>Ga0209756_1004722_pt1 | contig 10517 bp, 2 predicted proteins | sample ETNvirenome_6_85_FD_184071 | JGI IMG/M metagenome (GOLD analysis project Ga0209756, IMG submission 184071) | Marine viral communities from the Pacific Ocean - ETNP_6_85 (SPAdes) (version 3) | ecosystem: Environmental > Aquatic > Marine > Oceanic | place: Pacific Ocean | collected 2013-06-19
AAAATAAGTTCCCCACCCTGCTCTGCCATGTCTGGGTCCTCCCACTACTGGGCGAGGGGGGAAGACCGCCAACTCTTCTCCTTCGGTAAACTGTTGGCGCGGGAGAAGAGGGGCTGTATTTATTGCAATCCTTTTTTGAGGGTTAAGCCCAAAGTTGCTTACATCACGATTTATTTTTTGTCCGCGCGTTCGATAGAACAAAGTAAAAGGATCAATAGGAGAAAGGTCATTATCCGTCTTGAATATCTTGACTTTGCGCAAGTCCCAGCGCATTGAAGGGTCCGAAATTTGGGGAGGTTCGTCCCCCAGCGATATGACTTTCGGGCCTTGGTCGCCGCGACCGTCGCGTGCCATCTGACCATCTAGATCATTTGCTTCTCCATAATTACCCTGTGCTTCTTGCTGTTGTGCTTGACCTTGAGCGTCTTGGAATTGCTGTTCGCCCGGTTGTATTCCAAGTCCACCGGGAACGCCTGCGCCTGCTTGTTGCTCTTGTTGTTCTTGCTGGGCTTGTGCTTGAACTAAATTACCGCCAGGGGTAAAGTTGTTGGCTCCCATTTATTTGCCCCCCCCGGTTTTATATCCTGCGTTACCGAGGATAAAGTACTGATTATAAATAGGAAGATTGAACAGTTCTCGGCGTTGGAAGTCTACTTGGTGAGTTACAACACTAACGGTTTCTTGTTTTTCGTCATAAAGGTCCGCTCCCACCAATCCATACAGGCCCGAGCCCGTGTTCGATTCGATTTCTTTCACAGTCCTGCTGGCTGAGTCACTTGGGACGATTCTTCGGATTCTGCACAGTAAATTTCGTCGGGCTCCGCGTCGTAGTTTATCGGGGGTAAGTTTTTCCCATACTGGTAATTTTGGCTTCGCCGTATAGGGGTTCGTTGCGATAACTGTCTGTCCTTGCATTGCCATGTCTACTTTTTGACCACCTATAATAACGCTAGTCTGTGTCTTCATCAGGTCGTTCGAAGTTTTTTCAAACCCACGAAGGTATTCTACAACGCAAATCTCCTTATAATTTAACCAGTAAGCCAGCATTTTGGAATAAATTTTCATCGTATCTAGCGTTTCGCTATAGGGAAGATTAGCGTCCTCAATAAAAGCTGTCACTTTACTTTCACGGGCTAAAGGACCTGCGCCTTCATCGAGCAAGTTTCGCGTTGCTTCAAACCCTGGACCAAGACTTAGAAATTCTTTGCTTATGGCCACCACAAACATTGATTTGACTTGGTTAGGGAGAGAGGAAAAATCCCCCTCTAAAACCTCTTTTATATTTTGTTCCGTCAATCCCAAGGAAAGTGCTTGGTTTTTTAACGAGTTGAATTCTTCAGTCATATAGTTCGGGGTTATATAATAAGCTGGATCAAGCTCTAATTCCCCTAAAACACTAAAGGTAAGCTTAATAGGAAGAGCGGTCCTTGGTGGCTGTGGGGTTCCTTTTGGTACCCCGTTTATAGGTCCTTTTCCTTTAGGCATTGCTACACTGAAGGCGGTCTCTTGTCCTTTTTCTTGATTTTCTCTCCAACTGGTAGCGTCGAAGGAGAGGTCCGAAGCACCGCCCGCCACGATATTATAGAGATTTAAACCATCAAGTTGCGCCTGTCCAAGCGGGTCGCTCGGGGTAACCCCCGGAGGCTCTAAACTTGGCACATCCAAAAGAGAATTAAACTTAATGTTAAACCTGTGGCGTTCTACCAGGGAGGTAATAACAGAATTATAAAGCTGGTTGTTTTTTGGATCATCCTCTGTTTCGTCCTCCAGCATATAATACGATCCCTTCAAATAGGTTGATTTGTCTGCTATTTTTATGAGGTCCCCAAATAGTTCTCCGTAGCGGTCGAGGTCATATGTTGTGTTTGGACCATTTATGTTACGATACAACGGCTGATTAATTAATTCCTTTCCGTAGGTCCGAATGATACAAGGGGTTAAAAACGCCGCCGAGGACCGATCATAAGAGGGCGAATAAGCTGCTGCTTCGGGGGAAACTCCCATGTCTTTAGAAAAGTAAAAATACTTTTGAAATTCGTCAACAGTTCTATCTAAATAATCTTGGGGCGAGATCCTAATCAACCCATCCGCTTGGCTGTTATTTTGGGTTTGACGCACATATTCGTACCCGCTTCCAAATGTTAATCCCGAAGTAGCAAAATTTTGAAAGTAATGCTCGCACTCAAACAGGGGGACCTTTTGCTCATAAGTCCCCCTTCCCGTGAGTTTATCCTGTTGGCTCTCTCGGCGGTCTCCCACAAAACGCCGCGAAGAGTCTCCCACAGCCTCTCGCAATACTCCCGCAAAGGTATCGATAGAATCCGCAATGATCTGTAGCCCCTGGGGGTTTTTTGATCTCATGAGGGACTTAAGCCTATGAGATAAATCATTAATTTCGGCGGGAGCTACGACCCCAAAACTACCAAGGGAACTTAGGTATAGTTCTATTTGTTGCGACACTTCTTCCTCGGCGGTGAGCGCCTGATTAGGTCCGAAACCTATCCTACTTAAAGGGAAGCGGGTGGTTAAAGTTCGATAATCATACAACCCTACCCCAGTTTCTATAATTCCTTGTGGAGGGAAACCATCGGGATCAACGGCAACAGGCGAATGAACTATGTATTCGAATACCCCCCTGGTCCGTTTCGACGCGGCTTCTAACATCTCAATATGCCTTAGAATATAGGTTTCAGCAGAATCTTTGATTAAGATTCTTACCCCATACCGAGTGCGCGAAAGTTGTTGAGCTATTTTTTCATCCGCTAGTAAATCGCGACCCTCATAAAGAAGTATCTTTTCGTCAGCATCATTTTCTAAATAAATGCTAGGGAGCAAAGTGGGTTTGGGAAGACTAGCCTCTTCATTGTAGGGTCCTAACTTCTCGTCATACAGCCGCACATAGGTACCCAATTCATTAGTGATGGCAAATTGTTCGAAGTCCACTAATTTTTTAACCATATTGATGTCAAGTATTTGAGTTCTCTCATCAACCCCATCGCTGTTTCTCCTGGATATTGTGGAACCGCCCTCCAATAACTCTATGGCCGACTGTTTGTTTTGGTACAACCACGGAAAACGGCTATTGTTGATCATAAACCCTCTCAACCCAAAACCAAAGGAATAACGGGAACCCTCAGACACATCTTTCGATAACCACAAATCGGAAAAATAGTTTTTATCTCCCAAAATGACCTTTCGTTTATTTCCCACATAAGAGATTCCGGCCTTGCGGGGTAAATTCTCAAAAATTCTATTGTTAAGGTTTTCTATAGTTGCATTTGTATAGGTGCGAAAATCATGCATCCGACTGGCGGCGGGCTCAGGGACCAATTGCGGGCGAAGCATGCCGACTACCCGAGACGAAGAGCCCCTGGGGACCAAACGAGTATCTCCGTCTGCCTCTTCAAAAACCGACCGATCTTGAGGGGCGTACACCGAATATTGACCAGAAAAATTCTCCCCGGCGACGAAGCCGAGTCCCGATTCGGCGACGGTAAAAACACCTTCGCCGATAGATGCGACCTCGCCGCCCGTATAGGAAAAAATATCAAAATAAGCAAAAGAATAGACACTAAACTGAGCCAAATCCCCACCTTCTACATTCAAGGATAAAGAAATAGGCGGGGCTGGAATTTCTTCTATTTTATGGCGGATTATCTGTCCATTGCTGTCAGCGAGGGCGGTGGTGCGGCCGGTGCGCCGCCTGAGGATATTACCGTCGCCATCTGTTTGTAATAGATTTACGGCAGGAATATCATATACCACAGTTTTTCCAAGAACTGGTTGCATCTCCACATCTTCATAATTATAAGTGCGGTCGCCGGTCTCAGCAAAATGCCGAGTTAATTGTCCTGCATCAAACGGACCCATAGAACTTAACAATGAAGCTATAATTTCGTCATTATTTGTTGCGGCAAGAAAAAGCCCATTTAACATATCGGCGGCTACACTATTTGTAGGACCCATTTGTCCCGTTACATACTCGTTCAGCCGCTGTTGAATAAAGTCCAGCCGTTGGCAGACGCTAGGCTCGTTACATAGAATAATTCGAAGCCGGAGTTGGCTGGTATATTGTTCTAAATCATACCACTCTATTGCTTCTCTATTTTCGGTACCAAGCAATGACCTAACAGCTTCCTCAAAATAAGAAGACAAAACTATATTAGTTTGGGGATGGTTAGGGTCTTGCTGGAGGGGTGGCGACACCTCTACTCGATTTACCACATAAGTGGGCAACATAGCTCCGGTGGTGACTGAGGGTATTAGAGGGTTGTTGGGGGGCGGATTTGCCATTTTTAATCACACGGTTCCTGTGGAGAATTAGATCTATTTGTAGAATACAGACCGTTCCGAAAATCTGGAATATCTGTGATCTCTGTATCTACCCTCACATTTAAATAATATTCCACATACGACGGATTTAGGATGGGGTAAAGATTTTCCAACTTTGCATCCGACTGGAGATAAGAAACCAAGTAAGGGTCGCTTACTTGGTTGTAGAGCAAGTCCGAGTTGTCAGCCTCCGGATCAATAAAACTTAATTGCTTTATCTGTTCTTCTCCGGTCTGATTCCGGGGGATTTTAAATATTTCCACATCATAATTCCCCCCCACCTTAAAAAGAGTGTTTAGTTCTTGAATGTCAATGACTAATTTATCTTCTACCATTGTTGCATAAGATGTGAAAGGAACAACCTCTCCATTATAAATAAAATCTTCCGATGATCCTGAATATTCCATCTCCAAGGTAGCGTTCACCACAGGAACGCTATACTCGCTCTCGTAAGAATAAAAACTGTTAGTGCCATCGACCGCAAACAAAGCACTATCGGGCATCGTGGAGACCATCCAAGCTGGAGAATAATCGGACCAGGGGCTGTTGTTTCCCAGGCAACGAAAAAACTTAGCGTTGGCGGCTGTAAGTTTTTGAAAACTATCCGATATAATGTTAGAATTTGTTTGGTTATTCCTGACAGACCCCGAGAAGTTACTGAAAAGACTTATCCTCTCGGTGTTTTTAACACGAGTTGCAATATCGTTTTGGGTTTCAATTAGTCCTCCAAATATACCATCATACAAAATGTCATCGTCATAAAAACTATAATATTGAGGATCAAACTTTCCTTGGGAAAACAAATACTTTCCATAAGGAGTAAGTTCAATCTCTAATACTTCTTCTTGTCGATTAATAAACTGTGCCATAAACTAATTATCTCTTTATAAATTTTCTCTCGTCAATTGTTGGGGTTGTTATAAACACCCATAATGGAATTCACTATAGATACTTGGTCGCTTGACAGCACTATCGGTCTTGAAATTGCCGGGCCTGTCCCCCTGGTCGCGACACTAAGTCCCCGCGCACTTGGTTGATTAGGCATGGGGGTTTCTAGCACCACCCCAGGATCAATTAGGGTTGAGCCAGGTCCGGCTCTTTCACCTCTATACTCACTCACTTCGGTCTTTAATTCAGGACGGAATCCGGTGGTAGCTGTTAATTTAGACAACTCTATCAAAGAACAATAATCATAAGGCCAGTTATAGGTGTTACGACCCTCCCCTACCGCGGTCGGTAGAAAAAGATTTTCCGTATAGGTGCTTTTCTGGCGCACGAAGAGGTCTCTTAACTGAGGGGGCAGGTCGTCGGCTATGTATCCAAATATATTTTGAAAGGAAAGAGATCCGGGTCCATCATTTATCTCATTGATAATAGTTTGGTGATAATAAGCGGGACCTCGTTGTTTCACCTTAAACACCAGCCATCTTATATCGGGATTGAACCCATTTAAACGTCCAGTTACGTCAATTAAATCTACTCTCGGGTGACCCGTTGGGTTGACCCCTAGATCAAGTTGTTTTCTGATTATTTCAGGAAACACGGTTGGGGTTTCTTCAACCAACTCACCGGGCATATAGTGGTCTACTGAGACTGTATTTTTCTTCAATACCCGTGTTATATCTGGCATAATTCCTTGCCAAATATCTGCCAAATCTTGTTTAGTAAGAGTAGTGGAGTGTTCAAACAAATATACAATAGGGGTAGTCAACACGTCATAATCCGCAAAACTCTCATCATAATCATCCTCGCCGAAGGGCAAAATTATTTGAGAAACATCGGGGTAATCTGGCGGCAGCATAGATTTTATACTATTTCGCAAAGATGGGGGGAGAGAGTATTTAGTAAAAGCCCTTCGGAAATCTTTGATTCTAGGTCCTAAAAGTTTCTTGTCTGCGGTCATCGTCATACACACATACTCTTGATCTTTACCTGTTTTCCAGAACGGCATAGCGATGATCGCTTCCGACATAGTTTTTTCATTATTTTCAGCCAGTTCGCCCAATCGCTTGGCCCGTTCCGGAACCCATTGCCCCGATGGCATAATCTCATCTTCACGGAATCCTACTAAATTAGCCAAAGATTTAACCTGAAGTCCTAAATCACTAACAAACTTGGGAACTTTGCGAACTTTTTGTACTTGAGATGTAGCAGCCAGAGCGGCAGGGGATGCGGGGTTATAAGTAGAGCCAAGGGGATTCCCGGTTAGGCGGTACTCTAAATCCGTTTCTCCGACATCAGAAATATACATATAGACGCCCTCGTTAGTTCGCGGCTCAACACCATATTGGTGCCACATACCATAGGTCGGAGTGGAATATGACCCCGGAGCCAAGGACGAAGAGAAATCGTAGTCTGCTGCCGACGACGAGAAGTCAAGGACGGGACATTCCCACTTCGGCATGATTACCCATTTATTGCGGTCAAATGGAGAGACGGATCCCAACTCGGTGGGGAAACTGTTATTAATAACAACCGAAGCATCTAAATCCATTCTATTCTTCCAAGCTCGATTCCACTGGTAAGGAGGATAATCTGTGGTGGATACTTCAGCACCAGCTTCATTAACAAATGAGCCGGATGAGAACCCATAATAATATCCATTTTCGTTGACAAATTCGGTGTAGATATTTTCTCCGTTGATAATATCATCCAAAGTCACCTCTCCATTGACTGGCGGGATGTAAATAATCCTCACCAAACTAGGTCCATAATAATATGGCGGCGTAAACGGAGCAAATTCCCCACGATGTAGGGGCCACGCTCTCCCTTCCGGAACGGCTCCAGTTTGGGTCTTGGTCGCCAGGGGATTACCCGCAGCCTTGATCGAGTCCCAATCTACTGAGCCCGTAGAGGTCGGGATGCCAAAGGCGTAAGGATTGCTGTATAAGTTGAAATTGTCTGTTTTTTTCAGCCCTATTTCCATGATATAAGCTGACTTGGAATCCACAGCAACCGTTCGAGGTTCATTATCGTTAGCGGGGGCTGTTCCCGATTTAGAGTCAACAGTAGAAGCCGGAATACTAGCTACAAACTTGGTCATATAAGTATCATTTTCTTTTTTCTTCAAGAAAAACTCGGGCACCGCTGCCAAAAAGTTAGATATTCCCAGACGATATAATAAATCATCAACAGATCCGCTAGTAGACACTGACCCCGTGATATCGTTGATCAAATAGGGGTTAGTATCCGAAAGACGAATCCCTGCTCCTTCCCCACTTTTGTCCGAAATATATTCTAAAGGCTTAAGGATTGCCTCAAAGGGGAGTTTCTCAGACCAGAAAAATTTATTAACTCCAATCAGATCAAAATCAAAATTGTCACTGTCACCGTCTTGGCGGCGACGACGATTACCAGGGATTTGTGCCGCAACCGCACTAGTTCCGTTGAGGGTCCCCGACAAAGCACCTGCCAGGGGCGTGTAAGCACTTGTCTCCATAAAAGACCCTGAGTTTTTTCCGTCGCGCCAGACTGGGTATTCTACAGAAACCCCTGACTTGATTGAATTATAAAGGATGCCGGGAGCAAAAAATGGACGATGGAGGGTGCGCCAACGCTGCTGCTCACTACCTGATGTTCCGCCCCATGATCCCGCACTAGCCGGGGAGTACGACTGGGAAAACAGGGTGGCGAGTTGTGTTGTGCGAAGCTGTGGATAAAAACCATCATAAGGAAGCAGTTTAAGGATGGCATCTGATTTTAATCCAAACTGGCGAGGATACTTATTGAATTCTAGATCGCTGGTACCCGGAACCATGAAAGGATCCAAATATTCTAAAAGATCCGACGTGGCATAACGAGGTATAAAATCAGAACTCACTTGGGAATCATAATTGTCATGATTTGCCCCTGTTAATTCTAAGGTTTTTTGAACCAGAGACAACGTGTTTCCTCTCAAAGCATAAGTACTCAAATGTTCGCTTATGCGGAATTCAGGAACAATAGTATATTCTTGTCCCGCTGCTTTTGCGTCCCGAACATAATCTTCATAGGTATTATAGAAAGGATATTGTTGGCGTGCTATTTGTCCTTTAGAAACGCCGTCTACATAACGCCTTTCCGTTCCTGCTGTCCAAGCTGGGCGGGTGTATGCGCCGCCTGGACGTAAGGCATCCGGCAAATTATAGGACACAACGTTAGTTGCTGATGCTCCTCCCCCAGCCCAATTGACTACTGTTACTTGCGCACCACTCACCGCATCGCCCGTAATGGTCTTGGCGTTCATCGCTGTTCCTGCCACACCAGCGGTTAATTCAACCGCTGCGCCTACTGCACCAGGGTCGGTGGGAGTAATATCAATATCTCCCGCACCCTCCGCCTCCACAATAGAATTATAAATGGCATGGGCTACCTCGTTGGTAGTTCCTACACCGTCACAACCAATTACATAGGCTGCTCCTGCCCCGGTGGGGGAATCAGGGTCTACATCCTCATCAAATGTAAATGTAACTGTTACAGTCGTAGTTTCTATAATAATGGTTTTCTCATCAAGAATACTAGGGGTTGTTTCGACTGCGGTGATGCTGGCCTCGGCAGGCACGGCTGCGGTCGTTGCCGAACCAGTGGTCACGGATGGGACGTTATAAACATATTGTGAAGTAACACTATCGTTGCGGGTCCAACTAGCTGAAGTGTTAGTGTTGGCGGAATCTGTAATTCCGTCATCCACCGTTCCATAGTTCAACATCATCAGTTCTCCGGATGCCATGGTGGTGGCATCCGCCAACAAAACTGGCACACTGGCCGTGAGAACTGTCTTTAAAGACTCTATAGAATCACTATAAAGATAAGAATCCAAAGCCCACATGGAGCCCGGTGATGGCGCGGCGGAAACACTAGAGGCATCTAGAGAGTTATAAGGTCGGTTTGCGGTGCCGATGACCTGATATCCTTGGGATGTTATAAAAGGAGTCCTTAATCTTGAAGATTGACGGTTATAAGCTCCAATATTATTTGTTTGTCCCGTTGAATAAGCATCGTAATCCGTCAACTGATAGTAAGACAAAAAGGCGGACATATTTGTAGAGGAAACCGGTTGATCTTCTTTCCAGAAATAATTCTGAAAGGCTAATCTTGAACGCGATTCCGAAAGATAGGTATATATTTCTCGGGGATATACGGTTTCACTATACAAGAATTGCTTATAAAAGTCAATACCCGTAACCGAATTTGGAAGTTTTTCTATAAAATTATTTCGAAAAATTTCATAAGGTCGCTTTAAAACATGGGATTTGTGTTTGGTTAAACTTTTCGGATTCACTAAAATGTTGAGAGCTTTGTTGGCAAATCCTTGAAGTTCATTGCCGTAAGAATAAACAGCACCCACATTAATTGTGTCGCGCGAGGTAGCACTGGGCGTTCCGGGGAAAGCGTCCAGCTTATGAATCAGAGGTTTGTATTTGGAGGTGATCGGAGTTTCTTTATATCTTCGATAGTAATTATATGTTATAGAGTTACTGGCTCGATCTTCTTCAACATAAGAAGCGGAAATAATCTCTTTCCCGTTAATGTTTCCATCCACCGCATTAGGAGGCACAATGTTATAAATCAAATTTTCATTAAAGTATCTTCCGGCATTGGTCTCGCCCTGTCGAAGCTCGGACCACGGAACAAAATCTTGTCCGCTTCCCCACAAAAAGTTAGTATTTCCGGCACTATTGCTAAACAAGCATGAAGTTCCCAAAGCAGCTACATCACGAGGAGTAAGGCTGGAAGTTATTAGGGAAATGTTCAAAGGGTATCGGGAAGAAGAGAGGAAAAACTTACTGAACAGCGCAGACCCTTCTGTATTTGATCCGGATAAGTTTTGAAACCACTGAGTTCTGTCCGCATCTGGGACTGGTCGAATGACAAATCCATTGTCGCGAATTGAGGCTGTGTAGGTGGTGACTGTGTCGTAAGTCCCACTAATTTTTAAGCGCCTAATCGTATTACGTTGTGTTTTGTGGAGGGCCACAAAACTTCCGGAAGGAATATTAGAAATACTGGCGGAGCCGTAAATTTTTGCCACCCCAATGGGATAGGGGTCTCCGGAATTGAGAGTTTCAAGCTCGCCACCTATAGCATCCAGTTCGTTGTAAGGATTCTGCTGGAAGCCGCCCCATCCTGTATAAAGTCGCAAGTAGCCATGTAGTCCAGCGCCTGCGCCGAGGCCAGTTCCTTGATTACGATAAGAAAGGTTGCCG
>Ga0209756_1004727_pt1 | contig 10512 bp, 10 predicted proteins | sample ETNvirenome_6_85_FD_184071 | JGI IMG/M metagenome (GOLD analysis project Ga0209756, IMG submission 184071) | Marine viral communities from the Pacific Ocean - ETNP_6_85 (SPAdes) (version 3) | ecosystem: Environmental > Aquatic > Marine > Oceanic | place: Pacific Ocean | collected 2013-06-19
GGGTCGAGAGTACGTACAACAGCATCATCGTTGTCGAGAACTTGTACCAAGAAATTGGTGTTGATGGCGTACATATTCAACTCTCTCACAACGAACTCGGCCTCGGCATTGGCGAAAACCGCGATACCCGTGATACTATCGGCCACCACCCAAAAGTTATACGACCCCGAGGCCTCAATCGGTATGATCTCATTACCAACCCAAATGATAAACACGCCAAAGAATACCTCACACTCGAAAGTGATTTGTATGGGTTGGCCATCGGTTACGGTAACGTTTTGGCTGAACGCGGAAATATCACCGTTGATTTTTGTCATGGTACCCGCGGTACCATCGTAAACGAATGATGTACCAATCGTTAAACTCCAAGGCGCTTGGGTCGGGTCGGTGAAAGAGCCGTTACCCAATAACGTTTTTTCGGCCGCGCAAATATCAAGAGCAAATTGAAATTGGCTTACATCATCGCATTGAACGGGTTGTATGTATCGGGTATCAAGAATACCACATTGGGTTTCAAGATTGAACGGTATGGGGTGGTTGTCAATAGGTCGAGCCATTATAATTTTGAGTTGAGGGCGAGTTCTGCCTTGCCTGTTCGTATATTTCTTTGAATATCATTAAGCCACGAGCCGATATTCACACCATCACCCATATCAAACCCCACCACATCATTGGCGTTGGCCTTGATGTTACGCCACCTCTCTCGGTCGATGTCATAATCGAAATGGTTTACCATCAAAAAATTATCTTTCTCATCATACGTTACCCATCTGCCCCCGAGAGGGTCGAATACCTCGAGGGTCGATGTGGCGTTCACCTCATCAATCCAATCAATGCCGAGGCCGAGATACCACCCCGCGGCCATGTAAACGGTACCACTCACTTGTATGTGGTGTATGTTGTCTTGAGGATTGAGTAAACCCGTACCAACTTGAACCTCGGGCGGGTCGATGGTTAGTTGAGAGGCGAGTAACATATCTTGTTCAACCAACCCCGTAATCGGGTTCACAACGATGGCGTACACCCTCGCCCATGTGGCCACCTCGAAAAAGATTTCGGCCTCGAAATTGTAAACCAACGAAAATGGGGCGTAATAAAAACCGCCATTCATTGGAGCCATCACGGCCAAGGGGTATGAGTGTGATACGCTATAATTATTGGGAAAACTATCAACGGCCAATACGTAATTGGCGAGAACGTTATGGTACCCGCCCCCACTCATTACCTCGGGGCGAAATACGGCCGAGTTCAAGAGTGGCATGGTTTCATCATAAATTACCATCGGCAAGGCCGAGCCAACGAAACACCCGTTACCACCCGAGCCGAGAAAGGCGTAAATTGAGATCGGTATATCGGTAAACCACCTCAACGCCACCTTTTCATTTGTGATAAAAGAATTGATGTAATAATCGCCCAACATTGTTGGGGTTTCAGCCATTAACCCACGGTTGGTATCATCGGGGTCGAGGCAAATGAGAAAAACATCTTTCTCGTAATTGTTGTTTGAGGTTCCACTCGGTACAACGTCTTGTATGATATTCGGGTCGGTGATTAACGTATCGAGTTTGAGGCCGAGAACGGTGTCGGTATTACATTGGCCACCGAGGTGGTATTCTTCCTCTTCCATCGTTAAAAAACGGTATTCCTCAATGTACGTTTTATCTTTTGCGATTTTGGCCGAACCGAACGTTACCAAGGCGGGGAAACTCGTTTCATTTAACTTTTGAACCACGCCTTTAACATCGCCCAAATGGGCGCTCTGGGTTTCTTTCTTGTAATACAATTTCGGTTCGATACGTATGAAATTACCCGTACTCGTTTCCTCGTATGAAAATGAGAGGTTGTAAATTCTATTGCAGTCTTTGTATAACTCATCAAACGAAATGGTTGGGAACGTGGCGAACGCGTTTTCTCTCAACGCCTTACCCGTACAAATCATGACCATTGAGGCTTGTGTTGGGGTCGTGGCCGTGTAATCAAAATAATCACTCACGAAACTCACCTCGCCATCGGTCATGAACTCAACCAAGGTTTTGAACGCATCAAAGAGATAAACGCCCCGTTTATTGGTGTTATCATTGGCGAGAATGTTATCAATATCTGGTACTCGAAAATTGGTTTGTGGGTTGACGAAAATCGGGGTATCGTTCTTTGATCGATCAACATTGATGGTACACTTGATTTTCTTGTTGTGGTCGATTTTACTCATGTACCCCTCGTAAACGAGTTCACACTCGGCCTCGTGGGTTTGTGGTAACCACTCGACTTGGGTTAAAAAAATCTTGGCTTTGAAAAGGTGGAACCCATCCTCATCAACGCTCATGATTACCTCGGTACATAGGTCGTTAATCAACTGGGTTCTCAACCAATCATACGCGGCACCCGTGAACGTAACCGCCCCAATGATTTCAATAATGAAACCACTCAACTCTTTCGAGTAATATAAACGTTCATCGAGATCACCAAACCCCTTGGGGTCGTTGAATACGTTGTCATTCAAGGTAACTCTAAGCATAACCGCCTCTCTTTGGTTGTTTCATTTTACTGAATTGATACGCCAAGAACTCAATACCGCGTTTATCACTCTTTTTATGGGCGTTGATAGCGCCAACGATATCACCATTACCCGAGAGTTCACGCGCCATGGCCTTGGCGAGTTTATTGTAATCGAATTTCTCACCCCTCGCCCCGTTGGTTCTGCTCAACAAATGGTGGTTCATATCAAGGCCGTTACCGAATAACCCCGTGTGTAACTGGGGTATATCGTATTTTTTCATGATGGCCTTGGCCTCGGGTGAGTATGGTTTATCGGCCAAAAGATTACTCTCTTTATGTGTGATGATAGGGTACCCACCATCATCGTAAATCAGCTCGGCACCTTTCTCACCAACCCACTTGAAACCCTTGGGCGCCTCTTTGGTACCCTTGGCGAACGCGGGTACGGGTGATGAGGCGATAATACCGATTTCAACGGCACCCAACGCGGCCGTAATACCCGCCAAGATTTGCCCCGCCACGGGTCCAGCGGTTAACGCGGTGGCCACGGCCGCGGCCGTGTTTATAATGGCCTTGAATAACGCGGCTTGTTTATCAATCGAGGCTTGGCGCCTCATCAATTCACGCCTCTTTTTGTCGGCCGTTTCCTCGCTAATTAAACCCGCATCAATTTGATTTTGTAAGTTCCGTTGTTGAATTTGTATTTGGGTACTTTGTAAAGAGGTCATACCCGAGTACACGCCATCGGCAATACTCAACATATCTTGGAATTGTTTGTTTTGTTCGGCCGTAATTATACCCGAATACTCTTTCGCATCGGCCGCCATACCCGCCAAGAACCGTTGGTACCTTTCCTCGGTATCATCCCAAATGGCTCGTTGATTTTCTGAAATTTGTACATCGATATCACCGACCTCATCACCCCAATTTTTGTGATACTCTCGCATGGCTTGTAAGTGTTCGAGTTCGGCCATTTGTATCACCATGCTTCTCTCATCTTGGTTTTCGATGGTGTTGTTGGCCATGATTTTCTCATCACGTAATTTATCGTTGATGGCTTTCTCTTGTATGGCTCGTTGTTTTTTCTCCCACTCTTTTAACTCATGTTCGAGGCGGTTGAACGTTTCAATATGCCCAGTTGGTTCGATGAGATCATTGGCGGCCTTGAATTTCAATACTTCCTCTTTGGCGATACGATTGGCCTCGGCCAAATCATAGGTTTTGAGAGTGATATCACCCAACGCCTTTATCCATTCAGAACTGCCAATTTCGGCCTCAACGTATGTGGTTTTGAGTTTCTTGATTTCATCATTGAGGTTTTTGATTGAGTTCACCGCGTTAACGACCTCTTGGCCACTACCACCACCACCCAGTTCAAGAGCCTTGGCCGCGTCTTTTAGTTTATACAATAAATCACTCGCCCCATCAAGTCGAGCCTCGTATTGAGCCATCATATTCATGGCGTGTTGTACCTCTTTGGTCGGTAACCCAGTATCGAGTTGAACAAACCCTTTACCCTCATCAATAGTTTTTTGAAACTCATCGAGGCCTTTTTGTAATAACTCAACTTCCTCGTTTGTCTTGAAAATCGCGGCTTGTAAACCGAGTTCGGGTACTGGGTTGAGTTGTTCAATACTGAATTGTAACGCCTTGATACTTTTACCAAAGTCCTCGGCCATACGCTTACCCATTTCTCGGTTATCATCAATATCTTTTTCCAACAAATCTTTGTGTGATGAGAAAACACGTTGAGTGAGGTTTAACCATTTGGTGAGTAATTGAATTGAGGTACGTAACCCCTCACCCTTTGAGAGTTGTATCATTAAGGCCTCCCAACTCGCCCCCAGTTTATCAATATCACCTTGTAATGTATCTCTCATCACCTTGGCCATTTCCTCGGTTGCGCCCGTGGCTTTCTTGAGAGCCTCATACAACGCCTCGGCACTATCAACGCCCGAAATCAATGTTAAAAACGCGGCCTTGCTTCGTTCATCGGTTAACTCGGTGGCCTTGGTCAAATCAATATTACCATCTTTGAGTTTCTTGAACGCCCGTATTAAGTCGGTTGAGTTCTTAACCGAGAACCCCAACTCTTTACTCAGATCACTATTGGCATCGGCCAATTTACTCAAGAGGTTTTTCAACCCAGTACCAGCAATCGAACCACGTAAACCCGCATCGGCTAACTTACCCAAGAGGGCGGTGGTCATTTCGATATCTATGTTGGCCGATTTGGCGATTGGCGCCACGAATTTCATGGCCTCTGCGAATGATTGCATATTCAAGGCCGATTTCGAGAACGATAACGCCATCACATCGGTAACTCGGGCGGTTTCATCGGCCTCAAGACCGAACGCCCTCAATACTTGCCCCGTTACATTGGCCGCCTCGGCCAACTCGGTACCCGTGGCCTCGGCCAATAAGAGAGTGGCCTCACTCGCATCAATAATCTCTTTTGTACTGAAACCGAGTTTGGCGTATTCCTCACTCAACTTGGCCACCTCGGTGGCGGTAAACTTGGTACTCGCCCCGAGTTTCTTGGCGTTCTTTGATAGTTGTTTGAACTCTTTATCGGTGGCGCCCGTGATGGCCTTAACCCTCGCCATCTGTAACTCGAACTCTTTGTTTACGTTAATCAACGATTTCACAAACTTGGCGAACAAGAAAATACCCGAGGTGATACCGAACGCGGCCGCAAGAGCGCCCCCCAATCGTTTCACCGAACCAACCATACCATCGGTGGCGCCTTTAACGCCCCTCATTGAGTTTTTGGCCTTGTTGAACTCGGTCGGTAATTTCTTGGCCGAACGGCCTAAATCATCAACGCCCTTTTTGGTTTTCTTGGTTTCATCTGTAACGCCCTTGGCCTTTTTCTTGGTACTATCGAGAGAGGTACCCGTTTTCTTGGCCGCCTCATTCACTTTATTGAACTCGGCCGCGTTCTCTTTGGTGAGGCCTTTGATACCTTTGAGAGCATCGGTAACGGGTTTCAACTTGTTTACATCACCGACAAATTCAAGAACTATTTTTTGAGTTGGCACGTTTCACGGTCTTTCGTTTTTCGGGAGGTCTTAATACCATTTCATTCAAGTTGAAAAAGTATTCAAATATGGTCCAATGATCTAACAAATATAAATTACGTTCATCACCCTCGCAAAGAATATCTATTGTTTGCCGTTCGCTTCGCTTTCTACTTTCGCCCCAAATCTCGTGGAGAGGTTGTTCAAGTGGTGGGCGTTCACCTTTTCGATTACCCCCGAATAGGTCGTGAAATTCCCCTCGAACCCTCTCAAAAAGGGTATCAACGTTTGTACGGGTTTCTGCAAAAAAAAACTCTCGATATCATCGTTTTGTTTCCAATGTTCAATTTTCTTTTGGGCGTACCCCAACTCGTATTTCAAGGGGTTCTCACTTTTATCAAAGAACACCACCGAGGCCAATCGGTACGCGTGATCGGGTAATACAACCCACTCAAGGCGTTGGCGTAATTGGTCGTTGATTTGGTTGAGGCGGTTCCACTCTTTCATTGTGATTTTGGTACCGTTCAAAATCTCATGTACTGCCTCATTGTGTTCTTTCAAATACGCCACATCACATTTCATGGTGAGTTCCTCATACGCGTGTATGGCCTCAAGGCCTCTCTCGTATGGGGTATTGAAAATATCATCGTGTTGGTAATACTTTACCCCGCCACTCGTGAACGCGTATTTGATAACGTGTTTGGTGTTCGGAAAATGGTAAAAATCACCCAAGGCCGCGTACCATATTCTCTTGAGAATGTTCATTGTACAAAGTGTTGATGTTTTAAGTGATTGACATGGCCGCCCCCTCTCTTTTTGCCGTTAATCTTGAGGCGCCATAAACCTCGAGCCACCAACACCTCAATGGTGTAACTGGGGTAATCGGGGTGTGTGTATGGGTATTTACTTGAGCCACTACACGTACCACATTTTTTACCTTTCACCCAACCCTTTGATGTGAGTAATTGTTCCGCGCTCATATTAAAATTGTTCAAGGTTTTCAATGGCTTCAATAGTACGTATAAACAACTCAATGAGAGTGTTTACACCGACCACGGCCAACAAGGTTATCAGTAAACCCCACTCAAGTGGCCTCTCGGCAACGAACCAATGGGCGATGGTGTACACCGACCCCATACAAGGCAAACACGCGTACAACGGTTTTTTGATAAAATTAACGGGTATTCGGTCGAGGTATTTCAACGACCAATTTAACACATACTCATCCCAGTTAATCGAAACGTGTATGGCCAAACAAATGAGTGATGTGGTTAGTATAAACCCCATCATTATGGCGTGGTGGTATCGGGGTAATACGGCTCGGTAATATCTTCAACGTAATTGGTCTTGGTGAAACTGAAAGTGATACACTCATACTCGGTACCACATATCGTTAAATCGATGATATCACACAACGGTAAACTGGGGGCATCATCACCCTCGGCACCGATTATGAAATTGAAATTACCCGCGTGTGGGTTGAATAAACCCTCGGGGAATTGATCGACCTCGATATCAATTTCACCCTCATCATCGACAATGGCCGAGCCTCGCCATACCTCACCGAATTTATCGGTGATTTCCCACCAAACCTTTGTGCCCTCGGCCAACCCAGTTGGTAACGTAATGTTCTCACCACAATAATCGAGTATGAGATTGAAACACCCTTTACAAATATCAGCCATGATGATTTTGGTTAGTTATGTATGCGAAATTACAAATTCATATTTTTGGAACTCACTAATTAAAAAAATCATGAGCAACAATTTGAACGAGTTGGGTATTTACGACCAAGTGGCCGAATACCTTGAAAAAAACCTTGAGAAAGGTGAGGGTGTACTTGAGTTGAAATGTGGTAATGGCGATTTTGCCGAGTTCCTGGCCGCCAAGGGTTTCAAGAATTACCACGGTATCGATGATGAGGGTGAGGCCATCAAGGCCGCCAAGAGCCGAGTACCGAAATTCAAGGCGCGGTTCCACACCAAAGATGGCAACTACAAAAGAAACGTGGTTGTATGTTTGAACGGTACCCCGTTTGATACCATCGAGAGTGGCCAACGAATGATTGTACTCACGAGCGGTTTCGATGATTACGATAAACTATGTTTGGCTATCAATGGCCTTTACCAAGATGGCGCCAAGACCATTGAACACGGTGGGTTATTCATCACGTATGGTACACGCCTTTAATGGCTCTCATAAACCCGAGGCGAAAATCAATATTCATACACCTTTACAAAACGGGCGGTTCATCAATCCGCTCGATTTTGGGGGGGTTTGAAATAAGTGATACACACGCCCCCGCGTGGTTGGTCAAACGTAACCTCGCCAATTATACCGAACAAGATTTGTGGGGTGAGTATTTCACATTTGTGGTGGTTCGTAACCCGTATGATTTTGTAATCAGTTTGTACCATCACCTCAAGAACCAAAAAAACCATGTATTCGGGTACACCTCTCGAGGTACCATTGATGAGTTCGTAAAAACCTTGCCCACCCTTTTCATCAATTCACACTTTCACGGGTACACGTTTATGGCGCCCCAATGGTATTGGGTGAGTGAGAATGATGAGGTAATCGTTGATGAGGTTTACCGTTTCGAGGCCATGGCCGAGGTGTACAAAGATTTGGCCGAACGTATCGGTACCGACCCCGAGGGCGGGTTCGTTAACGTATCAAAAACCCGAGAGAGAAACGTACCATACACCGAGGTGTTTAGTTTACCCGCTATTGATATCATCAATAAGGTTTACGCCATCGATTTCATCAAATTCAATTACACGCCAATTACATTATGAGAATTATCAATTTCACATCATACCGTTTATGGCTTGGTGGTGGCGAACGCCTCATGTACAACATAGTTACGGGTACCAAGTATGAGGGGTTGGTGTACGCCCATGAGGGTGGTATCAAATACACCAAATCGAGAAAGTTCAAAACGTACAAAGATTATGAGGCCATGGCGGTCTTGGTGAGAAAACATAAAGATGATGTAATCATTACTCACGATCCTGGCATGATGGCAAACCCAGTAATGGCCGAGGCCAACAAGTTGATGTGGTACGTACATGGCGCGTTCGCGTTCGCTATTGATATCACCGAATACACCAAACCATTCGTGTGTTTATCGAATTACGTACCCAAACACACCCACCCCTCTTGGCATGGTGTGGCCATCTTACCCGTACCCCTCGGTGTGAACCCCAAACAATTTAGTTTGCCGAAAAAGGTACCCACCACCACCAAACTCATTGTGGGTATTGTCGGGCGTATCTCAAGTGAGAAAATACCCTTGTTTTGGTTTGATTTCGTACGAAAGTTCAACCGAGAGAACGGCCTCGCCAAACAAATCGAATTTCACATTTACGGCAAGGGTGATGAACCCACCGAGTATTTCAAGGCGTTCGCCAAGAACGTGAGAACCATTAAAAACGTTCGGTACAAAGGTGAGGTGGCCATTGATGATATTCAAACCGCGTACCACTCGTTCGACCTCTTGATGGTACCGAGCCTCACCGAAACGGGCAGTTACGCCATTGTTGAGGCTCAATTCTGCGGGTTGAGAGTGTACGCCCTCAACGTTGATGGCATACCATTTCACGCCACGAAATTGAGTTCTTTATGTACCGATTACGATGATATGTTTGAACGCCTTGGCCGAGAGGTGAAACGAGATACCCGAGCCAAGAGAGCCAAACAACGCCTTGAGGCCGTTAACTCACACTCACTTGATACTTGGGGAAGCAAAATTGAGAAACTCGCGGAAATCGTTGATTTGTAAAAATTAACCCGTACTTGAGTTCAAATACTTGGCGGTGAGCATGAGGTTACCATACTCATCGGGTTCAACCCCATCTTTGATGATTTCAAACCCCAGTTGTTCAAGTTCTTTGGCCGACCATACACACCGATGTATTTCAAACTCGTTACCGTGCGCCACCCCTTGCTCTTGATGTATGGCGGGGGTTGATATGATGAAAATACCACCCTCATTGAGCCATGATTGAACGCGTGTAATTACGGCCAACCCATCGGCCTTGGGTAAGTGTTCGAGTACATCATTTAAGAAAACCAAATCGTATTTCGTGGAATTACGAAACTCAACGATATCACCAACAAACACCTCATCGTACAACGACCAAGTGGGGTTACGGTATTTCTCGAACCCCTCAACGCCATGTAATTTGGTTTTGAACGGTTGTACCCCCATATCGATGTATTGGCGTACGAGAGCGCCATACAACCCCATACCACACCCCAAATCGAGTACAACCGCGGGTCGTGGCCTCTTTTTAATGAATTGTTTTACGATTGGTGAAATTTCAGAATACGCGCCAATGGGCATGGTGTAAGATTTTAAGGGTTCAAATGGTCGGCCATCATGTTCAATAATTGTACATCCCAAATACCAAGACTTTTATCGTAATACTCGCAGAACTCGCCCTCGGTACAATTCTCAACAATCATGTACCATGGGCATGGTAACTCATACGGCTCGGCCATCATGTTTATCGGCCGCCAAAATTCGGGTTTTCTCCAGTTAACCGTATCATCTTCGCTCTCGCCATCGCGATCAACGAAAGTGGTGATACCCACATACCTCACTTTTGATTTCATGATATTGGCCATGGCCTTGAAAACCATATCAACGGGTAAGTGTACAAAGCAATCTCGAATGATAAGTAAATCACACTCGGGTATTTCATCGTTGATGATATCGCCAACCTCAAACGAGGCGTTGGTATGTTCTTTGAATTTCTCGGTGTTCTTGGTAATCAAATCGGGTACGATATCGATACCGATGTATTTCTCGGCCATCATAACAATCGGTAATTGGTAATTCATATCGCCACAAGGCCAATCAACGACCGTTTTAATACCCGCCATGTTCATGAACAAGGCGAGGTGAGTAATGAGAACACCCGTTTGGCTTATTTCAGAACCCGAACCACTTACACTTTCACCATCACCCTCTCGCCAATGGTTCGAGGCG
>Ga0209756_1004728_pt1 | contig 10512 bp, 10 predicted proteins | sample ETNvirenome_6_85_FD_184071 | JGI IMG/M metagenome (GOLD analysis project Ga0209756, IMG submission 184071) | Marine viral communities from the Pacific Ocean - ETNP_6_85 (SPAdes) (version 3) | ecosystem: Environmental > Aquatic > Marine > Oceanic | place: Pacific Ocean | collected 2013-06-19
ACTACTTGAAAATTGGAATAACTTTATTAATGAAGGTGTGTCCGGACCTTTTCATGTAATTAAGCGTGATAAAAAGATCAAGGGCAGAATTCACTATGTCATTATACACACACCCAGTGATGCGTACGTTCCTTCTCGGCTATATCAAATGGGCAGGAAGAATGCCCAAGGCTTAGCAGACGAACTAAATGCATATAATTCTGAAAATGGCGGTCTGTTTGAAAACCCAGAGCTTGCCATGGATGAAGATGCATTGAAAACAATTTCAGGCATCATCAAAGTGTCAGAATACCGAGCAAGAGGTGACTTATATGAAACTCCTACTTGAAAACTGGCGAAAGCTACTGAATGAAGAGGTTATTGATTTCCCAAGTGAGGCAACCGCTGCCGAGCGCTATGAAAATTACAAAACACACATAAACAAAGCAATTGAGCAAATAACCTCCTTAGAGGAAATCTTTGAGCGACAGGGCTCTCACACCGAAGACTTAGTCAAGATCAGAGATTTGCTTGAGCAATTGCGAGATGACGATCAGCTAAGATACGATATAGAGGGGCACCAGTGAAACTCCTACTTGAAAATTGGCGCAGGTATCAGAGAATGGAAGACCGCATAAACTATCTTGAATCAGGCAAGCGTTTTGTCTTAGACGAACTCGTTGAAGTAACGGAAGAGGATAATAATCCACGTCTTTCAGAACAAGAATTAAATAAAATTAAAAAATGGGCCGGCTTAAGCGGACAACCTTCTTTTTTGGGCAGAGGTACGATGGGCAGTGCCTATCGCTTTGGAGACAAAGTTTTAAAAATAACTAGTGACACCAGAGAGGCAAAGGCTGCCGCAGCCATAGTGGGCAAAGACCATCCCAACGTATATACAATCTTAGCAGTTGGTCGTCGAGATCCACGGGATGTTGCAGAAAGCCCTGTTAATAAACACTTTGTTGTTATATACGAATTTATAGAGCATTATGTAACCAACCCTTCGATGCTTAGTGCAACGAAACAAATGGTAGCAAAAACCCACAGAGACAAGGGCCAGAGCATATATTATAATTGGAATCCTGCGCATCTATCGAGAATGAGAGAATTGGTTGAGGATCTCATACAGAGAGCAGGGAAAAACCCGGATATTTTAGGCCCTCCTAAAGAGGGGTACGGCAGCATGCGCCCTAAAGTAGAAACAATAGCGAACAACTTAGGGTGGACTTCGGAAGATCTAGAGGTGTTCATGGTATTCTGGAATTTAGATTACCCCTCTGGCGGCAGTCCACGACGCAGCCTCGACACTCCAGAAAATATTATAGAATTTGTTGATAGTTCCGATCTTTTGAACAGTCCGATAGCAAGGCACTTTCATGAGTTGGCACTGGGGCTAACCTTCCTTCAACAAAATGGTATTACGTTTGCGGATTTAAAGACCTCCAATGTAATGGACAAAAACGGACAAATTGCAATTATTGATATTGGAAAGTCAGCAGTCAAAGGCAGCCCAGAGCTGCCTATGGTAGGCTAATAGTTTAGAATAGGACTACTTATTATTATGAATTTCTCACTACGTGAATGGAAACAATTTCGTAAACTCACCCTTCTCATCGAAGGTCGCATTGACGACGCAAAGAAAGCGGCCCCGTTGGTTATGGCAATCAGCCAAGTGGTAAAAAAGTTTAATCCAAACGAGAACTCCTTTGTTGAAGAGTGGGTTAAGAGAGATCCATCAGGGAATCAAAAATACCTTGTCTGGGTTATGAAAGAGGCTGAGGCGGATTTGAAGCGATATTACCACTCCAACTACTCTAAGATGCTTGACATGTTCAACGAGTTTTTGGACAAGGGCTATGTCGCCACTGACGATGACGAAGACATTGACCCAGAGAGGAGAAAGGAACTTTCTAACAACGTAGTGAAAGAAGCTGTCAATAGGGTCTGGCGCAAGATGATTGAGGGGTTTGGCTCTCGGGTAGCAATGTTAAAACGGTTTAATGAACTCGTTAAAAGAAAGCTAATTCGTGGAAAGGAAACCGACATTAACCAATACACTGATTTCAGCGCTGTGGCCGCAATAATTGACGAGGTCGAAGAAGAGATTGAAAAAAAAGAACAACAGAAACAGGCCGAGAGAAACATCGATGTCATCCACAAGGACGAGGACTTCTTTATTTTTGAGCCCTTGGCTTTTGAAGCTTCCTGCCATTATGCTCAAAGATACGGTGAACGGGGCACGAAATGGTGTATTTCTTCCGATGACTACCCACGGTATTGGGAAGAGTTTGCAGCGAATGACAACAAGTTTGTTTTTGTTTTCAATAAGCACGGCGATAAGTTCTCCATCCAAAACAATGAATGGGACCGCCCACAAGACATTGCTGGTCACACAGCAAATCACGGAACAACAGTTTGGGACGCCGCTGACAACCCGATGAGTTTTAGCGAGTTCATTGACCACAGTGGGGTAACACCAGAGTTGGTAGAAAAGATCACGGATCATTACGCAGATAATCACGGGATGGAGATCCAGAATGAGCGTAGCTCTAACGAAGAAGAACTTGAAGAAGCTAGGTCGATGTGGGAGAGGATGAAAGACGAAGAGGAAAGAGTTCAGGAATTAAATATGGATGTTGTCTTAGATCTTACCGACGACGAGGATGGTAATTTTCAGATACTGGATCTCGGGTTCACCATTTATCTTCCAAGGGCTCTTTTTAAAGATGAACACTCTGCGGGAGAGGCCTTTGATGATGCAGAAGATACCATACAAGAGATGATTGATAACAATCACGACATTGACGGATATGCCCATGGTGTAAGTTTTGAGTCAGACCCAGGACGCCCTGGCACTTACGGCATCCACGTTAGTTACGACGGTAATACATTTTCAGCAGCTAGCGACTTCTATGATTACATTTCAAGTTTTGTTTACAGTGTTTATAGTGTCGCCGGGTATGATTTCCATGATGAAAAAATAACCATAGAAGACTTGCCCTCCCTGACGAAGAAGATTTTTTATGCTATGGCGGTCGAAGACCCCGACGCAACCGTTGCCGACCTCCCAGAGTACGAGCACTTCTCTTATGTTTTGGAGGAGCACCCATCATTTGATGCGGCTATGACTTCCCCACGTTTCAAAGTGGGGAGATACCCTGCCGATGTTACAGGACCCCAGCGCAGTGACTTTTCCCAGGCAGTTAAGGAGAGGCTCATCAAATGGTTATCCAATGCTATAAGCGCAGAGCAGCTGGAGCTTGGGAGACCCCCCAATAAAGAGTTGGCAACCGAACGCAAATGGCACACCGATAACATCCTGAATAGATGGCTGGAAGTTCATCCACGAGTAGATTGGTCAAGTGCCAATAACCGAACAATGGATCTTGTTATCCGGATGTTTCAGGAACTACCCCCAGAAAAAGGTTCAACCCCTTTGCTGGCCACGGAAATTATGGACGAGAACTGGGATGTAGTAAGACAGATTGCCGTAAGGCAGTTTGCAGAAAGTTTCCCTGACACGCCCTTGACGGAGGGGATAAAAAAGAGGCGTAAAATGCGTATAAAATTTAGGTAGAAATAACAAAAAAGCAAACCAGCCCAGGGGAAACCCTGGGCTTTGATGCTTTTAGGAGGTTTATTATGTTAAGAAAAATATTTGCAATATCATGGATTTGGGGTGTACTGACCCTGGTAAATTTAGGTTTGGCGGTTAATAGTTTTGTGGACTTTCGCAAGGATATGTTGATTTTTAATCTTCTATGCGCAGCACTATGCTGTTTGGCATGGATTTCTTCTAGAATTCAGGAGGTGTTATAATGGATACTGCAGTGATGATATGCTTGGCGGCAACGTCCTTGAGCTTTGCGAACGCAGAGCAGGTCTGTAAGCAGGCTGATGTTGTTGTGGAACTGGCAGAAAAATACGATATCAAACCAGAAATAATTGTTTCAATGGTTTACCATGAGAGTAATTGGAATCCCAAGGTTGTAAGTAGGGCAGGTGCTTGTGGCCTGACCCAGGTAATCCCAAGGTGGACCAAAAGTCCGAAGTTAACCTGCAAACAACTCAAGGAAGATCCAGCTCTTTCCCTCAGAGCGGGGGTCGCCATGCTGGACAAGCTTTTAACTTCAAAGAAGTATGCTGATGGCAATATAAAAATTGCACTTTGTGCCTACAACGCAGGATATAGTAATTGTAGGTCTCATAGAACTGCCCGGCGCAGCAATCGCTATGGAAGAGGTATCTTAAGAACTGCTGAAAAATTTAAGGGAAAGATGTTATTATTTGAGGACGACCTTGAAGCAGAAGTATTTTAGTGAAATTATCTGGCTTTTTATTTGAGTGTGATAAGATTGTTATTGGTGGGACTTTGGAGGCACTAATATACGCTTATATTGAAGATCTACCAATAATATTCTGTGAAAGAAAAGAGCCCTCATATTTTAATTTTTTCGATTCGGAGCTAAGCTTAGACAAGTTTGGCTTCACCAATCAATCAACAGAGTTGACAATCCCTAACGGGACGTCCATCGTCGGCTCTCTGAAAAGAGACCTTTATGAACATTTAATGTTTTTCCTTTCTCTGTCCGGAAATATACCATTATCGGATAAAGCAAGATCAATCCGAATTGAGAAGGAAGGCATCTTAAGGGTAAGTACTAAAAATTCTAGATTGGCGCGATTTAAATACAAAAAACTTGTTGTATTTGATGACAAGTCCGTGTATAATATACCAAACAAGACAATCAGTCAAAGTAGGAAAAAATTAAAGATTCTAGACTGGTTTAACATAAGTTCCGGCATGCGACAGAAACTAGATCATATTAAAATGGACGATCCTTTCGTCAATGAAATATACTTATACCCTTCAGACCGCATCGATGGAAATCACCTTGAGCTGAAGGATTGTGTGTGCATTTCATATATTGACGAAGAGGACCTACAATCTTTCGAATACTCAGATACGTATGTAAAATTTAAGCTTTTAAAAATATTTAAAAGCTTGGGAATGAGAGGTGCTAGAAATGGTCGTTCCAAAGAGGATCCGACTAAGTTTAAATATTATGCCCTTAAGCTGGACTCTACGGAGAGACAGTATTTTAGCACCGACTACAATATATATGAAAATTCAGACAGTGTTAAGTTTGTCTATGATAAGGCAGAAGACATTATTGCAGGTGGTGAGCTATTAGCCGGCAACAAGCCTAGGAGCTTTCAGCAAAGGCTGATGGATGAATCATAAACAGCACACGTTTAATTTAACCGGCATAGTTCCCGTCGCAGGGCAGAAATTAGAATTTAACTTTCCGTGGCATGATAGCTTACAGCCGATTGCTAAGGATTATCTGGCAGTAGAACATGCAGTAGCAGAATGCGCCCAGGCTGGTTGTAGGACAATATGGATTGTTTGCCATGACGATATGCAGCCGTTAATCAAGCATAGAATAGGGCAATATATAAGAGATCCAGTCTATATTAAAAAAGGGCACTTTGCTAGATTCCCAGGACAACACTACAGGGATATACCAATTTTTTATGTGCCGATACATCCGGATGATCGTGATAAAAGGGACTGCTTGGCATGGAGCGTAATTCAGGGTGCATGCGTAGCAGATCGAGTGTCGCGCTCTTTAAGTAACTGGCTAGCCCCTAGAAAATTCTTTGTTTCTTTCCCGTATGGCATTAATAATTTTAAGGATATCCTCAAACATAGAAAGAGATTGACAACTGACCATAGAAATGTTTTTTCGTTTGGAGACAAGACAGTGCAAGATGGTCTGTATTTGCCGTTTACTTTTAATCATGATGATCTAAAAGTGTTTAAGAAGAACGTCCGCAGCAAAGAGGTTAACTTATTTAAGTGCGATGCGTCCGACCCTAGGAGTAATAAGTACGGGTTGGTAAAAGTTCCACCCGAACAGAGGTACAGTGGAAGATTTTTATCCCTAGAGGAAGTATTTTGTTATGAACGTTTGGGAGAGGAGGAAGTATATACTTTGGATTGGTATTATGATATCTCTTCCTGGGAAGGCTATTGTCGGTATATTTCTTCGCCCCACAGTGCAGAAATCAAGAGGCCATCGCAGACAATGATGAAATATCATAAACTAAAAGGCTATGGCTTAAATAGTGAATAAAAAGACATGTTTTTCGTCTAACAGATAAGGAGTGCAAGCAGATGAAAATTAACTACTACAACAATATTCTTCCACAAACGAAAGAAGCGGTGGGATTCCCTTTGAACTACTATGATTTGAGTTTAGATCAGGAGACCTTTGTGTATTCTGTATATGAAACTAAGGAGTTAGAGTTGAAAAAGGAAGAGGTGCTAGAGCTAGTGCAAGATCTCCGTGATCTGTCTCCGGAAAATATAGAATACGGTGAGACGCTGGAGGAAATCATTAATCTTCTGGAGGATTTGTGAGTCAAAAAATACCCTTTGTTGGACTCCATGCACATGATGGTTTTAGTGTCGGCGACGGCCTAGGCTTCCCGAATGAGCATTTTGATTTCGCCTATGAGAATGGCCTACGCGCTCACGCGATTACCAATCATGGAAATATGAATTCGCTACCACACATGGTCATACATTCAGAAAAAATGCATGCTGAAGGTAAAGAATTTAAAGCCATTTATGGGATGGAAGCGTATTTTGTACCTTCGATTTCCGAGTGGAAGCAGGAATATGAGAAGAGTAAGGAGAAAAAAAAGGGCACAAAGGCGCAAAGCAGATCTGCGACCGTCATCGAAGACGAGGGCGAAACTCGCAGAGCAAAAAATATTCTTAACCGTAGAAGGCACTTAGTTCTTCTGGCCCAGAGCCAAGAGGGGCTAAACAATCTATTTAAGATAGTATCTTTAAGTTATCAGTCCGATAATTTTTATCGATACCCTAGGGTAGACTATGAAATTCTGGAGCAAAATAATGCTGGGCTCATTAGTACTTCTGCTTGCCTTGGTGGTGTTTATGCTGGATGTTACTGGGAGAATAGAGAGCAAGGCGAAGAAGCTGTCCTGCATGCTATGCGGGAAACGTCAGAGAAAATGATCTCCATTTTTGGAGATCGCTGGTATGGCGAACTTCAATGGAATAACATTCCAGAACAGCATGAGCTGAACCAATATATTATACGCGTCTGCGCAGAGTATGATATCAAGCTTATCTCTACAGCTGATTCGCACTATCCTCGTCCCGACGCCTGGAAGGACAGAGAGTTATACAAGCGCATTTCTTGGCTCGGCAAGAAGAAGCCAGATTGGCTTAGTAACGAGTTGCCTGAATCTGTTGATGAAATTGGGTATGAACTGTATCCAAAGAACGGTGATCAGATGTGGGAAGCTTATAAGAGATATTCAGCAGCTGCCGGCGCAGAATATGATGATCAGCTGGTTCTAGATTCTATTAAGAGAACTTACGATATTGCCATGGCCCGAATTGAAAATTTCGTTCCTGACAACACAGTTCGATTGCCAGAGTTCGTGATACCTCCCAACGCCGCCAGCGCCGAGCAAGCTCTTAGAGATATGTGTATACAGGGTCTCAACGACAGGGGGCTGGGTAGCGATGTATATGTGGAGCGACTCGACAAAGAGCTTGAAGTTATTGAGCACCGCGGCTTTGCTAAATATTTTCTCACAATGAAGGCGGTGTCCGATAAGGCTCAAGACTTATCGTTAGTTGGCCCGGGCCGCGGCTCAGCCGCCGGCGCACTTATTTCATATGCTTTGGGCATCACACAACTTGACCCCATCAAATATGAACTGCTCTTCGAGAGGTTTTTGACCAGAGACGGCAAGGGATATCCTGACATTGACTATGATGTTGCCAATCCAATGCGGCTCAAGGAACATTTGATTGAAGAGTGGGGGCAGACGACTGTCGTACCTATTTCAAACTTTAACACACTAAAGTTGCGCTCGCTGATAAAAGACATTTCAAAGCTATATGATATCCCATTTACAGAAGTCAACGCAGTGACATCGAAGATGTTGTTGGAGGCTACTCCATTGGCTAAAAAGAAACATGGAATCAAAGCTGGGGTGTATGCGCCGACTTTTGAAGAAGTGATGGAGTTTTCAGACAGTCTGCGTAAATTTTTGGTGAAATACCCCAAAGTAAAGACACATATAGAAGCTTTACATGGGCAGGTTCGTTCTGTGAGTCGTCACGCCGGCGGAGTCGTCATTGGAGAAGACTTAGATTATCACATGCCACTGATTAACTCTGGCGGGGTGACGCAAACTCCATGGTCCGAAGGTCAAAACGTACGCCACCTTGAGCCAATGGGGTTCATCAAATTTGATATCCTTGGCTTATCTACAATCGAGATGATTGAGCAGGCAATTGTTAATGTGTTGAAACGCCGCCATAAAAACGCTAACCCAACGAATGTAGATGTTTGGCAGTTTTATATGGATAATTTGCATCCGGACAATGTAAACCTAGATGATCAAGAGGTATGGAAAAATATCTTTCATAACGGCCATTTTGCTGGGGTTTTTCAATTCACACAAGACGGCGCACAAGAATTATGTAAGCGCGTAAAACCAACGAATATCATTGATTTGTCTGCGATTACATCCATTTATCGCCCAGGACCATTGAGTGCCGAGGTAGATAAAAACTATGTGTCCGCCAAAAATAACCCATTTGATATTAAATATATTCACCCAATTGTTCGCGAAGTAACCGAGAGTACATATGGGTTTTTGATTTTTCAAGAGCAGATCGCAATTTTAGCTCACAAGCTCGGCAAAGACGTTTCGCTAGACGAAGGTAACATGCTGAGAAAGCTTCTTACGAAGAAAGGCTCTACAAAAGGCTATGATAAAAAAGCAGAGATTCATGATAAGTTTATTGACGGTTGTACGCAGAAAGGCATTATTGAATATGAAGCGGAGAAGCTGTGGGCCACATTTGAATACTTCAGTGGCTATGGGTTTAATAAGAGTCATGCGATAAGTTATTGTTTTATATCTTATCAATGTGCTTGGCTATTAAATTACTATCCGGAGGAATGGTTAGCTGCTTTCCTTGATAAGGAGCCGGAATCCAGGAAAGAAACTGCGATTAATATTGCAAAAAGCTTTGGCTACCACATCGAGCCGATGAACGTTAATATCTCTGGTACATCGTGGCTTGTATCAGAGGACGGTGAGAGCTTAATTCAGCCTCTGACTTCTGTAAAGGGGCTTGGTGAAAAAGCTGTTGAACAGATTATGGTGCACCGACCTTTTGCAACCATTGAAGAATTTTTGTTCCATGAGGAAGTCTCATATTCAAAGCTTAACAAGAAAGCTTTAGACGTTCTGGTAAGGAGCCAAGCTTTGAATTGCCTCATCGATGATCGTTTCGACGGGCTTAAGCACTTTTGGTCCTGCGTTGCAGTGGACCGCCCAAAGTCCCTCAAGAAATTTTTGGAAAATGTTAAGCTTTATGAGCCAGAAGGCGATTTCACAGAGGAGGAAAAAATTGAATTCCTTGCGTCACTGACAGGGGGGTTCCCGATACACAAAGTGGCAAGCCCTGAGCTTATGCGACGATTGGAGCATTACTGCGTACCTCCAATTTCCAGTTTTGACGTGGATTTAAAAGTAGCGTGGTTCATACCCAGAAAAATAAACGTTAAGAAGACAAAGCACGGAAAAGAATATTGGATTGTAGAGGTGATCGATTCGGACAATAAAGTGACCAAGATTAAGTGTTGGGGCGTTCGACCAGAGAAGGATAAGATATTTCTTAACCGGCCCTATATGAGCAAACTGGAGTATAGTGAGCAGTGGGGCTTTTCGACACGCTCAGTCCGTCATAATTTTAAACTTTTGGCTTGACATAAGCTGAATTATACTATAAAATATACGATATGAGTGTGATACAAGAAATGCGTGAGGAGTTCGAGAGATGGCTGAAGGAGGAAGATCCTTTCCCCAAGACAGAGATGGAGTGGGACCACTATGATTCAAATGTGAGAATTGTATTCCTCAGAGTAGAGGGTAAGTGGGACACAGAGACAAAAAAAGAAGTTGCTAATTTTCTAAGACAGTACAAGCCCACGGTCTTAGCAGGCAGAATTATAACAGAGGAGCATACGAGATGAAAACATTGTCATATAGAAAAGCTTTGGCATTTGATGATGTACTTTTACGACCACTATATTCAGACATTGGAACTAGATCAGAGGTGGATTTAGATTCATCACTAGATGATCGCTGGGGCTTAACCCTGCCCATAATTGCCAGTCCCATGGATACCGTCACCGAGTCTAGCATGGCCACCGCCATGGCAGATATTGGAGCTATGGCCGTTATACATCGCTACTTGTCAATCAAGGAACAATCAGACCAGGTTGCCGAAGTTTCAGAGTATTTCACCAATTGCAACTGCGCTGGAACAAAACCTGTTGCAGCAGCAATTGGTATTACCGGTGACTATAAGGTGCGCGCCCGTATGCTGTATGAACATGGTGCCCGAGTTTTTTGTATAGATGCTGCTCACGGTCATCACAAGGGCATGAAAAATGCAATAGA
>Ga0209756_1004730_pt1 | contig 10510 bp, 19 predicted proteins | sample ETNvirenome_6_85_FD_184071 | JGI IMG/M metagenome (GOLD analysis project Ga0209756, IMG submission 184071) | Marine viral communities from the Pacific Ocean - ETNP_6_85 (SPAdes) (version 3) | ecosystem: Environmental > Aquatic > Marine > Oceanic | place: Pacific Ocean | collected 2013-06-19
CCGTTATCAGTCTATAAAGCATATCACAAAGGTAATTATGAGCTTGTGAGCGATACGCAAGCTTGCGAGCTGGTAAAAGATAGGGTCTTAAGAATTGGTTCATATGGTGACCCGCTAGCGGTCCCACAGTCTATTTGGAATAACTTGCTAAAGACTGTAAAAGGTCATACGGGTTATACTCATCAATGGCAGAATAAGAAAATCTTGGCTGAGGGTTGGAATAAAATTGTTATGGCTAGCGTTGAGTCTAGACAGGAAGCCAAACAAGCCACTACGCAGAATTACCGCTATTTTCGTGTAATGCGAGAAAATGAAACGGACAAGAACGAAATACTTTGTCCAGCTAGTAAAGAAGCGGGAGTTAAATCCGAGTGTGCAAAGTGTAAACTTTGCGCTGGTACAAGCTCAAAAAGCTTTAAATCGATAGCAATCGTACAACATTAAAGGGAGTATAAACAATGAGAAAACTAAAACCAAAAACTATGCAAAAGATAAGACAGGCCCACGCTATTGTGGGCAACCAACCGCGCTACGCAATACGTAACATGGTCAAAGCATTATCTATGCTGCCAAGACTTAACACAGTCGAAGAGAACGAGCGGCTAGCGGCTGCAAAAATACTTTTAAGGCATTGGTATATCGTTCATTATTTTAATCAATAGGAGCATAGGAACATGAATTTAGCCGATAAACTTTTATTACTTGCGAGCTGTCTTGTAATTGCTTGCGGGACGTATGCCCTTATTCAGTACTATCTAACAGTATTGTATACGATAGGCGGGTAAATTCTGGTCGGTCAGTAGCTGGTATATGCTTATATAAAAATATTATATGAGTTTGCGCGAAAGTATGTTTATAATGGCTAAATTTTGAGAGAGAGAGGATTAAAAAGAAACTATGAACACCAAAGAATTAAGAGACGTAGCGACCAACGAGACCTTGAAACACGTTTTAAAACTATCGGATGCCGTAGACAAGGGTATTCTGCCCGCCTCTACAACGGTAGATATACCGGAAATCCGGTTAGATATTCGCGGGGCTTGCGCGGGGCAATCCTGTTACTGCGAGGGTAAAACGTGGGTCCGGTTCAACGAAGTTCTAATGCGGGACAACCTCGACTATTTCAAGGCGCAAACAATCCCGCATGAGTTGGCGCATTGGGTAATAATGCACAATGGCGAGGTCGAAAAAAACGAATTTTACTTAGGCCACAAACCGCATGGAAATCTTTGGCGTAAGGTCATGAGAATTTTAGGCGCGGAGCCGAGAGTCACTCACGATTTGGATGTGCGTAAGGCCACGCCCTCGCGCATCATGTATAAGTGTGAGTGTCGAGAGTGGCCTCTGAGTAAAACACGCCACAACAAAATTCTGAGAGGCAGAGCTGCCTACAGTTGCCCGAAATGTAAACAAGGTTTGGAGAAAATATGATGTACTACGAGCAAGACTTGACAATGGTTGCGACTGCCTTCATTGTGGTCGGTATGGGAATGGCGTTAGCTGTATATTTTGAAAAAAGGGGAAAATGAAAATGTCAATATTTGAAAAGGAGGCAGGTATCAAGGTACTGTCTCTGTTTGACGGCATGAGCTGCGCACAGATAGCCTTGAAAAAGCTAGGGGTGCAGGTCGATAACTATTACGCGAGCGAAATAGACAAGTACGCAATCAAGATAACACAATCTAACTTCCCAGACACCATTCAACTTGGAAACGTTAGAGGTGTGCAAGGGAGAGATTTACCTGAAATAGATTTACTGGTAGGCGGCAGTCCTTGCCAAGGTTTTTCTTTTGCGGGAAAGGGGCTAAACTTTGCGGACGAGCGTAGCAAGTTGTTCTTTCATTTTGCGCGCATTCTAGCAGAAGTGAAACCGAAATATTTCCTTTTAGAGAACGTCCGCATGAACAAAAAATCGAAGGATTTGGTGTCTAATCTTTTGGGCGTAGAACCGCTAACCATCAACAGCAGGTTAGTGTCAGCCCAAAATAGACCTCGCCAATATTGGACTAACATCCCAGTTCGGTTCTTCCCAGTAGACAAAAATATTTTGTTGAAAGATATCTTAGAGCGGGAGACTGCCACGCACTACCGTGCAGGGCAAAAGTTGCTAGACAATTACCGGGGAGGCAATCAGCTAAACCCCAGCTATAAGTCGCAAGCGAACACCATACACGACATTGAAGGGAAAGTTTTTACGCTCTGCGCGGGAACCCACGGTTACGGCAGCGGCTATGTGCCTGAAAGCGGTAACCCCCGCATATTCCGCAAGTTAACTCCAACGGAATTCGAAAGGCTGCAAACCGTTCCTGACGGATATACCTCGGGTGTGTCGAACACCCAGAGATACAAAATGCTAGGCAACGGAATGACAGTGGATGTCATTGCCTATTTGCTGTCCGGTGTAACCAAAATATGACCTATATAGGAGGGCGTGATGCCAAAATTTTATAAAAGAGTTCGAGTAGAATATACTTTTTACTCCGATGCAATCGAAGCCGAGACCGAGATAAAAGCGGAGGCTGTTGCGGTAAATCGGGCTCTAAATGAGCCTCTGGATGGTGCTAGTTGGTCGGTCGAAAGCTACGACCCGAAAGAGTTTGAATAGTGCTTGACATCTTCTAAAATGCGAGTAGGGTGGTAAGAAATGAGAAAGAGATTCAAACGAAGAGAGAGGAAAAGGAGACTAAAATGAAAAACCGAAACCGGAAAAGACCTAGCATAGCTAGGATAGAAAGGAGGTTAGCTGCTAAAGCAAGGATGAAAGCAATGACCAAGAAATTCAGAGGGATGAAAGTATTATGTATGTAATTTTAGTAGACGAAAAAAGAAACCAAGAGCATAAATATATTGAGGTAGACGGGTGTTTATCAGCTCGGACTATGCTTGATAACATTAAATCACAAGCTGAGTGGGGATTGTCCGACCTTGCGAGTGCAAAAGACCAAAACGATATAGACGATGTCTCTCGGAGATTTAAAGAAATCCTGGATATGTCGAAAATTGCTTTGGCAAAGCTGGAGGAGGCTGGACTCAGTGAGTCTACAGCAGCCACAGTGTGGACTGACCCAGATTATTTTAAAGTAGGGGGGACAGACTAGTGGGAGGTGTTAAAAGAGAGTGGGAAAAAATGCTAGAAGCAGACCCAGATTACCCGTCACCAGACCAAGACTGGTGGAAACAACAGGACTTAGAACAACAAGAGGAACAAGAAAGTAATGAATAGAATTGAGAAGTTTTGGAAAGCGTTTGGAGATGACTTGCACAGTGAGAGGGGTGAGTTCCGATGGACTCGCAGTCTTCGAGGTGTTCACCAAATGATGCCAGAAGACAGCTACTGGTGTAGTAGTGGAAGACATCAGGCTTTAGCTGATGACCTTCAGCCTTTAATTCCTAGCGAGGGTAGGGTTAAAAATCCTCGTAAGAACAAGCACTTGGAGCATTTGCGGGTAGTGTCGAACGCTTACTATGACCTCTACAATAATGGGGGCGGTAATCGCCCCGCACAGATTTATACCTATGCGGGTAAGCGTGGAGTAAACCACAGGTATGTTCACATGGCTTTGGAATTTTATTTGGACTTTGTTATACTTTCTGCTCACGCAGAACAATTTGGACCAGACAGGGAGATTAGATATGTTGCTTAAATTATCAAGATTGTTATCGGACTTAAACTGGAGGCTAGGTATGCTCCGAATTAAGTGGAGCCTTTATCTCATTAAAAGAGATGCCGATGCGAGGCTACGCAGAGTGCAGAGGAGGCAGGGGAAGTGAGTGGAGAAGATGGGGTTCTGGTCCTCGCTCAAGGCGAGAGCATAGAGCAGCTTGTGGAGTTAGTCGAAAGCAAATTCCTGGAATTGCTCGAAGAGAATTTGGCTACAGAAACACCTTCACAGGTAGTAAGTCAGGAGGTGTTCGACAGAGCTGCGAAGGCTAGGGAGTTAGCTCCTGTAGTTGACGCGCTATCGAAACTCCGCGAGATAGCGCAAGCTATCGACAACACAAGTAAAGTAACCATACATTAGGAGGTATAAATTATGGGAATTTTTTGGGGCGATGCACCGACAGACAATAGAGGCTGGGAAGACTTGACAGCCGATGAACGGGTGTACCTTGAGGTGCAGTATTTATACAACGTGAAGGGCAGGGACATTCTGGACTACCTAGACTTGGGAGACGGTTCTTTAGAACACCTTGCTGCCTGTTTAGAGAATGTCCTCCACACTACGGGGAAGGAAGGCTCAGAGCAGCCCTCTCTCGCTAGACTTGGAGCTTGTGTACTTGCGATGTTTCGCAGACAATCGCTAGACGCAGTGCAAGAGGCTTACCTAAACAGGGAGATAGACTTATGAGATGCAAGGCTTGTAACTCAAAAATAGAGTACGTGAGCTGGCGGAAAAACGTGCAGCGGTTCGAGGACTTGTGTTTGGAGTGCAGACAAGCCATTCACGTAGCCCCTACTACTGAGGAAGTGACCCTAGAGTTTGGCTACACGGAGGTGAACCATGAGCTGGATTAACTTAGCCTCTTATGAGGAGCATTTCCCAGAAGCTGGTTCGGTTAGAATTAACCATTGCAAGGAGGGAGAGTCCAACCGCAAATTTTACCTTACGCGAGTCGAGGGAGGGGGAGTGGTAGGGTACTGTCACCACTGCTGTCAAAGTGGCTTCTACCGCCCCTCCGCAGCCCAGAGGCGTAGTTCTGCGGGGACTCCAAGCTGCCAACCAGATAGTGCTGACCCATTTAAGAAATGGGGAGTCCCAGAGCTGGCTGAGTGGGGGACTTGCAATAGGTGGGAGACAATCCCGTTTGAGGACTTGCCGTTGCTCACCAGGAAGTGGTGGTTCTCGAATGGATTGAACGTATCCGAGTATGAGGGTGCGGGTATCAAATTGCTGGACGGAAACCGTTTGACGATTCCCTTGTCTGGAGATGGCGAGGGTATCACTGGACTGGCAATACGTCCTCTCAAGGACAACTTGCCAAAATGGATTTTACTCGGAAGCAAATTAGTCGCACCTTTTACGCAAGCTGAGACTTCTCCAGATACTCTGGTATTGACGGAAGATTACTGCTCCGCCCTGCGGATAAGCAGGTCATACGCAGCTTTAGCTTTGATGGGTACGGCATTGAATAGTAACGGCTTTTCTCTTATAACTAAATGGTATAAGGAGGGTAGGCGGGTGTTGGTGTGGCTTGACAATGACAGCCAAGCTGTAGTGCAGAGGGCAAAAGATATTCGCAGACAGCTTTCCCCTTTTGCAAATTGTGGTATAATATTACTTAAGAAAGAGCCGAAGCACTTCGTACATGACTCGGAAATAAGAGGGGTTATTCATGGAACTTGACATTGTAAAATTATTATCTAAAGAATCTAATCTTAAAAGATTCTCTTCTCTTATAAGAGAAGAGAGATTATCTAAAGATATAAGATTTATCTTACAACAACTTCAACCCTACTTCAGCGACACGGGCAAACCCGAAGTGGAGTGGGACGAGTTCAACACTTGGGTAACCCTTAACCACCCCAACTTATCCGATGAGCGAATAAAAGCCATACAAGGCTACTTGTGGCTGATTCGAGATGGTTGCCGAGATGTTAATTGTTCGGTGCTGAAGACCCTTTCAACTCGCCACTGGGCGGAGAAAATATCCGATACAGCTTACGAAGTGAGTGTGGGAGATGCGGATATGTCCCGCATTACCGAGCTGCTGAGAGAGTACAACATGGAGGTTAAAGGCGTAGAGTGGGACTTGGATTCTCTCAACCTTTCCGACACCGAAATGATGGAGCAGTTACAGGAGCTGAAAGATGCTCCCAAGTATTCCTGGAGTGTACCAGAGCTAGAGCTGATGCTCGGCCCGATATCCAAAGGAGATTTTATCATTTTGGGGGCAAGACCGGACGGAGGCAAGACCACCCTGTTAGCGACTCAGGCAGTTCACTGGGCGAAGCAGCTCAAGGAAGGTGAGTGTGTACTCTGGTGCAACAATGAAGAGAGTGCGAGTCGAGTAAGGTTAAGGCAGACTCAAGCTGCCCTCGCTTGGACTCGCGAGGAAGTTATGAAAGACCTGCAAAAAAGCATCGACACCTACAACGATAAGGTAGGCGTAGGCAAGATTAAAATGCTGGACAACACCAGCATGACGGTCCACGACATAGAAGCTGCTATTGAGGCATCTTCCCCCAGAATAATTATTATAGACCAGATATGGAAAGTTGGGGGTTTCGAGAAAACTTCTCACAACGGCATAGACCGCTACGCTAAGTTAGCTCAGTACGTTCGAGAGCTTGCCAAGAGGTATGGCCCTATCATTGGAGCAAGCCAGTTAGACGGTTCTGCTGATGGGGAGAAGTATCCCAAGATGAATGCCCTGTATAACAGTAAGACTGCGGTACAGGGTGAGGCCGATGCGATTGTCTGTATAGGGCAGAACCCAAGCGAGGGGGTAGATGTAAGGTTTTTATCTGCTCCTAAAAACAAACTAAGTTACGCGAATAACGACTTCCGAAATGCGGGAGCTGCTGTTCGCATAGATAAAGAGCGAGCGCAAATTGTGTCTCTGCTAGGAGCTACATAATGCTAGATTTTAACAAGATAACCGTGTTAGACCTTGAGACCACTATCAAAGCCCCGACACCACACTTCGGGGCAAGCCCAACCTACCCCTCAAACCGCATAGTTATGCTAGGCTATCAGTCTGGAGAGGCAGAAGATATCCTGACTGACAGGAGAGAGATAGAGCAGTTCACCGAAGAAATGCGAAGAGATGAACACCTGATTGTGGGGCATAACATAGCATTTGATATTCTCTACCTAGCTCGATATGGCTTAGAGCTGGGGCATAACCCCATTTGGGACACGCAGAAGTTTGCTTATATACAACACGGGAGAAAACTTGTACAGCCCTCGCTGGAGACAGTAGCGAAGAGTTTCAGACTACCCTTCCGCAAGGACACCGAGATAAAGGAACGGTTCAAAGCGGGTATAGGTGCTGACGAGATAGACCGAGAGCTTTTGGAGGACTATTTACATTCGGATGTTCGAGTGACTAAACAGATATTTGATAAGCAGTATGCTTGGTTGTCCCAGCAACCAGAGCAAATCCAAAGGTATTACCTAGAAATGCTTAACGGTATCGGAGTCACAAGCCAAATGACCCACGTAGGTTTCGAGTTTGATACTGGAGGTGCAACAAAACAATCGAAGAAAACGCATCTCGTGGCTATGGAAAGAGAAGAATCTCTTATCAAGCGGTATAAGGACATTTATCCTGGCGAGTTTAATCCGAACTCTGCCGCCCAGATAGAAACCCTTCTTTGGGGCGGGGAAGTAAATGTGCCTATCGTAGAGGAGGTGCTTGACGAGGAAGGTAACCCAGTTCGCTATAAGTCTGGGGAGAAAAAGGGGCAGATAAAGACTCGCAAAGCAGTGAGGAAACAGAGGGTTGAGCCTATGGTGAAACCAGAGACCATAAAGCTGTTTGAAAATCGGGGGTGGGAAAAGAAAGCGGGTGCTAAGACTTTGGAGTACATACAAAAGTATGAGGAAGACAGTCCCGCAGAGGATTTATGTTTTGAGATAGAGATTTTGAGACAAGTCTCTAAAAGCATATCCACCTACTACCGCCCCTACATATCTTTTGCGGTAGACTACACGTTGCACCCGTCCTACAACCACTGCGTCACGCAGACAGGAAGGTTAAGTAGCAGCAAACCAAATATGCAAAACATCAACGGGAAGAAGGAATCAGAATGAACATACAGAACTATTTTGTAGCTCGATACCCCAATACGTTTGTGGAGTTCGACTACGCCCAGTTGGAGATACGGGTACTGGCTTTAGCATCTATGGATAAACAACTTGTACTCGACATTAACAACGGACAGGATATGCACGCATACTTCGCCAGTAAGATATACAACAAACCGGAGAAAGATATAACTGTGGGGGAAAGGAAGGTAGCCAAAGGCTTCAGCTTTCAGCTTCAGTACGGGGCTGGGGCTAAAGGTATCGCTCGATTCTGGGACGTTAAAGAGGAGCTTACAGAGGCTTTTATAGACGAGTACTATACTCGATACCCCGAAGTCCGCACTTGGCAGCAGAGAGTCCAGAAAGAGGCCGAGAGTTCTCTGGTCCACAAGGGAGACCGTAAAGACGGAGAAAGCGTTCCTCGATTCTACATTCCAGGAATCTGGAGAGACGATTCTGGCAGAGCCATAACGCACTTCGCGGTTGCGGGGGATATATCCAAGTATAAAAATACCGCATATGTATCTCCGACCAAGTGCAAGAACTACCCCATACAGGGGGCCGCTTCGGATATTATGATGCTCATGCTGAATAGGCTGTCAAAGTATGCTCTGGACAAACCCATAACATTGCTGAATACGGTACACGATTCGGTCTTGTGTGAGATACCGGAAAAAGATTCGGAAGACATAGCCAGGAAGATAGCGGAACTGCTGGAGAGGGTTCCGAGAGCCATCTCAGAAACCTTTGGGGTAAAAAGCCCCGTAGAGTTTCCCGTAGATTATTCTATGGGATTAACTTTGTTAGATGTGAAGCATAATGTTTGAATCATCACGAATATGTGGTATAATAATAGTATCATTAGTTAGTTAGTTAGTTAGAGGATAGTTATATGAAAGAAGTTGCATCAGGTGTTGTTAGTCGTATCGGCCAGAACGGAAAGTCTTTTCAGTTAGTGGAGACAGATTCCAAGTGGTTCGGTGCATTCAATATGAGCCAGTTAGCTGACGCTCAAATCGGAGATAAGGTGTCGTTTGCTTACACTTCAAAAGAAGTGGGAGATAAAACTTACCACAATGTTCAAGGTAATGTTACGGTCTCTGGAGGGTCTGGGAGTACTCCTCCTTCCTCACCCGCAGCAGCGGGGCAGACCTCTCTGGTCAGGGATAGGTTAATCCTGCGGCAAAACGCTTTGACTAATGCTGTCAAAGCAATGGAGCTGGAAATGAAAGACGGGGGAGACTTTTCTGCTGAGGGGGTCATAGCCATTGCTAGGGAGTTCGAGGCTTATACCAGCGGAGATTCGGATAAAAAACCTGCGGAGAAAAGTTCCGAACCCTCTGATGAGGATTGGCAGGAAGCTGCCGGTAAGTTGAGAGCTGCCTCGTAGTGAAGAAAGTAGCCGCTTTCTTTGATGGCGATGTAGTGGCTTACAGAGCTGGCTTCGCAGCAGAGAAGCGGTATTATTTCGACTCAAGAAATCCCCCCGAATCTGGGGGGAGGACTTGGGACTACAAAAAAGAAGCGTTGAAGCACGTTGGGGAGCAGCACCTAGAGTTTGGCAGAAACCTAGAACCTATAGAGAACGCCCTCCAAAACGCTAAGAGCCTGATACAAAACTGTTTAAACTCTATCGGAGACAGATATCCTGGACAAGAAATAGAGTACACAACTTTTATATCGGGCAATAAAAAGAAAAAGAATTTCAGAAAAGAAATAGACCCGCAGTACAAAGCCCACAGGAAGAAGGAACACAGACCTACCTACCTAGAGGAGATACTTCAGTATCTGGTAGATAACCACAATGGCTTCAGAACCGAAGGCTGCGAGGCCGATGACTTTTTTGGACACGCCCAGTCTGATGCACGAAAGGGGAAAAAAGAACCTATTGTCGTATCCGTAGACAAAGACTTAAAACAACTGTGGGGTGACCACCTTAACCTTGTGACCCGTAAATTTGAGAAGGTCCGTAAAGACCAAGCTAGATTGTTTTTCTGGAGGCAGATGCTACAGGGAGACACTGCCGATAACATACGGGGCATTGACGGTATAGGTGAAGCTAAATCCAAGAGGTATTTGCCCGATGGTATCAGTGACGAGAAAGCGGAGGAAGTCGTATCAACCTTCTACAAAAAAGAATACGAAGAAGAGTGGAAAGAAGTCTACAACAGAAACGCCCAGCTCCTATGGATATGGCGTACAATCCCAGACCAATGTCCGCACACGCTCGAAGAGGACGAAAAAGTTCTCGATAGCACCGTACAGTAGTAAATATGAATATGAAATTGCAAAACTTATGGAGGAACAAAGTGTTGAGTTCGATTATGAACCTGAGAAAATTAATTACATCTATCCGGTTAAGAACGGATATTGCAGCGACTGTGGTGGTAACAGTGTTGGTCGCAGGGCTATTTATACTCCTGATTTCCGCATCCATTCTAGCGGAATCTGGGTCGAAGCCAAGGGAAAGTGGGACGGGCAGGGCCGTACTAAAATCCTGGCAGTCCTCTCAACTTCTGATGCCTTATCCGTAGATAATTTTCGTATGTTATTCATGTATAACAACTGGATAACAAAGGCACACAAGATGACTTATATGGACTGGTGCGAACGACACGACATTATCGCAGCGGTAGGGAAAACTATACCCAAGGAGTGGTTATGAAATACTTATTGACAAGGTACGTTAGCGATACGAGCACTATAGAAGAAGACTTGGAACTGTTCGACACTAAAGACGAGATTGCTCGGTTTATAGT
>Ga0209756_1004731_pt1 | contig 10506 bp, 16 predicted proteins | sample ETNvirenome_6_85_FD_184071 | JGI IMG/M metagenome (GOLD analysis project Ga0209756, IMG submission 184071) | Marine viral communities from the Pacific Ocean - ETNP_6_85 (SPAdes) (version 3) | ecosystem: Environmental > Aquatic > Marine > Oceanic | place: Pacific Ocean | collected 2013-06-19
ATACATCTTATGCTGTACCGTATTGTATGGGTCAATGATTAGAGAACGTATGCCCTTAGTTCTAACCAGAAACTTTGCTCTTTCAAATATCGAGTCTAAGTTAAAGTTCTTTCTAGGATAGATTAAGAAAAAATGCCTACGAACAAAGTTGATTGCCTCAAAATATTCATCTTTAGTCATCTGGTTATTCTGATAGTATGGGTCGGCACTCTTTCCAATATACATCTCTACAATGTCATTAAAAAAGTCTTTCATCGGCATATTCTCAGGACTAAATACACCAAACTTCCATCCATCGTGAAATGCCTTAATTGTGGATAATTGGTTTAAGAATAGTGATTTACCCTCATTCTGATACCCTGTCCAAATATTAACCTCTCCCATTCTCCAAGTCCACGCTTTATCTACATCGGGAACATAGGTTGTAGTACCTCTTTCCTGCCCATTAACAAAACCATCCATCATAGATTCAACAACATCATCAACTTCAAAGACACCCTCTACTTTAGGCGCATTAGCTATTTTAATGCGTTCTAAGAGACTTTCTTTGCCCTCTTGTAGTAACACCTCATTTGCATCCTTAAATGGCTTAAAATCGACTATTCTACATTTATCAGCACCAAAACGTCTAATCAACTCTTGTTCTAAGTTCCTGCCGTTGTCGTCATTATCTGTGGCAATATATATAGTTTTTGCCTCATCAAAGACATCGTAACAAGTAGTTAGGCACTCTAGTTTCTTATCAATACTCTTGTCGCCAACATTAGGCGCACCCATATTAACAGAGGTGTGTGCGTTAAACCCTGCTACTTCCCAACTAAGAGAATCAAACTCTCCCTCGCATATAACGATTCTATCTTTACCCTTAACACCATCGTAATTGTAGATGATTGGTTGAGCATCCTTTGCCTGAGTAAAAAACTTACCGTCAATACCTCTTGTTTTGTAATTTACAAGTTCTCCATCCTTGAAATAAGGGAACACTACACTTCGGTTATCCTTAGATGAAATAATTTTGTTTCTGTCTATAACCTCGTTAGTAATACCTCTATCGTTGAGGAACTTACGCCCCTTGTCTGTTAAAGTTTTTAAGGTTGACTTCGATGGTTGTTTATATACTATGCTCATTTTTTCTGTTTTCTTTACTGTTCCACTATAACCGCACTTATGGCAATTAAAAATGCCCTCAGACAAGTTTAAAGACATGCAGTTGTCTTTCCAATTCTCTTTGCCTAGAGATTTACATTTTGGGCATTTAACCTTTTGCTGGGCATTACCACCCTTTGGTTCTATGCCAATGTTAATAAATTCTTGTGCAAACATTTTGTATTCTCGTTTTTATTTTGTTTTTTTTATAATTATATAACATGTATCGTATTATAACATGTATCGTATTATAACATGTTTGTTAAAGTTATATAATATGATTCATATTATAATTCTTTATATAACATGTATCGTATCGTAACATGTTATTGCTTAAACTGAGGGTTAACAAATATTTTTCTTTGCTTACCATCAGAACCGATACTTCTCGTTTCTCTTCTTATACAGGCACTCTCTTCTAACTTATTTAGTATTCTGTACATAGTCCTGTCTGTTATAGACAAAACATCGCACAAGTGCTTGTTTGTTGCAAAGCAATAACCCTTATCCAAAGACAAAGACTTTATATAAGAAAATACTGCTTTTTCGGCAAAGGTTAATTTACTTAAACCCTGCATATCTACTTTAACGTAATTAGTTTTCATGGCTAAAAAAAGGGGTCTTTCGACCCCCTCTGTTATTTAGAACGGAAAGTCCTCATCGACTTTAACTGGTTCTTGTTTTGGCTTATTGTTTGAAGTTGGTTGCCACTCATCAATGTAAACACTGTGGGTTTTACCATATTGGTCTGCCTCTTTCTTTTTAGAGACTCCCAATCTTAGATAACGCTCTCCGTTATACTCATTCCAAAAGTCCTTGACTTTAGATTCTGCTATAGAGATGTTTACAATCTCTAATCCATTAGGTGCTTGACGACCTGTTCCTACATATTTCTTTTCGTTCATAATTTACTTATTTAATAATTGTTCTACTTTTTTACTCACTTTATACTTTTCTCTAATTTGAGACATAGTAAATCCACCAGTTAAGGCTTCTTTTACCCTGTCGAACTTAATGCCCGACTCAGGTAGCCACTCTAGTTCCTTTGAGGGTTTACCATCGTGTGTGTTTGTACTATCGGCATCCTTAGTATCATCTATTAAGAACAGTCCGTTTAGGGCATATTTTCTGGCGTAAGATGAACTACTACCAAAACATTGTGCCACATCCATACCCTTTTTACTAGGGTCTATTCCAGCTTGCGCTGAAACCTCAATAACACCATCTATGTTCTTGAATTGCGCTGTTGCTTCTACATAAGACAATCCATTATCTAGTTCTATAACCTTATCAGAAATAGTTAAGACAACTTTATGTTCAACGAGTAGAGGTTTTACTGCTTCAAGTATATCCTCACAATTTCGGTACTTATACTTTCCGAAATTATTAAATTGACTTTTAGGTGCTTTCAGTCTCCCCTGAATATCCACCAGCTTTTCATATAGATTCATGTGGCAAATATACAAGTTCCAACTGACATTACAAAATTAAATCGAAATTATTGAAATTATCTTTGTATTTATTATTGAGACATAACCTGTAAGCACGTTGCCCAGTATTGTTCAATATAAAGAATCCTTTATGCTCATCGTGCCATACAGCGAAGAAATCAACATCACTTATTGAATAGTAACCTTTACCATTTTTTATTTCAATCTGGGGTGTCTTTTGCTTTTCTGAGGTGTATCTATTGGCACACATAAATTTAACCTGAACCTTATGTAGCTTGTTATTCTTCTCTAATATACAATCATAAGTGGAGGCATCTAAAAGAGGCATAGATACATTAAATCCATTTTCTATTGCCATAGTAGCGAACTTGTACTCTGCAAAGCAACCTTTCTGATTTATGTTCATGCTACTAATATACAAAAAAAGAGGCTGCTAAAAAAACAACCTCTCCTTAAATATAGAAAAACAAAATAAAAATCAAATGAAAACAGGTCATACCCGAATACATTACAAATATACCCTATTAAATTTAAAGGGGTATTAGATTCACAGAAAAGTTATTAACGACCTTGCCCCCTGTATTTTTTCTTCCAACCCTTTTGACCTACAGAAGCATTTTTTGAATGAACGTTTGGTCTCTTGGCTCTAGAGCTTGGCGTATATGCGTTAATTATCTTCTTTGCCATTTTTCTTATTCTTTTCCCAAGTTCTTCCAACAAAATACGCACCATAGACAGTAATGAGTAATGTTTGAAAAATAGGGATATATTCTTTCTGTATGCTGAACTGTCCAATGTTTCCATCGGTAAATGCCAATAAGGTAAACATGACTGTAAGAAATACCATAGTAAGCGGTCTAATATTCTTTGACAAAAAGCTATCGCTCTGCATATCATACTTCCATCGGTCTGTAACTTGCTGTTGGGCATCTTTATCAGCTTCTTCTAATATCTCTTGAATACGTTGCTTTGCTTGTAAGCGTTCTTCATCGCTAGTGTGGAGGTTATCGACTACTTTACCAATATCCTTTATTAAACCGCCTGTAATTAGTTGTAGTATCTTTTTCATCAGTAAGTCCAGATTACATTAGGACTCTTGTCCTTATCTATATCAATGTGTATGAAGTTATCGGCAATACCTATTCGATTTATGCCAACCTCTTGAATTGCGTTAATAAGTTTAAACCGCATCCTAGAGTTTCTAATGGCAATATCTACAGCCAAACCTTTTAAATGGCTACTACCGCCATTACCATTCTCATCAGGCATCTTACCACCAACAGCCTCGTTATGTTGTGGTGTTCTGTAACCAGATGTTATTATAAGTGGTTCTCCAACAATCTCTCTAATATCATCAAGCATAGATAAGAATGCTTTATCCATCATTTGCCCTGAACCCTGAACGTCTGGACTATCAAACTCGCTATGATTAAAGTACTTCATTTATGTCTATTTATCAATATTCTTATTTGCTCTAGTAGTTCTTCTCTTGTTACTTTCAGTTTAAAGCTAATATCAGCACCCCATTGACTTATAGGCTTATTGTCTTTGTATAAAATAACAACAGGAACAGCTTTTATATTATTTTGCAAACCCTTAGGTTGCTCGCTTAGATAACCATAAATAACATTAGCACCCTCTATTCTTAAAGGCAAATCAACTTTATTGCGCTCGTTCCATTCTGCGTTAATCTGTACTACCGTAAAAGATTGTGCAAAGACAAAGTTAGAAAACAATAAAGCTACTAATAGTTTCATTTTTTTTCTATTATTTCATATAGCTTCTCATCTATCTTATCGAGTTTAGCACTATTTTCTTCAACCTTAGATTGTGTATTCATAATAGTTTCTCGTATAAGTTGGTCTTTAAGGTCATACTCTGTCCTGCTGATTGTAGGTTTAGGGAGTTCCTTAGCGACTTCAATTTCTGCTTTTAAGGCAAAGTACATAGCAGCCAAAGAAACTGCTCCTGCAACTACCATTCCAATAGTTTTTAAATCTAGTGTTACCTTTGTTCCCTCGCTTACTTCTGTTGGCATTTTCTAATTATTAAAAGTTTCTACCTAAAAATGTGTGTGCTCCGTTACCCTCTACTGTTATTTCGTATGATGCCCAACCATAAGGACTTTTATCTAAACCATCCCAAAGAACATCAACACTATATTTATTTGAATATATAGGTGCTACTACTTCATCTCCGTTCTCATCATATTCAGGAGTATTAGTAACAATATATCCAAGTTTTACAATAGTGTGGTTACCATCTAAATAGCTTTCGCCATCTACTTCTGTATGTGGTAGAGCAGCTATTTTTGTTTCAGCTTGTTCTTGGCTGTCAAATTCGTACTTCTTAAATAGTTTCATTAGCTTGTAATTTGTATTAGTTCACTATCAGATAGCTCTTCGTTAAACAACATAAATTGGTCGCAACTATTTCTTTTACCTGTATCAGAGCTGTCTCTTAATTGAGCCATAAGAACACTATCAGGTGTATTTGTTCCTATATATGGTACAGATGTTAAACTTGTACTGTCAAGCACTTCTGTTCCATTTATGTATATCTTGGCAGCAGTTGCAGATATAAAACATACAGCTATTTTATATGTAGTGTCTTTATCACTTGAAAATAAAATGAAATGGCTTGTGTCGCTGTCGTTTCTTCTTCTTAATGTTAATTGAGTTGTGCTATAAAAGTTTAATGCAAAAAAACAATTAAACGCACCTGTTGCAACAAGTGAAAATGGTACTTGTGATGTAAAACCACTACCATCATAATCATCTATTTTTCCTTGCCAAAATGCAGTAAAAGGATAGTCAGTAGGCATATCAGAAAAGTTTAACTTTTTACAGCCATCTACCGTTCTTGTAATATCAGTTCCTGTTGAATTAGGTATTAAACTTGTAGCATAGCTTCCTGCTTCTACTTGAAAACCCCATACATATATTTCATCGCCACTTGTAGCAAGTGCCATACCATAACGTATGTTAGTAGAAGTGGATGTAACAGTCAAACTTACTCTAGTCCATTCATCAGTAACAGTAACAGCCGTATTAGTATTTTCTACTGCTCTTAAATAAACCGTACCCGTACCTGTTTTTCTCTTTACATAAGCACTTACGGTATATTCTACACCACTACTACTTGTTTTTATTTTTTGAAACTGACCATCAGCAGCCGTTGCTGCAAAAGTAGATGCTTCATTACTTCCATCAGGTGCTGCATGGCTATTTGTTGTTAAAGTACCATTAGTTAAACCATATCCATTTGCAGAAGATATAGCATTAGTGTAATGAGCTAATTGTGTCCTTGTAGGCTCTAAAAGTAGATGTGGGTCTTGTGGATTGTCAAAGTCGTAATTTAACCTTGCTTGGTTTGCTGCTGTACTTTCTATAAGACCATTGCTATTTACTCGTGTGGCATCTGCATCTGCTGATACTGTGAAATCTCCATCTCCATCAGCAGGTATTACTAAATACAGTTTAGCACCACTTGCTTTATATCCGCTTGGTATCTGTACTAAAGTTGCTTTATCGTATATACTCATAATACTGTATTGTTTATTGTGTGTACCATATTGCCTTGCGCCTCAACAGTACCGCTATCGTCTAACACTCTTTTTCTATAATCGTTTGCATCTCCTGCTATATTCAAAAACGGATATTCGCCTACCCAACTAGAGCTATATATCTTTCCGAAACCTATTGCGTTTATCGCTGCCCCCCAATTTTTTGCCATGTGTATCTTTGTTACTTAAATAATACTTTAATTTTATTTCGTTATGTTTCTTTGGTTTGTATTTGCTTACAGCATCCATCCGTTAAATAAAGCGTTTGTGTCTGGGTTAATATCTTCGTTATTACTAGAGTAGTATTCTGGAAACTTACTTGGAGCATTAAAACTCAAATAGTCAATAAGTCTCTGAGTATAATACTCGGCATAATCCCTTTCTTTTGCTATAAGAGAATCCACCTCTTCTTTGCCAGCTATTGAACTGTTTTCAGAACTGTGCTTAAATACGCCTCCATTGGCAATCGTATATGCAGCAAATGGAAGATACTCAACCATAGCATAATGTATTAACGCTGGTTGAATGTAGTCATTTACAAGGTCTAAATAATCTCCAGACAATGAACTTGATACTATGTCAGCACTAATCTTATCATACAAATCAGTTCCTAGATAGTTCTGAATGTGTATCTCTTGAGCAATCTTAATAAACTGAATAAACTTATCGGTGTCAATCGAACCGCTTAATGCAGTGTTTTTTATCAAATCTCTTCTTCTTATAAATATTGCTGTTGCCATTATTCTACATTTTCGATTTGTTCCTCAACTTTTTCTTTAACCTCTTCCTCTATGTCTTTTTTAACGCCAGTTTCTTTTTCTATCTCAGCCTCGCTGATGGCATTAGTCAAATCAGTAAATTCAAGAGGTTGTAGCGTCTTAAAATATATATCCAAGTCCAACCCATTGTATTCCAATATCTTCTCTAATTCATCAAGTATGGTAACTTGCATTGGTCTGATAACTGTGTTATCCATAAGTACAGATGCCGTCTGTAGTTCCTCAGCATTGTTTCCTAGACCAGAAGTGTCTTTAATGCCAACAAGCATAGGAGATACAATTCGGTGTGATACCATTACTTTACGCATACTTTCATCAGATAAGAACTGATACTGTTGATGAGCGTCTGAAAGCTGAACTGGCTCTATGCTAGCAGCCAATTCCTTGCTATCGTTAAATGCCAATATAAACCTACCAGCATTGGAACTACCGCTAAATTTATCTAAAATACTTCTTTCAATAGCATCCCTTTGTTCTGGGTCTGGAGTACCATTGTTAAAGTTAATAAGCATACTTGGAGATAGTCCGTTCTGTATGTTGTTTATATGATAGTTTGCAATCTCTTCTTCCAATTCAGCATACTGCAATCCTCCCTGATAGTCAACAGGAGAGTAATATTTGTATCCAGCACGATATGGCTTTATGTATAAAATCTCAATAGATTGATTAGAGAATCCGAAAGCTGGTATTCTGCTTAACTTATCTCCACTTGTGGCTTCTGCCCAATTAGAATGGTAGTAATATGCCTCTATTTCGCCTTTAGAGTTGCATTTCTCGGCTCTTAGCGTCTCTACTGGTATATGCTCTACCTGAGCAATTTTAGTGCGGTCTTTGGTGTATATTACTTGCAAAGAGGCTTGACCCATCATTTTAAAGTCGTGGCATATCCTTTTGACTACATCTTTCTTTAATAGAGAACTCATTTCTTCGTAATCAGACTCTTTCTCTTTACTATCAGTAGCGTCCAAACCTCTTCCGTATATCATTTCGGAGATGCCGTTGATTGCAGCATTGTTTGTTGGGCTTCCGTTATACCTATCTATTAGATATGTGAAATAATCATTATCATCGCCATAGGCAATAAAATCATCTTTGTAATATTCCTTTAATTCTGGCTTAGTATATGATTTAAGCTGTAGAAATGTAGGTACGTTTATACTCTTTTCTTTTTTATCCATTATTGGTCTTTTCTTGGCATAATGCCTTACTTTTCTTGCCATGTTATCCTCCTTGTCCTAATACTAATGTTGTGTTAGCTTGTCCATCACTTAAACTATCTGCTCCAGTTGTTGCATCCCCTAAATCGCTCCACTCAACATAAACATCAGCACCCATAGGTTCTGTTGGAGATATGATTAAAGCTCCATCAACTCCGTTTAAGTTGTATGATGCACATATTACACCTCCGTATCCAGCAACTCCATAATTGGCATCGCCATCCACTCCAGCTTCAAACCTAAATGGTCTGACTCTAAACTTGTAATATAATTCATAAACTCCGTTACAATTTGTTTCAGATAAGAAGCAGTTTTCTGCAATAACCTTATCTTGTATTTGAATGGCATTCTCATAAACTCTTGTTTGGTACAAGAACGCTTTAGTTGGGAACTGTTCGCTCTCTGTAGATGTCCAATACAATCTATTGGTTTGAACGGGTCCAGTAGGAGCTGATTCTATTGTAGGTGTGTATATTTGGTCGAACCCATAATCACTCAATGCGTCATTTACAATATTCAAGTTTGGAACTACCGCATCGGCTTCATCGTAAGAAAGTAGATACCAGTCGCTATATTCAGTTTCAACATCTTCCGAATCGGTTATGGCTATAGAGTACAGGTCGCATATTTTAAATGCGGAAGTTAATGCAGCCATTTCAGCTTCATCATAAAGAATCCTAACAGTACCTCCATCACCACCGCCAGCAGCCGACCTTTCTCCAACTAATACAAATTCATTGTCAAACGTAGATTCAATTATATAATCATCTTTAGATACATCATATTTCTCTAGTTCTACTTGGTCTGTGACATAAACCATTCCCCTATATATCTCTTCAACACTATCTTTAACCACAATACTGTAATATGCGTTATTTATAAGTCCGTCAAACGCATAGGATATAGTTGTAATCCTTGTATCTGGATTATAGTTATGATTAACAATATGGATGTCTGTTCTTCTCTCAGACTTACTGGTTATTTCCAATGTACAAGAGCCACTTAATACTGGTTTCCTTGAGTAAAACAGTATGTCTTGAGAACTCTGTGTATTTTGTAATATGTGCATACTAAAGTAATAACAATAACTTTATTTGTTTCAAAGATACAAAAAAAGGGGCAATAAATGCCCCCTTTAGATTCATACCCATATTGAATTTATACGGGGTCTCTTTGAGTTCCCTCAGTAGCAGTAGCACTTGTCATACCTGCAAATGGGTCGGTATCAGTAGCACCATCAATGAATGACGGCATACGAATTTCATTTGCAGTTAATGTAAGTGTATATCCATTTAGGTCTCCCATAGCAGTACCAGTTACAGCAGTACCGCCAGTTACATCAGCACCATTTTCAGCACCAACCAATAAGAACTTATCATCAAATGTTTGAACGATAACGTGCGGTCTACCATACGCCAAAAATTTCAATTCTTTGTTGTCTTCTTTAGTTAGCTTAAACAGTGTTATATTTACAACTTGCTCAAAGAATGTTGTTCCATTCTCCATTGAAGATGTAATATTTGTTTCAAGAGAAGAGTTACCTTTAACGTCATAGGTGTAATAAGTAAAAGTTCCATCCATGTCTGTAATTTCATCGTCAGAGCCGAATGAAATTCCACCCAAATCCCCAAAATCAACAAAATGAATTTTCTTAATGCCACCTACAGCATCTTTACAAGGTCTTAATCTTCCTGTACTTAAATCACAAGCCATTATCTATTTTTTTTAGTAAAAGGGGCAGGTTTTAACTACCCCTTTCGATTAAACAATTATTATGCTAAAGTAAGGAGGGCAAGGTCAGAACCAATACCGTACTGTACACCAGCAGTAAAGCGCATTACAACTCTTACGTTTTGTGAGCCGTCAATGTCTTGCATGTCAATAACTTTTACTTCGTTATGGTCGGAAACTAGACCAGTTCCAAAGAATAAGTTAGAAGCCTCTCCAGCTACGATGTGGTCGCTTGGAAGTCCAGGAGTTAGCTGTAGCTTGATTCCCTCAAAGCTAAGAGCGTTACCCATGTTATACCATTGTTGACCTTTAGCATCTGTACCAGCAGCACCTTGTCCACCAGAAGCAAATCCACCTAATGCACGTACATAGGCTTGGTGAGCAACAGTAGGAACATAGATAGTCAAATCTTCTTTGCCATAAACAGCAGATGGAAGAGCGTCAACTACGTTTCCAAGTAGAGATACAATGTTAGAAGAGCTAAAAGATGTTTCAGAGTCATTTGCAGCATCGTTTACATCTCCATCAGCAGCCATAAGAACTGTAAGACCATCAAACTCACCAGCGTTGGCATTTACACCACCCCAGATATTTTGTTCAGTTTTTTCAGCTACTTT
>Ga0209756_1004735_pt1 | contig 10498 bp, 13 predicted proteins | sample ETNvirenome_6_85_FD_184071 | JGI IMG/M metagenome (GOLD analysis project Ga0209756, IMG submission 184071) | Marine viral communities from the Pacific Ocean - ETNP_6_85 (SPAdes) (version 3) | ecosystem: Environmental > Aquatic > Marine > Oceanic | place: Pacific Ocean | collected 2013-06-19
ATGCCACACCGTCTTGTAAAAATCCAAAGTAAGGTTTACAATCGGTATACTCGGAAAATTTGTATGGAATATTTCCAACAAGTTAATATAGGCTTGACCCGTATTAATGATGAAGTCACATTCGGGGTGTATTGAGTTGACCAATACTTCAACCCCCTTGGATCTTAACACAGGGATCAATGGTTCTACATTCAGTGAAGGGGGGGTTATAAGCGTTACTTTCATGTGTTTCCTCTTTCCATCATCTTATCTATCTCATCCGTTATCTTCCCCATGGGAATCCAGTCGGCCACCTCAGCCTCTAAATAAACGGCGTTGTCGTTAACAGCCTGCCAACTTTCAGTTGTTCCAAACGTGTTGTCGGCGGGATGGTATGCGATCGACATCAGACATATGGTCGGATGCTCGTAAGCCGACGCCACCCACGACATCCCTGAGTCACACGTTATCAAGAAGTCCGTACCAAGCATCTTCTTGCAGCTCTCAAAATATGTCCCCCTCACAAATGTTGTATTTCTTATCCGAGGCTGATCTGGTCCCGACAACTGGTACACTTTGTATCCCTTGGATGTCAAGTATTTAACTATTTCATTCTGCTTGCCAATCGTTATAGAGCGTGCGCCACCGGGCCACTTACTAGAAAACAAGTGTAAGGCGACAGTTTTAGGCTCCCTAACGACCCCTTCCGGCATGTTCAAGCTGATCTTTCGAGTCTTGGCCTCGACACCCAGCATTAGCGCTGTCTCTTCTACAATGTGTCGATATTTAGGCCAATCACGCTGCGCATGAGTGGGCATTTTTGATGGATACATAGCATCAAAGTTTTGCTCTTTGATGTACCGTGCGTCCTCTTCAGTAGGCCAGTCATCATACCCATCCCAAAATTTATAGTCAATAATGTTTTCATGATAGTTATAAAATAAAGGAAGCACTTGAGCGTACTTCTTCGAACACCCTAATATTATTTTTGTATCGGGATTTTGCTCAATAAACTCTCGCAGTCCCGGCTCTTGCATTATTATATCACCAAATTGGCCATTTATTCCAAAATATACTTTTTTAGAATGTATCATCTAAATTCAATCTCCTTTAATGATTCTATGGCTGTCAGAGTCAAAATGTTGGGTTGAAAACTCAAACAACTCGGTGTCTTGAAGAGCAACCACTTGGTGCCTCAGCCCAACATGAACGTGAAAACTATCTCCCGGTTCTAGTGTTATTTCTGTTGCCTTCTTCAAATCATCACCTTCGGAATACCTTACCATAACTTTACCCGACTGTACATAAAATACCTCATCTTTAATCTTGTGGTAGTGCCAAGAACAACGTTTCCCTTTAACAAAATATAAAAGTTTTCCGCAATACTTCTCATTGTTAACAATCCACTTCTCGAAACCCCACCCCTTGGACACAAACTTCATCTTTTTCCTCCTTTGTCGTTAATCGCGCAGCTCATCAATATCTTCTTCTTGCAGCGTGTATGTTCCAAACTTCTGTACTACGAGCCTTGCGCATTTGTTAGAAAATCTAATAGCATCCCCAATAGATCCACCAACCAAATATTCAGACACCAAGGCAGCCAAAAAAGTATCCCCGGCCCCACATACATCGAATACATCACATGGTTCCGTGGGGAAAACCTCATCTTTCCAAATGGCTCCATTTTTTCCAGTCGTAACTATCAACTCACACTTTCTCGGGAATATCCGTGCGTTGCCATGTTCAATCTTGTTAATTTTTATAATACAGCCCTCAAACGCACTTAAGTCGGTTTTCTTTGAATCGACAAAAACAGGTAAATTATACCATCGGGCGTTTGATGTCACAGCCTTGGTTATCTCATCGGTAATATATCCCTTATCATAGTCAGATATTACTATAGCGTCTAACTTAGTAAAATCTACATCGTCCACTACCTCTTTTGGGCACGGGTCCAGTACGGCGCTCTCGCCAAAATCAGCACGCAAGAGGTGCCGCTTGGTTCGGAGATCTATAAACCTCTCCTTTCTAATCATCCTCTCGTTGTGCAGGACTTGAACACAGACTCCAAAGGCTAATAGATTATTTCGCACATTCAGGCACATACCGTCACGAACCTCAGTGTGAGAGTGCCGCAAAATCGGCACCGGGGCCTCTGGGCTTAGGCGCTCGCATGACCCATAATGATAAATGTCTTCACCAGCATCTCCAATTAAAAGCACCTTAAACACTTACTCCACCCCACGGCACAATATTTTTGTCGTGGAGTACCCCTCAACAAAGTTAAAGATTTGAACCTCCGACAAATCGCATCCTACAACGTCCTCGCGGCTATAATCTCCCCCTTTTACTATGATGTCGGGCCTCAATTCCTTTATTAGACCATAGGGGGTGTCCTCCTCAAAAACAATCACAGAGTCAACATATTTACACGACATAAGAGCAAACACTCTATCCTCTTGGGAGAAAAACGGGCGATCAGGCCCTTTTAAATTCTTGACGCTTTCATCGCTATTCACCCCGACCACCACCGTGCCTAAAGACCTACAATACCTTAGAAGCTCAAAGTGGCCACGGTGTAAGATGTCAAAACACCCATTCGTGAAGATTATCTTATCAGTAATGTCGCTCATAGTGCTTTATTTAAAAAACTCCGAGTCCTTTATTGCCTTATCATCAATATAGTAGTCGGCGGCCGGTTTTCCTAGCATGAGGCGGTGAAAGTGTACCCCCCACCCTGTTATCTGCTTGAAGGTAAAATCATAAAGCAGGCGATACGATTCGATCTCATTTTGATCTGTGCGTCCCATGCCTCGGGCTGTCAGCATTATGACTGTGTGTCCCTCGTCATACAACTTATTGATTTTCTCTATTCTCTCCATCTTCGGCAAAGAATTCTCATAATCGCTCCCGTCTGTATCGCAGATCGTTCCGTCTATGTCAAAAACATAGACCATTATTCAATCCACGCTTTAAAATCATTAAGGAAGCCTTCCACCGACTCATCCGTTTTAAGATGTTTTGTAGCATTGACAAGAACCTTATAACCCGCTGTGACAATGTGCGCACCGTGTTCCCACGCATCTTCCACATCGTATGGATTCCTAATGCTGCCTGCGATGATCTCAGCGGGCAACTTGTTCTTGTCAATAAACTTTCTAGTGCGCTCTAACGCACGAAAGGCATCCCCTTGATTATCCAGAAGCCTATTGTAGAACAACGATACGTACTTGGCCCCTGCTTCTGCCGCCAGCTGCATTTGAATTGCTGTGAAGCAGCATGTGCAGTTGACGTCTATCCCCCCTCTTGAAAGCTTGTGTATAACTCCCAACTCTTCATATCCAATAGGGATCTTGATATTCAAATTATCATAACCAATTTTTTCTTTAATCTCTAGTGCTTGATCATACATCTTGTTCGGATCAGAAGCGAAAACTTCAGCACTCAAAGGGATGTTACCGCCCTCCTTGCAAAGTGCCGCGATCTTCTCAATATGTCCGAAGAAGTTTGTTTTTGGCTCCTTCGCTAACAATGATGGATTTGTAGTAACCCCCGAGACAACGCCCTTACCTAAAGCATCCGCTATCTCATCTAAGTTTGCAGTATCTAAAAAATATTTCATTAAAATTCTTCCTCATGTTTATATGTTAACCCGTCTTCGACGATGTGTGAGTCCCCATCATCGTCTAGGGTAGAAAACTCAATAATCACGGTATCCTCCAGAGCAATCCTCATGTGCATAAAACCAACAGGAATATGAAATACATCACCTTTTTTCAACGTCAGTGACGTATTTTTTGCTCTCCCGATCCGAGTACCCACCTTTAACCTACCGCTCTCAATGTAATATGACTCCTGCTTTTTGACATGGTACTCCATACTGCTCTGTGTTCCTTTTTTCATAAAAATTCTCTTCACTGAGTATTGATCATTTTCAAAAAGGGTCTGCATGTCGCCCCAATATTTGCTCACACTCTTGACAACGCCCAAAATAGGAGGCAACTCTTGACGTCCATACTTTATGCCAGTTCCACTACTGTCCATAGTAGCTACCCTCTCCGTGTTTTCTTAAAAAGTGTTTACGCAGCAGGTTCATATCAAAAGTGATATGATCTCCCGCACTATAGCACATCATGATAGTTTTGTAAGCCATCTCCGCAACATTCTCTAATATTATAGCGTTACTCAACGCCTCGTCTGCTGTCTCACCCCAAACAAAAACGCCATGGGAGGGGCACAAAGCAGCCTTCACTTGTAGTGGCGATATATGTCTATCATTAAAATGTTGGGTTATCCTCTTTCCCGTGTTAGCCTCATAGTCATGAATAATCTCTTGCTCAGTCAACGCGGGAACGAGGGGGACGCCCCCATAAAAATAATCTGCGTGCGTCGTTCCGAGGCATGGGATATCCATTTTAGCTTGAGCAAATATAGTACAATACTTTGAATGCGTGTGTATGACACTTCTGACCCCTTTAAAGGATCTAAATAACTCTAGGTGTGTGGGAGTATCAACCGATGGTTTTAAGCCATCTATTAGCTCCCCTGTCTCTACCTTAATTTGTGAAACATCACTTTCTTTCAAATCCCCAAAAGGAACTCCAGACGGCTTTATATAAACAATGCCAACCTCAGGATCAAAAACACTAGCATTACCCCAAGTGAACATCACTAGTTTTTCCTTGGCTAAAGATTTATTTATTTCTACTGTTTTTTCTAATATATTCATTATACTCCTTAAAATCTGGTAGTTGTGTTCCGATTCTTGTCACCGACATGGCCGCATATACATTGCTCGCAAATAACGCCTCTTCCGGGTATTTCTCGTAGTCGTGCACCGATAGCGCCGCTAGAAAACAGTCGCCAGCTCCACAACTATCCCTCACACCTACTTTAATAGTCGGTACATCGTATACCGCCCCCTCCATATACAAGGAGGAGCCTCTCTCACCTTGAGTTATACACAATGATGATTGAAAGAGGTGGTTTTTATTTGCCGCATATTCTCTCTCGTTCATACAAATTAAACCTGCCCCGTCGTACATTTTATAGTTTGGTGACCCATCCGACATTTGTGAACTCGCGATTATAGGGGCAGTAGCAGTATCTTTAATCATCCCCACGGCACCCTCGGTCAACAGACCATTTCTATAATCCACTAAGAGTACTCTATCAAAAGCACCCTCTTTTTCAAGAAGCCTTTTCATGGTCTCTATGTTATTCCCTTTCAGTTCCCCCGAAAGCTTGTTGCCCGAATTAAGTTGAAAGACCTTATACTTATGATCGCCTCGTCTAGCCCAGAACCTGCTCTTCACCACATTATTGTACTCTTCTTCATATAAACTAATAAAATTTAAATTAGGGTGTCGAAAACCCTCGATATGGCTTTGATACTCATCCTTACCGACCAAAGTTACAAAAGTACATCTTGCCCCCAAAGATATGATATTCTTTACGACATTGAACGCGCCACCAAAAGACACTAACTTGTCTTTTTGAACGGCCTTTAGGGTGGGGCTTTCCAGTGAAAGCCCCACCGCCTCTGCTTCTATCGTTATATCTAATATAGTGTCACCTATGACTAAGATATTTTTCGCAGCAAAAGCGCTTAGCTCTTCTTCCATGTTTCTCTTTCCTTTATCTTCCTCACGACACTGGTCGTAGAGTACTCGCCAACAAATGGAAATATCTTAATTACGATGTCGTCAGAAACATCATCACGATCTCTAACCTCATCGGCGCCCCACTCCCCTCCTTTTACAAGTATGTCCGGTTTTATGGACTCTCTGATGGAGTTAGGAGAAACATCATCGAAAACAATAACCTGGTCTACCTCGGCAATCGACTCCAGAACCCTCTTCCTATCAAGCTCAGAGTTTATAGGCCTATCATTACCCTTCAGTTCCTTTACGGCCCTATCAGAATTTATCGCAATAATAAGTCGGCCGCCCAAGCTTCTAGCAAACTTGAGAAGCTCAATGTGACCGGTATGAATTATATCAAATACACCATTAGTAAAAACTATGTGTTCCTCTTTGGTTTTTGAGAGTTTTTCAATCCTCTTTACATGACGACCCTCTCCAAATTGAGTGCCAAACCAAAAATCCAGTATCTGTTGCGCCTGTGGAAACGGGGTTAGCCAGCTCCCTAAACACAGCACATTTGCATTATTGTGCTCGCGGGTCTTAGGTGCCGTAAATTGGTTGTGAACCAAGGCGGCTCGCACCTTTTCATTTCTATTGGCAGCGATGCTCATACCAACACCCGTGCCACATATGAGAATACCTTTGTTTGCATCTCCCCTGGCTACGATGTGAGACAATTGATCCGCATAATCAACGTAATCAACCTTCGTGAGGCCGTCATACGGCCCCAAGTCAACCACACTAAACCCCTTCGCTTTTAAGTGCTCTCCGACTTGGGTCTTTAGTTCTACACCATTGTGATCTGCCGCTAAAACAATAATCTCTTTCATTTCTATCCCTTGTTGAGTAACTCAATAAACACCCTATAGGCTCCGTTCACTCTATCTCTAATATCATTTATTAATTCCAACCCAGACAAGTTAAAACACTCTTCACTTGCAAACCCTAACATCTTCTTTCTGGTTAAAAGCTTACAATTCAACATCTTGGCTTCCACCGCTAACCTACAAAAGGTTTCAAGCACCTGTGGTAGAAAAACCAACACTCTATACTCTGCCAATTGCTCTAATAACTCTTCCTCACCGCAACGCGAAATAGTTCCGAATGGAATATTATTTTTTCTACAGTATTCTAGTGCTTGAAAATATCCTTTAGTGGGGTTAGTAGATTGAACCAACACATGCCCTTTTGTCTTTGGTGTCAACGTCAAAGACTCGATAAGATCAAGTTTTTCACTCGTCCAGAGACTACACCCTATGCTATAAACATGTTCGAGTCTCATTGTCTTCTCTATGATCTCTTTACAAACTTTGCTAAGAACAACAACGGCTTTTGCACCCTCATAAAATTCCCTATTGACGATGCACTCCTCCGGAATAAGAAAGTCCCCGAACTTGCTCGGATCTCTTGTGGTCACATACTTGTGATCATGCTCATAAATAATATACTCTTTTCCTATAAGGCTCTTTCTACTCCCCTCAGAGAGTCCCAGGAAGTTACCAATTATAAACGTGCTGTGCGAATCTATAATGTCAGGAGTAGCGGTGTGGGATTGTATTTTATCAACCTCAAATCCATTCCGCATCAGGTGCCTTATTAGAACATCATCGTTGCTCTCACCGCCGCCCAGATAGTGCTCCTTGAACAGGTCCGCTATAAAGGCTACTCTTTTCACAAGATCTCTATCTCGTTTAACTCGCGAGACCATTCAAGCTGCTGCTCGTCAGGCAAGAAGTCCTCTACAACGGCCCTCATCTTCCCGTATTGTTTGTCTTCCGCAAATTCTTTTTTTATCCACTCTTGAAGTTTACGTGCCTGTGACTTGAACCTTCCGTAATCTTTATAAATCTCGCGAAGCTTCATCTTACAAGAGCCCTGTTGGGGATATGCCCACATCACATCCTTTTCAATTACACCCTCCCAATACGCACTTTGGGGCACCGGTTGGAGCACATAGTCGATCTTTCCGTAATGCGCCTTCTTTCTGGTCTTCCCCTTCTTATCTACAGTGTCCTTGTATAAGAAGTCCAGTTGTCCCCCCCAATCGGTCGCCATAACGGGCAAGCCAGAATATGCCGCCTCAAACAACGGAAGGCCAAAGCCTTCCCCGTGGGTGAGGGAAAGCAAAGCGTGTATGGAGTCATGATTATAAAGAGCATCCATTTCTTGATCTGTTAAACTCCCATGAAGAAGGTAAACTTTACACTTTCTGTTTTCATAGCTGCTAAGAAATACTTCAAATTCCTTCTCGATCATCAACCTATCTCTAACGCAGCCACCCATCAGAAAAGTCTTCACCACGAGTCCCACATCGGGGTTGTCAATAAACTCCTCAACAAACCATTTAATAGTGCTTTCAATATTCTTACGCGGACCCCACTGTGCCACCGTTAGAAAATTAAACTTTGTTGTGATGTCGAGATCCAAATCCACTGGTTCAAATTCTTTTACGGGATAATGGACAATGTCAACGCTCTTATGGCAACCTAACTCCGTCTCTTGTCCCGTCTCTTGGTTTACGGCATTATATACAGTTTCAACGAACCCTCGCTTAGAGTGCTCGGAAATAGTTATAATCTTATCCATTATATTAGACTTTTGTAGCCAAACAGGAGAGACCCGCGTTGTCTCGATACCAGCAGTAACTCCAATGTTTACTGGCGCAATCCTTTCCCACTCATTAGGGATAGTTACTTGAATGCTAATATCAATCTGTCCCCCTTGTTGCATATAGGTTACAGTTTTGAATATCACGGAATCCATCCACTGCCTTTCCTCGTCGTCTTCCCACATCCAATTGCTCTTGCCCCAGCCTAGTGGAATAAAGTATAGGTCAATGTCTTGCATTTCGCGGAGCGACCTAAGAACAAAGCGACAATGTTCCCCATATCCTGTCCTAGTCAGGCCAGGACCTCTTACTAATACTTTCAAACTTCATCTCCTTTATTCGCATCTCCGGGGGGGCCAATTTCCTTAAACGACCACCCCTTATAGTTCTGCCTTGTTTCCCACGAACCATTTTTATCTATAATTTTATCCACCGCCTCTACCCACCTCTCGCCAAAAAGATCGAAACCAAAATTATCTAATACGTGCTGCCTCCCCTTGGAGCCCAGCTCTCTTCTTTCTTCTCTAGTCATCTCAAATATCTTCACCATAGCATCGAGGAATTCATCCTTATTGATTCTGTCTTCGTAAATATAAGGAATATCTTGAGAGCCAATAACCGCCTTTGAAGACGGCTCTATTCCCACACCGAACCACTCTTCACCGTTAGTTACCTGTTCTTGGAGGCCACCGGTCATATTCACAATGATGGGGGTGCCACATGCCAAAGACTCTAAAGTCGACAAGCCAAACCCCTCCGCATCAGAAATATTAATTGTGCAGTCAGCAACGTTATACAAAATACTAAGGTGTTCCGGCTGAATCTTGTGGGTGGAGAACTTGACTTGGCCGTCTGTCAGCTTCAGCTCTTTTAGAATCGCCTCCAAGTCCTGTCCGTGGCTATCTTTAGGATCAGTATGCATGATCAAGGTCGCTTGATCATGCCCCACCTTATCTAAAAACTCACTAAACCAGAAAATAAGAGTGCCACTCTGTTTTCTTCTGGCATTTCTGTTGTTCCAGAAGAAAACAACTTTTCCCGCCTCGTCCTCAAACTGATCCCTTTTCACGACGGAAATCTCTTCCTCGGAGAGGGGGCGAAACGTACTAGTGTTTACAGCGTGAGGTATGTGATAGCAATCTACCTCGGGTGCTACCGTCCTTACTATGTCGTCTGTAACCTTAGAAATAGTTACGACCGCATCATTAGACAAATAATTGGGTCTATTAAAGCGAGGGTAGGGGTAATTATCCCAAACATGATAATAAACCATCGGCACAAGGGGTCGGATTTCATCCTCGATCGCCCACAACCAGCCAAAAAATCTAGGGTCCGTCATGAACCACAGGAGGTCAGGCCGCTCTCTTCTGATCACCGAGCGTATCATCTCTTGTGTGCCATACCCGTCTACCGGATGAATGATTAAATCATCGCCGTATTCTTCGGTCTTGATCGGAGTATAGTCTTTATGGGATACGGCCCCCCCAAAACATACGAGCCTGTATCTGCCCGTCTTTAATAGACGCTCTATCACATACCGAGTTTGAGTTCCCACTCCCGAAGGTGAAAACGGATGGTCCGCCAACACCAAAATTTTCTTCTTATTATCCAAACTATACCTCTACCTACAATACTGTGTTTTATAGAATTCGCACCTGTTGCACGCCAGTCTGTTCTTGATCGACTGTCTATTTGTAATATTATAGAGAGCCTTGTTTAATAAGTTAAGGCAATTCTCTATTTTCTTCTTCCCGCTGGTTACCCGGAATATTTCTACTCTATCCTTTTTGGCTGTTCTTTTTAAAAGAGCAAAATAAGTTTCGACCTGTTCCGGTTTTATCTCATGTTTTTGACAAAAATAATGCTTATACAGCGTTAGTTGATAATTCAAAACCTTATCGCTCTTTTTTCTCGCACTCCAGCCCCATGAACATGTCTTCCAATCAATTATATGATACGTATCCTCTTTTTTTAAAACAAGGTCAATGTACCCCTTAAATTTAATATCGGACGCCTCTATGTCCTCGTAAAGTTCCTCTTCCGTAGAAAAGACTTCGTACTTACCAAACTTATCTTCGAGAGCCGGGGTTACCTCCGGCGCTAGGGTCGCCCCTTGGTCCTTCATCGCGGCTAAGAGCGTCGAATCTAGCTCAATACCCTCCATCTTAAGCCGCTCTACCTCCGACAAAAATCGATGAATGAAGTAGCTGGCGGGCTCACTAGAACCCGTTAGGAGCGTTTTTTCACAGGTGTCGTGAACGGCTGT
>Ga0209756_1004743_pt1 | contig 10489 bp, 10 predicted proteins | sample ETNvirenome_6_85_FD_184071 | JGI IMG/M metagenome (GOLD analysis project Ga0209756, IMG submission 184071) | Marine viral communities from the Pacific Ocean - ETNP_6_85 (SPAdes) (version 3) | ecosystem: Environmental > Aquatic > Marine > Oceanic | place: Pacific Ocean | collected 2013-06-19
CTTTGATGAATTAAAACAACTTGGTAATCAATTGGAAGAGTTATTTGAAACAGAAGAGGTTGACAATGAAACGCAAGAGAAAAAAGAAAAGTAAAATATATTTTGGTACTCCAGTACATGATGCTATTGTAGAATATAATCATTCGGAAGATATCACGTTTAGACATAAAATTTATACAGAAGAGATACATCCTGCTTTTATGAAATTAGCAGAGAATATAATTAATACATATAAATTTATGTATTTTGACTATTCATTCAGAGATTTACAAGCAGAAGTTGTATCAAATTTAGTAATTAACATACATAAGTTTGATGAAACTAAAGGTAGTAAAGCCTTTAGTTATTTTAGTGTAGTAGCAAAGAATTATTTAATATTGAATAATAATGCGAATTATAAGAAACTTAAAATTCATGATAATATAGATACTCTTTTTTATACTGGAGATACTGATAAAAAAATAGATACATCAGTTTCAAGTGATATATTTAATAAAACTTTAGTTTATTTTGAAAATAATTTACATAATTTATTTCCAAGAGAACAAGATAAAGTAGTTGCCGAATCAATAATATACTTATGTAAAAATAAAGATTCAGTTGATAACTTTAATAAAAAGGCTTTATATATAATGATTAGAGAAATGACTGATGTTAAAACATCTAAAATAACTCAAGTGACAAATGTTTTTAGAAAACTTTATCCAAAAATACAACAAGAAATTCTCACAAAAGGTCATCTTGAATTTTTAGAGGACACTGGTTCTTTATTATAATATTCTTTACATTCTATATTTATTATTAGAATGTTATGGAAAAAGATTTTAATATATTTGGTAATAAAAAATTTTCGGATTTATCTCAAGAGATATACGAGAATTCTAAACTAAAAAAGACTCAGATTGATCTTTTAATCCAAGAGGTACATGGTTACATTCAAGGAATAGAAGATATCGCAATCGTAGGTCCAGTTTTAAAAGAATTATTTGACGTAGCTGTAAAGAACGATGATAATCTTTTAAAATTAGCAACTGTTATTCAACGAATAATGAATAAACAACTTGATTTAACTGAAGATACATCATTATTATCTGATGAGGAAAAACAAGAACTGATGGATTCTTTAGAAGAAGCAGCTGCTTCACTTCAAGATAAATCGGATGAGTTGGTTGCGGGGATGGAAAGGGTAAGAAAAGATGTCTAATAGAATTACCCCACAAAGAACAAATGTTCTTGGTCAAGTAAATCAAGATACTTATTTTGGTCCAGAGTTTACTTTTCATCATGGACATGTTGAAAGAGTGATAACTGACCCTGTTGATTTAACTTTTCTTGGATATTCCACTAACAATATGCCATCTGATGTGAGTCAATGTATTTTAATATCATCCACATTTGGAGGTAATTTGGGTTTCAATTTACCATCAAATTATTTAAAAGGTAAAATATTGGCTCAACCATTATTACGTGGTTTTTCTGATTCTATAACTCGTGGTGATTCAGTTATTTATACTAATTTAGGTAATTTATTTTTTTATTTAGGTCCAATAAATACTACAAATAATCCAAATAAAACTCCAGATCATTTATATGATCCAGGGCTAAACCCAACCAGAGTTATTCAGGACATTAGAAAAGATGATAAAGACGGTTATAATATTAATTTCATAGGAAAGCTTATAAGTAAAGTAATTAAAGACAAAAATAAATCATTAGATAATCCATATAATATTGGTATAGGAGAAGACGGGTCAGATGCTGATGTGGAATCTACTGTAACTGATATGCAATTTGAGGGAAGGCACGGTAATTCAATTCAAATTGGAACTAGGTTTATGAATCCATATATTACTATTAAAAATAATATTTTAGGTACAAATAATGGGTCTGGATTTGGTTTATTGTCTTTTGGTCGAATAAAAGATTATTATCCAGGCTTTAATAAATTATCATTTGATAAAATCGCGGATGAAAATGAATCTAATAAAATAATTGGTTATGGTAATGATTCTACAGGTACATTTCCAGAAAATAAATTTAATTACGAATTTGCAAAACCTCAACCTAAATCAGAATTACAAACTGAGTTCGATCAAGTAATAATGTTTTCAGACAGAATAACATTCGATGCGCAAAATAATGATTTTACTGTTTCTGCTAAACGTAATATAAACTTTGGTGCTGGAAAGAATTTTACATTAACAAATAAAGGATTTACAGTATTTGAAACAAAGAATATTTATATAGGAAGGAAATCTAAAAATAAAGATCAACCAATGGTATTGGGAGATGAGTTAAGGGATTTATTATATAGAATTATGAATATATTACAAGAGTCAAGAGCATTAGTACAAGGTGTACCAATTCCATTTGTTGATAAAAATTCACAACCAATGTTCAAAAAAATAAAAGAATTGATTGATGAATTAGAACCGAGAAAATCAGATGATAATGGATTACCATTACCTGAAAATAATAAAGGGAAAATTACAAATTTTTTGAGTCAACACCATTTCATAGAAACAAATAGGAGTTAATAATGAAGTTATCTGTATTTAAAAAGTTAATTAGAGAAGTAGTAAGAGAAGAGTTAGATTATAGTTTTTCTCGACTTCGTAAAGAGTTGAATGAAATAGTAGTTAAGAGTAATTCTAGTAAAGTAGATAAAGTTAGAACACATACGAGACAGGATAGAAGTCTTAAAAACGTGATAAAAAAACCTGTTAGTTCCGATACCGACGTTACTACTACTAAAGAAAAAGTTTCTGTACCTATGACACATAATAAAATGCTACATGAGTTACTTAAAGAAACTGCACAATCTGATGATTGGAAAACTGTTGAAGGTAAAGGTGAGGCTGAAGCACAATCCGTACAAGATAATACAGAACAATTACCGGAACATTTAGCAAACGCATTTACAAAAGATTATTCTCAAGTAATGAAAAAAGTAGACGAAAAAGCAAGGTTTAAGAATGGGGCTTAGAACAGATATATTAAAAGCATTTGAAAAGAATTTAACACATATAGAAATAGTGGATGGTGAGAGTGAAATAGTTAAACCACCAACTGGAGAATTTTCTAAGTTAGATATTCTAGCAACTGATTTAATGTTAGCTATAAAAGATTTTATTCAAGCACAAACATTTCAAATAACTAATATGGAAGCACCACTTAAAATACCAGCACTTGGAATACAGACTCAAGTAAGCACAACAGTTACGGGTACTGGTACTATTCCAGGGGGTGGTCCTCTTTTACCTATTGGTAATATTGGAACTGGAACTGGTTTGAATCAAAAGCCAGTATTTGGTTTAGCTCAAATATCAAATAAAGGAAGTAAAGTGGACGGTAGAGTTAAACCGGCAGTGAATACATCTGAAGTAAAATTATTAAAAGTCGAGGAGGATGATTAATGCCCATACTTGATAGAAGAGTTAATCAATTTATTGAAGATAAAGATGCTCGTGTAAGTGTAGGTATTGATTTTCCATTAGCAAGAGTTGGAAATAGTGATGGATATTTTAAAACAACTAAAACTACAGTAGAATCAATTAAAAATAATATTCGACTTTTATTGCAAACTGAGCAAAACGAAAGAGTGTTTCAGCCTAATTTGGGGATGAATATAAGAGCTCTTTTATTTGAACAAATTACAGAAGACATTACAATTCAAATTGAAAATAATATTATGGATGTATTTCAAACTTGGCTACCTTTTATTGATTTGAGAGATATTAAAATAATAAAAAAAGATGATTTAAATCAAATTAATATAAATATAGTATTTAATATAAAAAAGACTCCTAATTCTTTGGAGAGTGTCCAGGTTATATTTGGTGGTGTTGGTGGTGGTACATCAAATACTAGTGAAATGGTGGGGGGATACTAATGGCTTATTTAGAAAAACAAAAAATTATACCAACTAATATAAATTATACAAATAAAGATTTTTCGACAATAAAATCGGATTTGATTGAATATACAAAATCTTACTTTCCAGATACTTATAAAGATTTTAATGAAACATCTCCCGGTATGATGTTGATTGAATTGGCAAGTTATGTTGGTGACGTTTTGTCTTATTATATAGATTACAATTATAAAGAAAATGTTTTAGCTACTGCTACTGAGAAGAAAAATGTTAAACGACTTGCTGAATTTTTGGGATATAAAACTTCAAATAAGACGGCATCGATTGTAAGATTAAAATTAACTACTGATATAAGTGCAGATTCGAATGGGGATCCAGTTTACAGTGAAGCACCCGCTCCAATTTCTGAAGGTTTACAAATTAAATCAAATGTAGATTCGGAAATAAAATTTGAAACGACGGGTATTGTTGATTTTACAATATCAGGCTCATCTGGTGATATGATTAGTGCCCCAAGTCTTGATTCGGATGGTTTAGCGGAAAGTTTTACTTTAACTAGATATGTCAGAGCTGTTTCAGGAGAAACAAAAACTAAATCTTTTACTATAACAAGTCCAACAAAATTTTTAGAATTAGATTTGGGTGTAGACAATGCAATTGAGATTTTGAATTGTAAGGATAGTTCGGGACAAAAATGGTATGAAGTAGATTATTTAGCACAACAAAGAATTTTAAAAGAAAGACATTATGGTGACGATTCAACTAGAACAACTGGTTATGATCAAGGGGAAGGTATTTCTGATAATTCATTAATTTCGATACCATATGTATTAGATTATGTTACTACTAATAAGAAATTTGTACAGAGATTTGATTCTGATACTAATTCAACTAAGTTGATGTTTGGTAATGGACTTTATAGGCATAATGTAACTGGGTCAGCCCAAACTGGTATTTTTGCCGCAGTTGAACAGACTGGTTTGAGTTTAAATGGAACATCTTTTAGTTCAATAAATGCGACGCTTAATGAACTTATTTTATCAAATAATTTAAATTTGGGAGAAACTCCAGCAAATACAGTGATAACAGTTACTTATAGAGTTGGAGGTGGGCAAAATTCAAATGTACAGTCTGGTGAGTTGACGGATATAGTAAATCCACCAACAGGTGTTTCCTTAATTGCAACAAATGATGAACCAAGTTCTGGAGGAACTGATGGGCAAACAGTTGATGAAATTAAACAAAATGCAAGTGCTTTCTTTTCATCTCAATTGAGGTGTGTAACGAGAGAAGATTATCAATCAAGAATTTTAAGTTTACCTGCAAAGTTTGGGAATATTGCTAAATGTTATGTTGAAAGACTTGATGATCATGGTACTTTGATTGTAAATACACTTTCTTATAATGAAAAGAAACAATTGGTTCAAACTCCAAAATTAGTTAGATTAAATTTACAAAATTATTTAGATAAGTTTAGAATTATAAATGATAAATTAGAAATTGGTTTTACATTAGATGGTTCAGGAACAGATGTAGAATATTCTGGGTATATTATAAATTTTGGAGTAAAATTTGAAGTAAATTCGGATAAGAGATTTAAAGCAGATGAAGTTAGAATAGATGTGATAGATCGTATAAAAGATTTTTTTAAAATTGACAAAATGCAATTTAGACAATCAATTAATATAAATGATTTGCTATATAATATTTTAGGATTAGAAGGTGTTATTGGTATAAAAACTTTAGAGTTATTTCAAGATGGTGGTGCTGGAATTGATAGAAGTTTATATTATTATAAAGCAGATGGAGAAGCATATGGGGATAATGATTCATCTTATGGGTTTCAGTATAATTTTAAAAATGCGTTACGGACTGGAGTATATAGACCATCGATCACGCCTGCTGTTTTTGAATTAAAAAATCCTAATAAAGACATTTATGGGAAAGTATTATAATGCATAGATTTTTTTTCACGACAAAAGATGCTTTTATTAGTAGTGGTTCTGATCAGATTACGGGGGTTGATTGGAAAGATAAAAATACGGGTCAAGATGAAGTTCTTGAATTAAAGAAAGTATTTTTTGATAGAAATTTTCATTATCCAACAAGAATATTACTTCAGTTTGATGCGGATGAGATAGAAAATTTTATAAGTTCATCTGATATACATACTAAAACTTATAAAACTAATTTGCATCTTTGGGAAACCAAAGGGACAAGTGGTTTAAGTGAAGAATATACAATTGCTGCTTATCCAATTAGTGAGTCGTGGAATGAAGGAGTTGGTAAGGAAAGTGATAGACCAAAAACTACTGAAGGAGTTAGTTGGAAATATAGGAATAATAGAGAAGGTGCCGCGGAAAAAAGCTGGTCAACTGTTGGTGTAAGTTACATAGCCGGGGACGAAGTAACGCAATCTTTTTCATCTGAATCACCAGATATTAATATGGATATAACTTCTATTTCTAAAAAATGGTTTAATGATACAAATAATAATTATGGGTTACTTTTAAGATTATCTGGTAGTAGAGAGACATCAACTGGTAGTTTTGAAGATTTAAAATTCTTTTCAAGACAGACTAATACAATATATTCCCCAAAGATTGAATTGAAATGGGATGATCATTTACCATGTACAGGTAGCAATACGGGTAGTTTAACGGCATTAGATTTATCTGGTACGGTAGAGAATTATGTTTATCCAATACATTTCAGAGAAGCGTATAAAGAAACGGAACAAGTTAAATTTAGGTTTGGTGCCAGAAAAAGATATATCAATAAGAGTTTTACAACATCAGTACAAACTGTAAGTGGTAGTTATTTTGCAGAAGGGTCAGCGTCATATTCTATAATTGATTTAGCAACTAATGAATCAGTTGTCCCGTTTAGTTCTTATACTTCAATGAGTTGTGATTCAGTATCACCGTATTTTATGCAAGACTTAAATGGGTTTGAACCAAATCGTGCTTATAAAATATTAATAAGAGTTAATCACGATGATGATCAAACAATAATATACGACGACGATTTTGAATTTATATTGAGGGTTTAATCATGCCTACACATGATTCGTCTCAGCTTACAGAAAATCCAATAGTAGACGCTAATATATTAGCTACTGCAAGTGATAATTTAGTTTATAAAAAAAATGGTAGTTATTTTGAAGGGCGTTATCATATTCATGAAGATGGTACAATGATGGCTGGAGTCGGCCAAGTTGGGGTCGATCACGAAATAGATGAAGATAAAATATTAATTGTAAAAAAATATTTAATAGAAATTATACAATCAGAAAATGGAACTATAGTATTAGATCCACCGCAACCAACGGGTGGTTATTCATTGAATGATACTGTTAACTTAACAGCGATTCCAAATGATGGGTATGTATTTGGTGAATGGCAAGCTCCTATTTTACCAGAATCTATAAGTTCTCCAACTGTATTTTTTATAATAGAATCAACGTTTTTATCAGATATAGAAATAGGTGGTAGTTTTATAAATGAGACAGAGTTACAAATAACTGAGTTAGAAGTTAGAGAAAGAGTTGCAGATTATTTTTATAAATTATGGTTTGATGAAAATCCGTTTGAGTTGACGGAAGAACAAATTCTTTCAATTCAAACTACCATTGATGACCAGGGTAAAAAAGTAAGTGGGAGAACTGAACAAGATCAATTAGTATTTTATAAAAAAGATAGAAATACATTAGAAAATACAATTGATTTTCAACAAGGAGTATTTGAAAATATAGTACAAAATGTGTATTTAAATAATTTATTATCAAGTGATAGTTTTGAGAGTTTATTTAGTTTTCATATTAGTGGGCCAGTTTCGGAAGAAAATATAAATGTAAAAAATTATATAATAAAATATACGTATGGTGCAAATGTATATAATGTTAATGTTGCGAAGGAAGTTATAGCTTCGTCCGGTGAAAGTAAAGGTTTTATTAATATAGTAAATTTAAGTCAGATAACAAAACCTAAATTTGACACTACAAAAATAGACCCAGAAAAAGCAAAAAAAATATTAGATACTGATATATTTGAATTATTACCAAATCAATTAACTAGACAGGATGAGATAGATAAATTTTTTATAGATTTTAATTCATTAGTTGGCAATCCACCAGAATTTACCGATAGTGATGAAGATGGTATCTTAGAACATATAACTATGGAAGAGTATAATCTAGACGAACAATCTCGTGTTAGTTATCAAGATCAATTTAATGCTTATATAACAAGATTGAATGAACAAGTTGATCCAGCAGGTATTAATTCTGGTAAAACTCTTGAGACAATGAGAAATACTTTAAATCAATATTTAGGTGATGTTGACCATATTACTCAGATTATAGGAGATGATAGACCTGAGTATAAAAATAAATTAAATGGATTTTTAAAGATAAGAAAACCAAATCAGGCAATTATATTAAGAAATCCAACTGGTGATGCGTTGGAATTTGAAAATTATCATGATACGGGTTTTACTATAACGATGTGGGTTAGATTTATTGGTAAAGCTGGTGGGGGAACTTTGTTTAATTATGGGAATCCGACTAATGAAGAAAAATTTGGATTTAGATTAGATACACTTACTAAAGAGCATGAAGGAGAATATTATAGAATTGTTAGACTACTTACGGGAGATACAGATAGTCTTTCACCAAATATAACAACAAAGAGATTGTTTGACAGTAATATAGGGATACCGGGAAGTTCAAGAATGATTACCGCATATAGTTCTGATGAAGTAAATGGTTTATGGAGTAGTGATGGAGCACCAGCTGGTGATTATCCTAATTGGTTTTTTAATCATGCTATAATACCAACTGATAATTTAAATGAATGGTTTTTTATTTGTGCAACTTATAATCCAAATGTTGATGAATATAGCTCTATTATAAATCATCATAATTCAATTAATTCTGCAGATGATTATAAAAGAGAACCACAATTTTGGTTAAATCATATAGATTCAAGTGGTAATATGGTAGCTAATTCAGGTCTTGGTGCAAAATGTAAAGTTGAAGTAATTAGTAGAAGTGAATTGTTAAGGGCCCGGGGATATAAAGTTGAAAATGGAACGTTAAATGCATCTGATGTTATATTACCTCCACCTCCACCTTCTCCACCTCCTTCAGATGAACCGCCAACTGGGTCCCCGCCAATCGCTGATTTTGATACTACAGCTCCGATTGTGGATAGTACATTTATAATATAGGAAATTATTATGGCACGACATTATGCAACAACGACAACAACGACAACAACTACAGCAGCGACAACAACTACAGCAGCGACAACAACGACAACACCGAAAGTGACTGACCCAACTGATCCAACTATAGTAGTGACTGACCCAACTGATCCAACTATAGTAGTGACTGACCCAACTGATCCAACTGTAGCAACAGAACACAACTTTGTTGATACTTCAACTGGAGGGGTAGCGACTGAGTGGTATTGGAATTTTGGGGATGGAAATACTTCAACCGAACAAAATCCTACTAATATTTATAGGTCTTTGGGTGAATTTGAAGTTACTTTAGTAGCAAAGAACGATTATGGAACATCAACGACAGTTAAAACTATATTAATAGAACAGGAATAGAAAGATGGGTTTTGTTACTGTAACAGTAGACCCAGAAGGTACTGATAATTCTGTAGCTGGGGGGAATATTAATGTAGTTCCACCATCTTTTGACTGGATTAATCTTAGTGCAACACCAGCATCTGATTATGTATTTACTCATTGGTCCGGTTTAGATTGGCAACCCACAGAAGTGTTACATAGGGTGCCACTTACTTTGCTTGTGGGTGAAGTAATGACTGATGATTATGATACACCGGTGACTGATCCTGAAATTTCTGTTCATTATCCATATTTTGGTTCTCCGTTAGATGATGATCCTGGTTTAAACATTACTGCTCATTTTTCTTCAACCATTGTAGACCCACATGGTATTGAAGTGGTGTTATCTTCAGTACCTTCTACAATTGATGTTACACTTACCGGTGGGGGTACTTATGGTACGTCTCCAAATTTTCCTGAATGGCCTTATACTATAACTATTTCTGCTCCGCCGGATGTTCAGAATTATGCTTTTTCTCATTGGGATGGTCAGTTTTGGACAAAAAATCAAGAATTATTTCCTGATAATACTTCACCTAGTCAGACGTTTACTATACCAGAAGATCATGCCGCCAGCATAATTAGAATGAGGGCTAATTACGAGTTGACGACAGCTGATGGCGAAGTTCAATTTAGTGTTGGAGAATTAGATATTGCTAATTTACCTGCCGGTACTACTGCAGATCAACTTGCCATAATAGAAGAAAGACTTGGTGGACTTGTTTATGGGCAAAATAATATCGATTTTGAGTTTGGCCAATTACTTCCTTATGTGCATAATGAACCAGTTACTTTAAACGCTAATATTAATCAGGGATATCAATTTGTAGAATGGTACGGTGGAGATTCTTATATTATTGAACAGAACACTGGTTTTGATGGTACATCCAATCCTATAACTTTTAATATGTTAGATGTTAATACATCCTTTGATTTAAGAGTTAAAGTAGTTGGTCCATTTACTCTCAGTGTGGG
>Ga0209756_1004744_pt1 | contig 10489 bp, 25 predicted proteins | sample ETNvirenome_6_85_FD_184071 | JGI IMG/M metagenome (GOLD analysis project Ga0209756, IMG submission 184071) | Marine viral communities from the Pacific Ocean - ETNP_6_85 (SPAdes) (version 3) | ecosystem: Environmental > Aquatic > Marine > Oceanic | place: Pacific Ocean | collected 2013-06-19
TCATTCTAAAAACGCTTCAAAAGGACAAAATGCTTACAAGCAAACATACAGAGGTCAAGGGCGTTAATCTTTTAATCATAAGAGATACATTTACTGAGAAAAGTACAATCGGTACTTTATATATTAACGGAGAGAGATTTTGTGACACATTAGAATTACCTTATATTAATAATGAAAGAAGTATATCTTGTATTCCTGCGGGGAGGTATAAAGTAAGATTAAGAACTGCAAGAGAATCAGCAACAAGAGATTATTTACACCTATTAATTCAAGATGTTCCTGATAGAAAATGGATTCTCGTACATATCGGAAATTATCCATCACAAACGAAAGGTTGTATATTGGTTGGCAATGGTCGTGAACAAGACGTTGTTGAAAACTCACGCTTGGCTATGGACTTAATAATCAAAGAAATACTTAATTTAGGCGGTGAAAACATTAATTTAATAATCAAAAATAAATAAAATGAAGAATTACATTATCACAAAACTTCTTACATCTAAGAAGGTATGGCTAGGAATTTCATCTATTGTTGTTCCTATAATCGCAAATCTTTTAGGAGCTGACGAAGATGCTGTTTCAAAGATTTGGTGGAGCTTACTAGCAATGCTTGGTGGACAATCATTTGCAGACTTTGGAAAAGAAAGTAAGTAACAGATACAGACTTAAACCTCACGAGATAATCGCTTTACAAAAATTGCGAGAACAAGAAACTAGGAATGTCTTAGTTATCGGTGACTTGCACGAACCTTTTTGTTTAGACGGTTATCTTGATTGGTGTATAGATCAATATTATACTTATAATTGTACTGAAGTAGTGTTTATCGGTGATGTAATCGACAACCATTATTCCTCATACCACGAAACCTCAGCAGACGGAATGGGTGGCTTAGATGAGTTAGAATTAGCTATCAAGAGAATAGCAAGATGGCGTAATGCCTTCCCTATGGCAACTGTAATTATAGGAAACCACGATAGAATCATAATGCGTAAAGCTCAAACCTCAGCAATTCCTTCTAAATGGATTAAGTCTTATAAAGAAGTTTTAGAAGTTCCTGATTGGAATTTTGTAGAACGATACGAAACTGATGGAGTACAGTATATACACGGAGAAGGGGGTACGGCAAGGACTAAGTGTCGTGCTGATATGATGAACACCGTCCAAGGGCATTTACACACTCAATGTTATACCGAACATTATGTAGGAAAGAACTTCAGGGTATTTGGAACTCAATGCGGTTCAGGAATAAATCATAAAGCTTATGCTATGGCTTACGCTAAATATGGTAAGCGTCCTGCTGTTGGCTGTGCAGTAGTCTTAAACAATGGCACACTTCCTGTCAACCTTTTAATGCCTTTATAGACACTACCCTTTGCGTTCTAAGGCACTTTCACAACTTTTTAATGGTAATATACTAGACAGCACCTAAAGTTGCTTATCTAGTAAAAACACTATTAACACTTAAATTGTTAATAACTTTGGTAATAATTCTGTTAAAAAGGTTGTTAATTCAAATATTTGTTATATGTTTGTACCATTATTAATCAATAAGAAAAGAAAATGAAAAACTTTAAAATTGTGAATAGGAACACAGGAGCTACTTACTTCCTAAATGATAAAGAACGTGAAATATTCTTTGGAAACATCAATGGTGTTAATCAAGACTATGATGTCTTAAAACAAAATAATTCTTTTTACAAAGATGGAGAATATAAATATGATATTCTTAATCTGACAAGATCAAAGGCAAGAAGAAAGGATAAGATGTTAGATGTATTGGCTCACTTATGTTTAATAGGAGCTTCAATATTAGCTACAATAATCTACATTCAAACATACTGCTAAGATGACAATACAAGACGCAGAGTACCTAGAATATTCTACTTATGATTATGTAGATTACAGTAAACCTAAAGTTTCTTGGATAACAGGAGAACTCTTAGACGATACCAAAGTAGTAGCTGAAGAATGGCTATTGAAACCTCAATTTATACCTGCAATAGTATCAAGCATAGATGGTTATCCTAACAATGACTTATCTTATAACAGACGTTCAGTTGTAGTTATAGGAACTGAATTACAATGTTATAATAAGTTTTGTGAGATGATTGAGAAATATGGTTGGCAACAACAAGATAGTTGGGATAGAGAACTGAAACCAAGTTGGAGAATACACTATAAGAATAATAACAAACAACCTTTAATAATAAATTTAATATGACACCAATACCTTTAGAAGAACCAACAAAAAAAGACAACGAAAAACAATTTTTAGCAGAACAACTAATGGAAATGTCTGAGCTTGAAGAAGTACACTCAGGAGATGATGACTTTAAAAAATGGAAAGAGCAACAAGCAGAACCTGAGCTGATACACAAAAGAATGAATAATATTAATACATTCCACGTTTACGAAAATGATGTATATTTAGCAGGAGTAGATGAGTATGGTAAAGACTTTCAGGTCTGTTTTGACGCTTATAACTTTTTAGAGTGGATAGATAAAGATCAAATAGAATATATTAAAGAACAAACAATTAAATACATACAAGAGAAATGAAGAAAACAGTAAATTTTTATGAGTTCAGTAGATGGTTTGAAGAACACAGACCAAACAATTTTAGTAGAGCAGGATTAAATGCTTTATTTGAATACTTAGAAGAATATGAGGATAGCACAGGAGAACAAATAGAGTTTGACCCTATTGCATTATGTTGTGAATATTCTGAATACGATAATATAGCAGAGTTTCATTTAGATTATGGCGCAGAAGATTATCCTGACAAGGACGCTATTATGGATTACACCCAAGTAATAGAATTTGGAGTTGAAAGTTTTATAATACAATGCTTTTAATTCAAATAAATTTATTACTTTTAACAAGATTATTAACAGGCAAAAACCCTAGCCGATAAATATAGGTAGAATATATGAAAACAGAAAAGATAAAAGAAAAGTATTTACATTATGGCTTAGAGAAAGATGACATCTTTAAGCATCAGCATTATGTTATTATCACAAGAAGCGGTATTGAAAAGATTGCAGCTTTAGAAAACATCCTTATTAATTATGAAGTAATAAAATGTGAAAAGGATTTTTGTGTAGTAAAAGCACAGGCATATAAAGGAGAAGCAATAATACAAACATTTGGTTCAGCTTTAAAGGGAGATTTTAAAAGCGGTACAACTAATAGTTGGTATGTTATGGAGATGGCTGAGAAAAGAGCAATGTCAAGAGCTGTATTAAAGCTTACAGGTTTTTATGAACTTGGAGTATTTGGAGAAGATGAAGCAGAAGATTTTAAAAAGAGTAATAACTAAAATAATAATAAAAGATGACAATTAACGGTAAGCTAATTAAGAAACTAGATATTGAAAGTGGAATATCTAAGGCAGGTAAAGAATGGAAAAGACAATCAATACTTGTAGAACAGGATGGAGATTATAACAAAGAAATAGTAATAGGTTTCTTTGGGGATAAGATCAAACAGCTAAGAGATTTAAATGAAGGAGCAAGAGTAGATGTAAGTGTAAATGTTTATTCAAGAGAATTTAATGGTAAATACTATCATTCTATTGATGGGTATATGATAGCACAAAAGACTAATGAGCAACCACCTGCAAAGTTAAATGGTGAAGTTGATATGCCTTTTTAATATGAAGGGAGAAGATAATTTTAAAAACTTATGCAACCTAGCAACATCTTTGTTAGGTATGCGTAAGGGCTCTTTGGCTTTAAAAAGTCGCAAGACAGAAATACAAGTACCAAGAGCTGTTGTTAGTGTAATAGCTAGAATGGAAGATAAGACTCACAGAGATATTATTGGTAAAGTATTAAAAAGAGATAGAACAAGTGTAAATCATTATGAAAGAACCCATTCAGCTAATTATTCTTCTTGGGCTTTATATCGTAATACATTCAATAAGATCTACAATGCTTACATAGGAGTTAAAGAAGCTAAAAAGACTTTCATTGATTTGTATAATTTACAGGAACATCTAAGAAAGAATGATGTTAGACATAGCTCAAATCATCAGACTACTATTCGTGTTACTTCAGGGGGTTTTGGAACTGATATAAAAGTTTCTTACAGAAATTTCTATAATCAATTAGAATTATGTAAGTTAGCACTCCAAGATTATCAATTTGAAATAGAAATAGTGTGAAAGAAAAACCAAACTACTTTGCTGTTATTGTTGCTGAAGTAAGATACAGTAAAAAATTAACACCAAATGCAAAATTACTTTATGCAGAGATAACGGCTTTGGCTAAAAAAGATGGATCTTGTTGGGCAAGTAACAAATATTTTTCAGAGCTTTATAATGTATCAACTGTAACAGTAAGCAGATGGATAAGTAGTTTAGTTGATAACTCCTTTATTATCAGGAAGATAGTTTATAAAAAAGGTACTAAACAAATTGATAAGAGGTATTTACAATTAAATCAAGAGGGTATTAACAATAATGATAAGGCCCCTGTTAACAAAATTGTTAAAGATAATAATACAAGTATTAATAATACAAGTATTAATAATATATCTATAAGGGAATTGAAATTTATTAATGATGTTTCTTTATTTGATTATGATAAAAATATTTTAGATAGTTTTACAGATTATTGGACTGAGCCTAATAAGTCTAAGACTAAGATGAAATTTGAACTTTGCCAAACTTGGGAAACAAAACGCAGACTAAAGACTTGGGCAGCCAATCAAAAGAAATGGGATAAACCTAAGTCTAATAAAAAAACAATGTCAAAAATAGATGTTCAATTAAATGAATACTTAAAAGGAAAAGAATACTTATGAAACCATTAAAACAAGAAAATTTAGAAGAACTTATAGGAAAGGTTTATGATCTACTAACTGAAACTAAAATAGAAATAGGGCATAATACAGACGGCAAAACTTTAGCACAGCTAAGCAGAGTATTTGCTCAGGACTTAATACAAGAAAAACGCTTTGGCAATATGACTTTTAACCAAGTTCAAGATGCCTTTCATCAGGGAGTAAGATTTGGAAAGGACGAACCTTTTTTAAATATCAGAACTTTTTACAAATGGGTTTATGCTCAAAAGAAACTAATTGACAATGCCTACTATGAAGTGCATACATTAGGAAAGCCAAAAGGAAAGACCTTATGGTATCAAGAACCATTAAAACAAATACAATGAAAGAACAAAATGAATTATCTAATATTGAAGAAGTAGATAAAGTAATACTAGAAATATTAGAAGAAAAAATGGATTATTCTAAAATTGACAATATTGAAATTGACTTTATTGACACAAAGGATTATCCTGACTTTGTAGATGCTTATATTAGTGGGGCTGATTATGATGGCAAACCAATGACTGACGAGCAATTAGAAGAAATAAATAATGACAGTGATTTTAAATACAATGCTGTCATTGAGAGTATGCAATAATGATTGGTTGGGTATTAGTAACAGCCGTTGTAATGTGGCTAATAAGAAAATTGAAATGAAGATATTAACAATTGTATGGGGAATAATAATTATAGTTTGTATATTAGAAGCATATTTTTGTACTAAATTTAAAGATGAATTATGAAAACAAGACAAACATCAATAGATTGCTATAACGAGATAAGAGCAAATGGTTTATTATCTAAAAGAAGATTAGAAGTTTATGAAGCTATTTTAAAAAATGCACCCTGCACAACTAATGAAGCATTAAAAGATATTTATTCAGGTTCTCACGGTGTAGGATCAAGAACAACTGAATTAAGAGATGTAGGAGTTATATATGAGGTTAGAACAAGATCTTGTAGAATAACAGGCAGAAATGTTATAGAATGGGATCTAACAGACAGACTTCCTATAAATATAAAAAAGACTAATAAAACAAAGAAGCAAAGAGTAAGTGATGCTTTAAATTCTTTGCGTGAATTATATAAAAATAAAAACACTAGCACAGATGAAGATTGGAAAATGGTTGCTGATTTGATTAAGAGTATATGAAAAAAACAATAAGTAAATTAAAAAAAGAGCTTGACAAGTGGTTCAGTCTTTACATAAGACTTAGAGAAGCTTCAGATACAGGAGCAGCCGTTTGCTTTACTTGTGGGAAGGTAGCATATTTCTCCACTCTCCAAAACGGACATTTTCAGTCTAGGCGTTTTATGGCTACTAGATTTGATGAAGAAAATTGTCAGGTGCAATGTGTAGCTTGTAATATGTTCAGAAGTGGAGAGCAGTATAAGTTCGGATTAGCATTAGATAGTAAATATGGAGAAGGAACTGCTGAAGAACTAGAACAAATTTCTAGGTCTATTCTAAAGATTTCAAGAGTGGAATATGAAGAAAAGATAAGTTACTACAAATCACTTGTTGAAAAGTTAAAAAAAGAAAAGGGAATTGAGTAAACTTTTTCTTTAAGTTTGCGTATGACAAAACCGATATATGCAAGTGAGGAACACAGAAACATCATAGAAACTTATATTATAATGTGCAAAGAGTTTGCAAAAGATGTAAGTACAAAAGCAAGATACAACAACTACTTAGATGTATTAGACGTTATAATTGACTACCACAACGGATATGGAACAGGAGTTAAAGAGGATAATTGGTATTCTTGGTTGATGATAATCCCTACTAACTTATCGGTTGCAACAAGTGGTTTCTTTGCAGGACTAGAAACAAAAACTAATGCAGCAACTATCAGAGCTTATAAAGTTGTGCTGAATGAATTAGTACAAGATGTTGCAGATAAAATAGATAACCTAGAACCAATCAATGAATAAGATTTATCAAGCCGTTGCAGAGTTGAGAAGTAAATTTAAAGAAATGTCTTTTGCTTTTACTACTGATGAGAACGAAATTGATAACGCTGTTCAGGAATTGATGATATATTTTCTTCAGATGAATCCTAAAACTTTAAAAGATATATACGAAAAAGACGGAGAAGATGGTTTGATAAAATATGGTGCAGTTGCTTTAAGGAGAAGCTTTACAAGTCCTAGGTCTAAACTTTATTATACATACAATAAATATTATACGCATATAAGTAATTATTATGAAACAAATGTTACAGACAATCTAAAGAGTATATACAATATGCCTGAAGTAATAGAAGAATACAAATGGACTAAGTTAGAACAGATAGATGAGATCTTAGATGGGTTAGAATATTGGTACGATAGAGAAATTTTTAAATTGTATTACTATAAAGGAAACACACTTGATTCACTAGCAAAGAAAACAGGAATAAGCAGAAACAGTTTGTTTACTACAATAGATAAAGTAAGAAACAAAATAAAAGAAGAAATTGAATAAAACAAAAAAAAGAAATAAAAGAATGTATGATCCTGATAAGTGTTCATCATTCTATATGATGTTTGGATTTTCTCAAACAATGATAGTTAGAAAAGTAAAAAAGAAAAAGAATGAATAAGTTTTTTGTCCCCGATAATGTCTATGATGACAGGATAGCTATATGTAGAGAGTGCCCTCATTATAAAAGTCTGTTAGGCAACTGTGGCATTTGTAAATGCTTTATGAAGCTGAAGGCAAGAATTGCTCCAATGGAGTGTGCAGACAATCCTAAGAGATGGGAAAAAACAACAGAGATAGAAACACCTGACAAGCTACATCAGTCATTAATAGATGAAGCGATAGAGGTTTGGGAAGAAATAAAGAATGGTAGAGCAAAAGATTTTGAAGGAAAGAAAAGAGCAGTTGAATTATACAATACAATCTATGGTGCTAATTATAATGCAGGAACAAATTGTGGATCTTGCTTGTCTGCTATTTCAGACGGCATAAAAAAAGTAGTAGATGAAAACTAAAAGAACATATAAGACAATTAAGTGGATATTGAGAAACCATATTAAAACTAAAGTAAAAAGTCTTTGGACTTATGAAGATGATAACTTCAGAATGATATATGAAAACTATTCAGGAGAGAGTAGAATATATACTGCACACCAAATGTTAAAACTAATAGAAAATCTAATTAAAGATGACGCAAAACGAGAAACTAATTAAAAACCTAGAAAATATGACACCAATTGATTTAGACGATATCCCTAAATATTACAAAGGAAAGAATGGCTATATGGCAAAAGATGTAGTAAGTAACTTTGACCTCAGCTACAATATCGGAACGGCAGTAACTTATCTTTTAAGAAGCAAGAACAAGCACAATGACGGAGGAGTTGAAGATATAAGGAAAGCAATTAATCATTTACACTTTGAACTAGACAGACTGTATGACGCTTTATAAATGTAAATGTGGCAAAGAGGGAAGAGAAGTAACTAAAGCCAAGATAGTTTTAAGAGAAGGTAAATGGGTTGCAGATGTAATATGTAGTTGTAATAAATATATGGATAGCAAACCAACAGAAGGTATGCCAAGCCTTAAAAGAACAGAGCCAACACTAAGCAATAAAGATGATATGCTTTGGGATAAAGCTAAAGAACAGTTATGAAGTTTGTAATAAAGAATAAACAAGACAAGCAAACGCTAATTAACTATTTAAAGGAATTAGAGAATGACTATATAGTTGATGTAAAGAAACAAAGAAACAACAGAAGCAATATGCAGAATAACTATTATTGGGCTTGTATAGTACAACCTTTAGCAAATGAGTTAGGATATTTCCCTGATGAAATGCACGATACACTCAAAATAAAGTTTGCTACTGAATGGCAAAGTATAGAGATAAACGAAAAGCAGATAGGACTTCAAGTAGTTAATAGTACAGCTAGAATGAACACTAAAGACTTTGAAGTATATGCAGATCAAATAAGGATATGGGCTTTAACAGAACTAGGGGTAAGACTAATGCTGCCAAATGAATACGAATGAATATAACTAACGAAGATAATATGAATTTAATGTCTAGGTATGAAGATAATCATTTTGACTTAGCAATAGTTGATCCCCCTTATGGGATAGATGTTGATAAGCAAAGAATAAATAGTAAAAGAAAAACTGCGAAATGGCAAAACCCAACAGAATATAAATACAAATCTTTTGATGATAGTAAGATGCCTACAAAAGAGTATTTTACAGAGTTAAAAAGAGTAAGCATAAATCAGATAATTTGGGGTGCAAACTATTTTGTAGAACATCTAAAACCAAGTAAGGGGTGGATAGTGTGGAATAAAAAAGCAGATATAAAAGAACACTTATCTATGGCAGAACTTGCGTGGAGTAGTTTTGATAGAAAATGTAATATGTATAATCATTTATGGGCAGGGTTTAAAAAAAAGTATCAAATAAAAAGAATACATCCAACAGAAAAACCAAAAGAACTTTATGAATGGTTATTAATGAATTACGCAAAAGAGGGAGATAAAATACTTGACACACATTTAGGAAGTGGATCAATAGCAATAGCGTGTCATAATTTAGGATATGATTTAACAGCTTGTGAACTTGACAAAGACTATTACAATGCAGCTATAAAAAGAATAGAGCAACATAAGCAACAAGTAAGAATGTTTTAAATAAATATGGATAATTTCTATTATATAACATAGGATTGAATAATCAATCTTTTTCAATTATGGATAAACGAGCAAATAACGGTGGTGCTAGAAAAGGTGCAGGACGCAAAAGTAAAGCAGCAGAACAAAAGTTAATAGAGAACCTAACTCCTATGAATGATATGGCTTTACAGTCATTAGAAAAAGGATTAGAAAAGAAAGAACAATGGGCAGTTAAACTGTTTTTTGAATACTTCTATGGCAAACCTCAACAAAGAGTTGATGTGACTTCTAATGAAGAAAGTCTTAATATGCCTTTAATAACATTTGTAGAAACTGATACTGAATAAGAAATATAACCCACTCTTTTCATCTGACGCTAGATACTACATTATAACAGGTGGTAGGGGTTCAGGTAAATCTTTTGCTGTTACAGTCTTTCTTACTTTACTTACAATGTCAAGAGATATTAGAGTGTTGTTTACAAGATACACAATGACATCAGCTCACTTGTCAATCATTCCTGAGTTCTTAGAAAAGATAGGGCTATTAGGATATGATGATGTGTTTAGTGTAAATAAAGCAGAGGTTGTAAACTTAAAGAATAAATCAGACATACTATTTAGAGGGATCAAGACATCAGCAGGTAATCAAACAGGTAACTTAAAGTCTTTAACTAATGTGTCAAATTGGGTTTTAGATGAAGCAGAAGAACTTGTTGATGAAGATATATTTGATACAATAGATTTAAGCATCAGAGAAAAGGACATACAGAATAGAATTATACTTATCTTGAATCCTGTTACCAAAGAACACTGGATATATAAAAGGTTTTTTGAGGACAAAGGAGTAGAAGCAGGTTTTAATGGCTTTAAAGACAATGTATGCTATATCCATAGTACATACCTAGATAACATAGAAAACCTCTCTACGAGCTTCCTAGACCGTATTAAGACTATAAAAGAAAGAAACCTTAAAAAGTATCAGCACAAAATCTTAGGTGGGTGGTTAGATAAAGCAGAAGGAGTAGTATTTGA
>Ga0209756_1004747_pt1 | contig 10483 bp, 26 predicted proteins | sample ETNvirenome_6_85_FD_184071 | JGI IMG/M metagenome (GOLD analysis project Ga0209756, IMG submission 184071) | Marine viral communities from the Pacific Ocean - ETNP_6_85 (SPAdes) (version 3) | ecosystem: Environmental > Aquatic > Marine > Oceanic | place: Pacific Ocean | collected 2013-06-19
ACGACGAAGATCGGTCTGCTGCGATGGATGCTTTGGTTGCTGGCGATAGAGAAGAGTTTATGCGTATCGTCAGAGCATCTGCCGGCCCACCGATGAGGATTGCCCAGCAAGACCATCCTGCGCTGCAACGCGGAATCGCGGACGAGGACGAACCGGATCCACACGCCGATGTGTGGCGCCGTGGTGCCCAGGAAGATGACGAGGAGGAAGACAAGCCAGGTGATGCTTATAATCGCGCAAAAGAAGCTGCGAAAGCACGCAAGGCAGCGAGAGGTGGTGATCGCCCGATGGAAGAACAGATTTTAAAAGTCGATAATATGATTAATGAAATATTTGATCTGAGATTATACAAAATGCAGATTCAGTTATTAGTTCGTAAACTAGAGGGCCGAGAGATCGATGATCTTAAAAATGAAATTCGCGGTATCAAGCACGTTACAACTGTTACGACTGTTCGTAAACGCAGAGTAGCGGACGCCTATCGGGTTGTGTTAGAGCTTAAATATGAACAGTTGGGTGTCATCGCGAGAGATACATTTATTCGATTTGAGTTGATTCCTGCTTTAAGAAAGTTTCCAGCTATCGAAATTGAAGATTGGACTCGGCCCGAGAAAGCTGAAAGAACATCGGGGGAGACAATAAAAGAATCTGGAACATATGGAACTGCGCCCTCAATGCCTCCGCAATCACAAGACATACCAACCCCTAAAGTATCGCTTAAAAGCGTAGCACAAGATTGGATGGACGGGGGGGTACAAGTGTATGATGTTCCAATGAATACAAATGATATGCGTTATCACATCATGATGCCCGTAGAGGAGTTGTGGCCTTACATTTCGCGTGAGTTTAGAGCCCCCAAGGATGTCTTTGATGATAAAATGACAGCATATCAAGAGTTTATTAAGGATGGCGAAGGTGCGCCGGTATATGTGGCAATCGGTATGAATGGAAGAATTAGGATCACTGGAAACGAAGACATCGTTTGGTTTGCCAAGAAAGCAGGCAAAAAAGAGGTGCCAGTGTTTTTAAGTTATCAAAAACAAGTTTAAAGGAGTGGGCGGTTTGAAGAAAATATTCAAATATTTAATGTTAATACTTTTTTCTATGTTCGTTGGCGCAGGGGTTGGCTTGTTCACAATGCACAAGGTCCAGTATGAAGCAAAAATGCCAACACTCACAGAAATAAACTCATTTGATAACATCTCTAGCTCCTTATCGTCTGAGGCAAGAGAAACAATTCACAAGTCTCGTTCCAGCACTGTAAAAGTTGTTTCGTTAGAGCCGGAACGAGGCCTGTTTGCTGTTGCTACAGGAACTTATTTTATAGCGGGCGAGCGATATTTTGTTTTAACTGTTAATCACGGCATTCCTGGCGAATGTCAATACACTAAAATAAATGTTGATGGTAAATTTTTTAGGTGTAAAGAGTTCATTGAGTTGAACTTAGTTGCGGATTATGCTATAATCGAAGTAAGCAAAATTGAGGGGAGGATACCATTGGATATTTTTTCTAGTATCCCGCATGGCCGGGAATGGAAAGAGGCTCTTTCGACTATGAACAAAGTATATTTTACGGGATATCCCAACAATGTAGGTCCGTTTACTGTTAGTGGCGAGATAATTGGATACACTCACGCTGGATTGATATATATTCGTTCATATGCGTGGGCAGGCTCGTCTGGTTCTGCGGTGTATACAGAGGATGGCTATTTAATAGGATACGTTTTGGCGGTTGATGTTGGTGGAAGTGAGTTTGGAGGAGATGTGTTAGAAAATATTTTAATTGTTGCTCCTGTTTACCAAATTGATTGGGAAGCTGTACTATAATTGGAGAAATAAAACATGAAAACAAAGAAGAAAAGATGTTATAATACATTGACGGAAAAATTAGACACAATGGAAACAAAAATTAGTAAAATATCTGAATCTTTAGATGATTTGAAAAAGACCGTTTCGACACCTGCGCGGGACGAGGAACCAGAAGAAGAGGAAATATGTCCTGATGAAATCGAGGCAGACGCAGCCGTGTTTGAAGCAATACGAGATATCTGTTTGGACAGTTTGTTTGATGTCGAATCAAAAGGCGAGGCATAAATGATCATGGTTGTAAAAACTGACGAGGAAGAAAAGGTTCAGATGCTAACGGAGCCAGAGGATTTAAAACCAAAAAAGATATCCAATAGGGCACCAGAAGGCGTGAGAACTTTTACAGTTTGTCGGCAAAACGATGAAAGCGGCGTTTCGGGCGAAGGAGTGGTAATTGAAGGTTGTATGTTTGCTACGGGACATACTGTCATCCACTGGCTAACACCAGCACCGTTGGGGTCATTAGCTATTTTTAATAGTTTTAATGACTTCATTTGTATTCACATTAAACCTCATCCTAAAAATAATACAATTATTACTTGGGATGATGGTGAGCAAACTATTTATGAGGACATGGGGTAAACGATGAGTTGGAATGAATACGTATTAACATTGAGAGAAATAGAGAGCTACCAAAAAAAGGTTCGTCAGGGATATGCCAAGGATCGTGATACATATTTAATCGGCGGCCCAGAGGATCCCGGCGTGGCATATCCCAATAAGCCGAAGCGAACACGCTCAAAAGGCGCCCCACCTATTGGCGCTGCAATAGGCGAGGAAGTGGAAGCAAGTAGTTTTGATATTAAAGAAACGCTAGAATCAGTAATCTGGCCACGCGGAGAGTTAGATCCTGATATCGCACGCCGGTTAAAAGATATTGTTGACGATTTTGTTGAAAATCTTGATATTGATTTGACCGTAGTAGATATAAGGTTCACCGGTTCGTTGGCAAACTATAACTGGTCAAATTATTCTGACATCGACTTACACATCATTGTTGATTTCACTAGATTTAAATCACCAAGTGATATTGTAAAAGGATTTTTTGATGCCAAAAGAGCACTGTGGAATGACCAGCACAATATTAAGATTCATGGCTACGAAGTTGAAATATATGTGGAAGACATCAGTGAAGCACATATCTCATCGGGCGTCTATTCTATTACAAATAATAGTTGGATAGCTGAACCAGTCCAGCATGAAGAAAATATAGATGTGGCCACAGCAAGAAAGAAGAGTGATAATATCACCACCAGAGTTAACTTAATTGATCGTTATCTATCGGAAGAAAATAATGAAAAAGTGCTTCGAAGTATTGATAGTTTAAAAAATAAAATTCGTAGAATGAGGATGGCCGGCCTTAAAAGCCCCCGCAGTGAATATTCACCAGAGAATATAGCATTCAAAATATTGAGAAGAGATGGCGTCTTGGGCAGAATAAACAAAATGAAACAAAAAGCATATGATAAAGGAATGTCACTAAATGGAATTTCAAGAGATCGGTGAAGATTTAAAAGTATACCCTGGAGAATATATACTTCATAAGCCTTCTCAACAAATAGTTCTTGTAGGTGCTTTTAAAAAGAAAGAGGGTTTGATTAAAGTTCTTGCGCAGGGTAGACTAATGGAAGACAAAATTGAAAACTTTCAAAAAATAAATCTTAATTCAAAAGAGCAAAGAAAAAAGATAATTTCCCGCTGTAAGGGTTGCAAGAATAAGTAATACACCAGTGAACGATCTATTTAATATAGGAGAGACCGCTATAATGGCCCTTAAATCATCTAGAAAATTTTTCGACATCGGGCCTTTTGCTGAACATATGGATTCAATAGCAAACTTTGGCTCTAACCTATATCTTTCGTATGCCATTTTAGAATTATTTCAAAAGCAAAAAGCTCTCGAAAAAATGTATCTCAATGCGTTGGCTTTAGATGATGAACAAAGCATGGTTACCTATAAAGAAGAATTAGAATTACTTAGGTCTTCTTTTACTGCCACCTTAATAACAGCGTTTTCAGATGTGCCTGAAATATCATGACCAAAATTTATATCTATTGTCTCTTCGACAGGCAAGACACATTTCATGGTGTATACTCTTCTCTAAAGGCGGTTCATCGCGATGCGTTGAAAATGGCCAACAAGGGTAATTCGGAAGTTTTTTTGGTTGCGCCTTTTGCCAACAAAACCGATAAAGCGTTGTTGGTAAACCTTCGCAATGTTTTTAAGGGAAAATGTAATGTTAAAGCATATTACAAGTGCGGCATGAACGTAGCAAAGATTATTAAAATGAAGCTCAAGGAATAGAGTTGTGTTTTTAATTTATGGCATTAGTGATTGTCCCTATTGTCTTCGGGCAGCAGCGGATCTCATGGAACGAGATAAACAATATGTATACATCGAAATGGATTTTGCTAAAGACTATCGCGAAATGATCAGACAAAAATTTGACTGGACAACATACCCAATTATTGCTATACTTATAAATGGAGAAGAGAAAATTATTGGTGGCTATAAAGAGCTACTAACGCATCTTGCTTCATAGTTACTACATGGAGCCAAAACGAGGGTGCTTAATTAGGTGGGTCAGTGATTACGAAACATACGCAGCATATCCCGATGGGCTTGTTGGGTTTCATCCTATATATCATCACGGGATCGTTATGGAAATAGCGAGCGGTGATGACCCTGTTTCTATGATCGTTTTTTGTTATGACTGTAGCGGCTGTAAATGGACATTGATAAATCTCAAAATCGAGGAGTACGAGGTGTTAAGTGATGGAGAATAAAACAGAGAAGATTAAGGTGGGCGATTTGGTGTGTATGCCTCGCCGCCGCATACCAGGAATGGGAATCGTCGTAAGATATTCTGATAACTTAGCCAAAGAGGGTGGCATTAACGTAATGAAAATCTTGGAAGAAACCAGAGATTTCATAAGCTACACAGACAGATCCCAGATATTTAAAAATGCTTACCATCGTTGTGGCGATGCCGAGTTTCTTGATCAGGCCTTTTACTATAATGCTGGATGGGTAAGGAAGCCTAAGTTGAAGTTCGCATATATAAAGTGGATGCGGAAGCCTTCTGACTATACGATGAAAGCGGTATTCGCACCGGAGGCATGGTATCCTGTTGAATGGCTAAAAAGTTATTGACTTCATTGATACTAAATGTTATACTACCAATGGGCTTTTAGCTCAGTTGGTCAGAGCACCCGGCTCATAACCGGACGGTCCTGGGTTCAAGTCCCAGAGAGCCCACCTATTTACTACTATTAAAGGAGATAAATCATGATGATATTTGCATTCGCCGCTGCTGTAGCGTGCGGTATATTTTTTGCGTATGTCGTTGCTACGGAGTAACTGGAAATAGCCTGCCTTCCGTCTCAGCGGCGAAGTGGCGTTCGCCTACAACTGCAAGCTACCAGTGTGGTATGCCCATCAAGGAGTAATAGTTAACACGATGATGTGGTGGGTGGTGTAGATAGTGTTGGGAAGGTTCCAGTTTTTTTAAAAAAGTTCTTGACTTCGTCAAAAAAAGGTGCTATTATTTTAAAAGTTAGACGAAAAACAACAACTTTAGGAGGTAACTTGTCTGTATATGATACTTTGAAACAGCTTAATCTATCGGAAGATACGATGGCGATCCTTACGTGTAGCGAAGGGACTGATGTTTTTATCCACAACGAAACTGAGATAGAAACCGCACTGGCAGAAACCGATGTGGTATACTACTTGAGTGAGTTGCTTGCCACGCCTGGTTTAGATGTGCGCGACTGCTGGAGTGGAAGCAGCATCTTAGATACTTTGCGAGAGGATGGTTACCTTGAGGACTACGAGCGCAATAATACATTCGCTGAATATCTTACCGAGACTATTAACGATAACTTCTATGATACTGAAATCGTTGAGAGTTCAACGGAGAAGTATGATCACAAGCGAGGTTTCACTACACTTACGGCAGTCGTGCAGATTCCGGTAGCCAATCTTATTCATAACACCCCCCCTCTGGGCGGCTGGGAGATCGCCGTTAAAACACAACACGGCACCTTGAACCTGGAACAATAACACGGGTCTATGGTGAAAGGGATATCATAAAAGACTTCTAATCTTTCGTTCCAGGTTCGAATCCTGGTAGACCTACCATTTTATAAAAGGAGAATAAATGACCTGGACAGCTATTTTATATAACGGAGATGCCCACTTTAAGCAAGTATTTTACGGCTCTCATAACCATCACAAGGCCATTAAGGAGGCACAAACAAAGTTTGGACAGTCTGCTATTAATGTGGTTGCCGTCATACCGGGAGATCATCCCGTGTATCTCAACGAACAAGAAGAAGAAAGGAGAGAACTTTAATGAAAAGAAGACTTAATAAAAAAGTTACTTGTAAGGACGGTTTTACTATGAGCGTTCAAGCTAACGAGGGTGCCTATTGTCATCCACGCATTGACGAAGCCGTCAAATACACAGCGGTAGAGGTGGGATTTCCGAGCGATAGAGAGAATCTGTTAATGGAATGGGCAGAAAGCCCCGAAAAGCCTACCGAAACGGTTTATGGCTATGTGCCAGCAACACAGATCACCCTTGTGGTTGCCAAACACGGAGGCATTGTGTCAGGCGAACTACCCGCAGGTATTCCATACTTGACAGCAACTTAACATTTATCGCTTGCATTTTTTGTAAAAGAGTGGCATACTTATAAGTGATGAAGACTTTTAAGCCCGGTGATTTGGTTGTCATAACAGACGGCACCAACCAAGATCAGATCCCTGATCATCGCACCGGGCTTATTGTCCGAGAAGGAAACCACAAGAACAGTTACATCGTGTTGTTTCCTAATCGCGCCGAGCTAAAGTTTCACGCGATGTTCTTGGAAAAAGCAAAAACATCTTAGGATATACAAAACATTTTTACACACAAGGAAACACTGTTTATGTGCTACGATTTCGATATTAAGATAGGGTGGTCGGGTGATGATAACATCGTTGATTTAGACGAATACCGACAGCAGAAAGAGAAGGAGGAAGTAACCAAGTTAATAGATTTGGTTAATGATATTTTATATGAGTGCCCGCCAGAAAGTAAGGCGTTTTATATCTCGTTAGAGGAAATGTTATCGGACGAACTTACAAAATAGGGGATCTGGTTCGCCTGGATCCGAAACTGATCGAGATACACCGCGCCCAAGGCGATTGGGTGCCACCGGAACCTGTAGGGGTAGTTATGATGATAGAAAACGTGCATGATATGTATCGTATCACGGTTTTATTCGGTTCTCTCCATCAGGTGTACATTTCACACGAACTTGTATTAGTCAGCGAGGCTTGACATTTACTTGACAACTTTCCTATTGACTTTGGTGCCATCCGGTGCTATATTTATAGAGTAAGGAGAAAAAATGAATCTGACAACCGATGAAATCATTTCGCTGATCGATTGTGTCAACAATCGGATCGATGATCTGGAAACCTGCGCTATGTATGGCGATGCCGACGAGATCGAAAGCGAGATCACATCGCTCAATGAACTATTGACAAAACTTAATAAAGAAGCAGGGGTTTAAAATGGGGTATCGTTCAGAAGTCGTTTTTATCGTCGCCAAAGAGGTGATGCCACAGTTTTTAGTTACAATGGCAAAGTCGCCGGGTGCACGCAAGATGTGTTTTTCAGAGACAGATACGCGGATCAAAGATTATTGTGGGGAGGGCAACATCCTCTTTAACTGGGCAGCGATTAAGTGGTATGAGGGTTACGAGCCTATTGATGCTATCGTTGACTTTATGGATTGGTGCGACAACGAACATATCGCAGTCGATGACGACGAACAGGAGGCCATAAACTTCTATCGTTTCTTGCGCGTTGGCGAGGAAACCGACGATAACGTGGCACGAGGTTGGGCATTTAGCGATGTTTGTATTGAACGGAGTATTGCGTTTTGAAAGTCGGTGATTTGGTTAAAGTCTACAACTTCACAGAGAAGGCGCGAAAGGCATTGGCAAAATGCTCGGACGCTAACAATCACTTTATCGGCTTGATAGTTGCGGGTGATGGTAGTCCTAAGTATGGACATTATCGAGAAGTGCTGCGCTGTTGTGATGGTGAGGCGGAGTTTTATAATGTCGCCCGGTTGGAGGTTATCAATGAAAGTCGGTGATTTAGTGAAAAGCCACTCGTGCGGTGATTGCCTTGGGATCATTATGGAGGTTCCACCGGAAGATGATCATTGGGGCAGAACTGCTGTAATCCAGTGGATTTGCAGCCGCCCATGGGAAACGAAACAGGAACCGGAAGAATGTGAGGAAGAAGACTTTGAGGTGATCAGTGCAAGTCGGTGATTTAGTACAGCGTGCGCCGGGACCAGGGCAGAACTTTGGTGTTGGCTTAGTGGTTAAGTTTCTTTTCGATGACGACGATGGCGATTCGAGGTGGGCAGTCTTATGGACTAATCCATTATGGACACTGAAAGACGGCACGTCTGTGACGTATGAAAGCGAAGTGAAGGTTATAAGTGAAAAGTAGTGGTGCCCCCAGTGTAGGCGATCTAATCGTTCATTTGAATGACGTGAGCCGTGATATTTTTTGTCCCGGTTTGGTTGTTCAATGTCGAGGGAATGAGTGTCTTATTATATGGGCAAACAAAAACGCAGACAAGGGCTGGTTTAAAAGATGGTTTCTGAAGGTTATAAATGAAAGATAGTGTAAGTATAGAATATCATAATGATATGTATGGCGTGTTTGCAAATCGAACCTTTCAAGTAGGTGAGATCGTTTGTGATCTCTCAGATGGAGAGATTATACCAAACCCTACCAGAACATCTATTCAGTTAAAAGAAGGTGTACATGTAGAAGATCCTATCGGAACATATATCAATCATAGCTGTAGCCCCACGTCTAAAATAGAAGGCTCGTGGGTCGTTGCTGTTGTTGATATCGCCTCTGGTACAGAAGTAACATTTGATTATTCTCAGAATGAGGATATGTTAGCTTCGCCATTTACATGTAGGTGCTGTGGTCGTTTAATCATTGGGAGCAAGTAATAATGAAGGTCGGTGATGTAGTTAGGTATCGTAGACAGCCCTGTTCAGCAATCGGTATCATTGTTAAGATCAAAAAGGATCCGGCTCTCTACACATCCTCTGTTCTCGTTGGACATCACAGTATCGGTGTTGCTTGGAACTTTATGCCCGGACAAGTTGTTATGCAGCGGATCCGCGATTTAGAGGTGATCAGTGAAAGTCGGTGATTTAGTAACATATAAAACAACCTTTACAGGGTGGCGCGCCCGCGCCCCTAACAATGCTAAAGCATTGGGTATAGTGGTGGGTGTGCAGAACTGCTCTATTAGTGTAACTTACCCCGTTTGGGTATCGTGGAACTTTTTAAATAATGACATTAGAAAACAAATCAGCTATGAGTTGGAGGTTATAAATGAAGGAACTTTTAAAGATCCGAATCAGTCAGAAGTTTAGTGGCTCAAACTCAGAACACATCGGATATTTGGTTGAGGATCGACCGGACAAGTTTATAGTTTTGAACGAGTCCAAGCGAATCGAGCTACATTTTCCAAAGATATCATATATATACGAGGTGCTAAGTGGAAGTCGGTGATTTGATTAGGTACAAGGCTAACTTTCAGCCACCCCCGTATGATTTATGGGTTGGGCCTTGTCTGGTAATGCGTAAGTATCCGCCCCCCGATGACGGACTATGGGACATATTGATACCTGGACGAGGCACGAGGACCGGTACGGTGCAAGGCGTTATTAACGAAAACAACTATGATATCGAGGTGATAAGTGGAGCCGTAACAAAATAACTATTTTAAAGAGGATCCCCAGTAACATATTAAGTGGGGTGGTTCAATATCTCCTACGAACCACAAGCATGTCTGAAGTGAGACAGCAACAAACAGTTAAAGGGAGGTTAGCAGTGTGAGCAAGATCGCACAACTCTGGGGATCCTCTTATTTACATTTATAACTTAAAGGAGGAAAGATGTCATTAACAAAAGAAGAAACAAAACAAGTCGAAGAAAGTATTGAAGCATATGAAAATGCTATCAAATACTTTCAACAACTGATTGAAAACTTAAAAAACAAACTAAAAGGAGATTAAATGCGTAATATTATTAAAGTTTTTATCATAGGATGCGTTTTATATTTTACAATCAACTGGCTGGCAGATAATCCACGAGTCATCAACAGAATCCGACATCTCGTCAACAGTTCTGTTGAAGAAGCTGGGGATATCGCGTCTGAAGCTATTTGACACTCTCTTGACATCCACCCCTTGACTTTTAGGTCTTTGGGGTGTATATTTATAGAGTAAGGAGAAATCATGGCACGAAAACGCAACAAGAACAAGCCCCCCAAGGCTCGTAACTGGCTCGTGGTTCACTCCAAGGGGCTAACGGGTAGGCGTGGCGCTGGATACCACAGCAAGCGTGGTTACGTGCGTCACGTGAAGCACAAGGGGCAGTCAGATGAACGTCGGTGACTTGGTAATGCTCAAGCCCGATCCTAACTCTGAGGATCGTTTTCTCCGCATGCCAGTGGGTATAATCACTCACATAGATCCAGAAGACATAGGGGATAGTGAAGAGGTGTTAGTATTATG
>Ga0209756_1004759_pt1 | contig 10473 bp, 25 predicted proteins | sample ETNvirenome_6_85_FD_184071 | JGI IMG/M metagenome (GOLD analysis project Ga0209756, IMG submission 184071) | Marine viral communities from the Pacific Ocean - ETNP_6_85 (SPAdes) (version 3) | ecosystem: Environmental > Aquatic > Marine > Oceanic | place: Pacific Ocean | collected 2013-06-19
TCGTTTATACTTGTTTTGTAAGTTACCGTTTTGGTACGTGGTATTACAGGTACAACTAATTCTTCATCTGTGATTTTAGTGTACCATACTTGCTCACTCAATAATAATTCTTCTATAACCGCATTGTGATCGTCATTAACGTACCCTGTGTTCATTGTTATCCTATCCTTACCTTGTGTCATAAAGGATTGTTGTTGGTGTTGGTAGGTTTTATAAGTGTTATCAGCTTGGCTAAATATAGAAGCCTTAAACTGCTCGGAAGTAACGTCTGTGGTTTCTACGGATTTCTTAAAGAACCAAAGGTCTTGTAATGCACCATATTTGTTTACGAATGTTACTTTGTATGGTTCGTACTTGCACTCGTCAACTGTGTTTATTTTAAGTATGTCTACACCTGCATCTGTCGCAACCCATACTTCATCTACAAGTCCTATGTCAATGGTGTTTAAAAAGTCGGTAAGACACCCTGATACTTCTAAAGTACCACCATCAGCTACAACTCTTTCCTCATAGGTGTCTGTGTTGTCAGAACCACTTACAGTAACATAATCTATTTGTCCGTTAGTGTTTGTAGAATCGCTTATAGTAAGTGTACGTTTTAAAGTACCTTGATAATAAAAAGCTACGCTATTGGTGTCTTCGGTAAATACAGGAATCCTTACGTTTGAATCGTTTAGCCTAAAGATACTTCTATTCGACATCAGTAGCCCTCTTGATAATTCAGGATTCTTACCCTCGTGAAAATACCCATAGCCATCCAAAGCTATAAGTTCAATATTTGTACCACCAAGAGAAGAACCCCCACCATTAGGAAGTGGATAACGTGTTAAACTTATTTCTACCCACACACATTGGCTATCGTATTCCCCATCAAACTCTATCTCTATATAATCTCTTATAAGTTCTGCAAGTTCAAAAGTTACATAATCATTTGAATCAATAGTGTTTTTCGTTAATTCATATTGTGGGGATGCAGGTTTGTCGGTAGTTAATATACCTGTGTATATGTACACATCTAATATTGCTGACTGCATACCTGATTGTTGTGGTCTTATGTAGTAAGGACTTCTTACGTTTATCTTTGTTGCCATTAGTCAAATGCGTTTTGTAGGTCTATTCCAAATTTCTCTTGTAGTTCTTGTGGTAGTCGTTCAAAGGCTCTTTCAAAAGGTTTGGTAAAAAACAGGCTTGGCTTAATACCATAGTTTTTAATTATATTGGCTAAAGCATATCCTGATTGTTCGTATGATAGGAATTGTCCTTTTTTGTTTCTAAATTGAACCTGCCTTGCAGTTACCCATTTTTTAAACATTCCTGTTTTCTTTTCCAAGCCTACCAAGTTTGATGATTTTTTATACCTAAAATTACTTAAAGATTTACCACCCTTAACACCTTTGACACCTCTATCTTGAAACATCCCATAATCTTCCATTTCAAAATATATACGATAACCTGTGGCTACTTCTTCAGGTATATAAGTTATAGAGTTGTACAAATCCTTTGAAAAGTTTTTAGTACCATACTTCTTACTACCTTTAGTTAGGTTGGTTCTCGATTGCTGAACCACGTACTTACCAAAGTCATTAAGTGCTTTCTGTGTTTCCTTTAGCTGCATACGTTAATATCGTTTTCTATGATCACATCAAAGCTACAAGCCCATCCTGCTACTTGGTGTTCAAATCTATCGGTAAATGGCTCACAAGTAGGACTACCCTCTAATTGGTATTTATCCCTATATAGAGTTCCTATCCTTAACTTTTGTACAAGTTTGTTTACAACTGATAGTTGAGTGTTTAAGACATCGTGTTCGTTATTGTTTCCCCTGAATATGTCGGTTGTCGCTTCCTTGCTTTGCTCTACTATGTCCATAGATAAAACAGAGATACTAAAACGTAGTACCTGTTCCTCTACGGTTGCTTGGTTGATAATTATGTGGGATAATGGGTATATCGTTTGTTTAGACAAGTCAATGTCTGTAATATCCCCTGTGGTTACCGTGTTTACAAAGTCGTTACTTAATAACTCGTCTTTGATTGTTTCGGTTATTTGGTAGAACCCCCTTATACCTTGATTAGCCATTGAATTGCTTTTTTATATTTCTTGCTTCCATTTCAGCTTTGTCTTTCATAAAACTTAACGCATACAAACATTGATGTACACCTAATTTAGTGATATTTTCAAATCGTCTAATATCCCCTTTAGCGAGTGCGAAAAGTGATTGATACCAACCCCATTTCCTTCCGAAATTAGATACTGCGCTAAACTCGTTTCCTTGCTCTCCAAAGAGTTCAGCATAGTTCTCGATAAGTCCATCCCTAAATTGTAAAAAAAAAGTATAGAACCTAATACTGCATTCATTGGCATACCTTTCATTTGTTCAACCGAATCTACTTGGTATTCTTCGATAGCGTACTTATCGCCATATTGGTCTGTTACAGGTCGGTAGAGAACATTCATAGCACGGTGCATATTATCCCAATCGCCCATAAACGTATCAAGATCTATGTATTCGCCAAAGGACATATCCTCTAACTTGGGGATGAATCCGTATTGCTTACCTTTCATCTTGAACTGCGTTACTAACTTTGGTGTGTCGTTTAGCATATCGGTTAGGATGTTTACAATAGATTGTATGTCGGTGGCTCTCATCATTAGTACGTGATCGCCCCTTAACCCACAAAATATCTCAATCATCTTTACAGCTAAAAACTTCTCGTCTTTGTTTTCGTCTTGTATCTTTAGATACTTCTGATATTGCTCTAAAGTTACCTCTGCAAGTGAATCAGGAATGTTTATGTCAACTTTCATATATATATATCGTAAAAAAAATAAGTTTTAGAAAGTTAAAGATAAGCAAAAAAAAAGCCCCTCGAAAGGGGCATCGTACTATTTGTTGTTGAGTTGCATCTTTAAGTACGTTATCTCACGTAATAGAGTGTCCTTGTCGTATATCTGAAACTCTTTGATGGTTTCTTCGTGTAACACATCGTACTCCATTTTCTTTAGTAAATCCATAGGGTTTTAATGTTTTAAATTTGTTTTTATATATCCCAATCTTGTGGGTTTCTTTTTATCTCATTAGCTTCGTACTTATACTTACAAGCAACCAACTTGTCATTATCCGTATTATAGACGTACCAATTTCCATACCCCTCGCAAATCTCTAAACCTTGCTTTTCATTTCTGTTATCTAATATAAGTATCATTTCTTTCATTTTGATAGTACAAATATACACCTTTTTTAGTTATACACAAATTATTTAATAACTTTTTTTTAGTGAATAAAAAAACCCCCAATTAAGGGGGCTTGTAGCTTGGGTGCTTATAGCATATTTCAAGCCGTCACACCCCGAACGGCAGGATTGTATCAGCCTCGAGTGCAGATACTTTACCTTGCTTATCGTATTTCAATATTTTAAAGAACGTAGAGGTGTTATCCTCATTTGTATGGTACAAATATACAACTTATTTTTTATTCACAAAATGTTTTATAACTTTTTTTTAATTTTTTTTACCTAATAGCGTATTTACCTCTGTTGGGGTTCTGTAATTGAAACCCTACTGCATAGCGTACTGCATCTATTAAATGGTTGTAAGCGTCTATCGGAGTGTTAGATTTTCTTTCTAACCAACAGTAGTTATTTAGTTCTTTAATTAGGTTTAATGAATCAGGGCTTACTACAAGGTCGTAATCTTGCAATAGTGATATGCCATACGTTACACTACCTTGTCCTTTAATAGATGGCTTTACGTTGCACCCTTTGGCTCGTATCTCGCTTATTAAACGTGGCTCTGCTGAATCCCCCACGATAAGCCCATTTTTAGCGTGTTTAAGGTTGAGTTGTGCTATCTCTGATGTAGTAAGTCGTGGCAGGTAAAAGCACTCCCTTAAATAGATTATTTTGTTGTCTGTGTCTATGTTACTTTCTACGAGTGTGCTTGGGTCTGATGCGAACCCATAATCCTGTCCAAAGATACTAACCCCTACGTGCTTGAACTCGCCTATTGTCCAATTGTCAAATATCACACCCTCTGCTTTGTTAAGCCACCCACCTAATATCTGATGCTTGTACTTTTCAGGTCTTCTTTGTTTCATTTGATCTATCTGATGTAAGTAGCTTTCAGAAAGGTTGTCTAAATTGTCCTCGTATGTAGTGTGTATGTATGTGGTGTTTTCTTTTGTTGTATTGCTACCCTCTTGTACACCCCTATCCTCAAAGAATCGTTTGTAGATAAAGTGTTCCTTTGTTGTTGGGTTTAGTATAAGTATTACTCTATTCTCTTTGGCTTGTGAACGTACAGATAGGTCTATGGTGTCAAACTTTTCTTCGTCTGTTAGTTCCTCTGCTTCATCTACTACCCACGTAGTTATTCCTGTAAGGGATTTAAGGTTCGCTGTTTGGTCGCCTGAACTTGTTTTGATTCCCCTAAAGATAATCTTGCTTCCTGTACGTCTGTTAATTATCTCGTCTTTGGTTATGTGAAAATCGCCTATAACACCTAATAGTTCTAACTTCTCTATAAATTCAGGTATAATAGATATGTAGGCTGATGTGAGTGTGTAGCGTGTAAATAGTATTGTGTGTCCTTGCTCGTATGTCAGTAGAACAAGCATAAGGTTGACCGCAAAGGACTTACCTGAACCTCTACCGCCTGTAATTACAAAGTACCTACTATCATCGGTTTGTAATGGTGCATACTTTGGGTGTATGGCTATCACTTGTACTTAATAATGTCTTTAAAATTGATATTAAAGCCCTCTGAACTAATATCTACGCTTTCTTTAGGCTTACCATATCGGTAGCTTAAATATGTCTGTATGGCTCTTAAATCGCCTTTAGCAACGAGTTCCCCTAATTTAGACAAAGCAACATCTGAATCAATAATGTTGTCTAACCTTTCGATTAGCTTCATCTCTTCTGCCTTTGGCTTTCTACCTGCGCCTTTTCTTGCTCCACCGTGCATCTTGATATATCTTGTTTATTCAATTATATATCGTAATTATTCAGGATTTTGTTTGGCTTTTAACTCTTTAAGTTCTTTAGCAAGGTTATTAACCATCATTAGAAGATTAGTAGTTACCTTTTCAAGTTGCTGTATCTTCTGTGCCTGTGTCCACTTCTTTTGCTTCATAGCCTGTTATTTTTATCTTTTAGTTTCTCTATATATATTATTGCGTCTAATAGTTCCTCTTGTAAGTGGTTTAGCCAATCGTATGTTGATAGGTCTGTACGTTCCATTGTTACTCCGTACTTTTCTTTTCCTATCTCGGCACGTTGGTTAATCTTGTCAATTACTCGTTTCTCAATCTTACTCATAATCTTTAAATATCAACTCTATGTAAATCAATCCTAAATCAAACACCAAATACTTAATACCATTTACCCAAGTGTACCACACACCTATTCCAAACTGACTATGATATTTGCTTATTCTTATCTTCATTCTCTTGTACTTCTTTACATTGTTGGCATTGTTCTTTGCATCGCTTGTAAGCAAATATATCGTCTATGCATAGGAACTCACTTTTGTCCATCTTCCAATCCTTTTATGTAGCTTAAAAAAGAAAATACTACTACAACTACTAAACATATTATTAAACCCTCTGCATCCATTAGTATATCTGTTCTATTCCGTGTTTGTTTTTTAATAAACCGCTTAATACCCCCCAAGCGTAGTTCTCGTGCCTTCCTAAAGCCTTTGATGCTGCGAGTTTAGAATCGAATGTTTGGTCTAACGATGCCACGTATATCTTACATCTTTTACCTTGTCTGCTATTAGGTTTTAGTCCTTTTGAGAATATATCAATCATCTTGTCGCAATACTTGTGTATCTTTTCGCACTCTGTATTGCTTTTCCAATCCTTGTAATAACTTATCATATGTTTCATTAGAACATTCTTGTTTGTTGTTTGTGTTCGTTTATTCGCTTCATAGCTGCTTCGTAATAATCTTTGTCGAGTTCGCACCCTGTAAGTTCAAAGCCTAAATTATGGCAGGCTATTGCTATTGAGCCACTGCCTAAATGGGTGTCTAAAATTCTTACGGGTCTTTCGTGCGTATCACAATCATCGCAATGAATCCACATTTGAGAACCACCATCCCCTGCAACATCTTCATAATAGCCACCTTCATTTTTGCAAGTTTTACAAGTGGCGTATTTCATCAATAACCATTCGTATAGCTTTATCGGCTTTTGGGTTGGGTGTTTCTTTTTACCATCATAGTCAGGTAGGGTTGATAACCTATAAAAAATACGAACATTTTTATTTATACTACACCACGCTAACTCTGCTTCAGAAAAACTTAAATTAGGGTTTCTTTTATCCCAAATTATCCAATTATTATTTAATGGCAATTTAAAATAATTACCCCCCCATATTATCTGTTCCTTACTTACCCTAAACAATTCATTAAAATACTCATCATCAGGTACTGCGCTATCCCAATCCTTGCCCTTAATAAATTCGTGTTTTCCACTTCCCATAGTCATTTTTCCTGCATCTATACCGTAAGGTGGGTCAACAATAGCAAGGTCGAAGTAGTTATCCTCATACCTTGCCATTAAATCCATACAATCTTCGTTTGTTATCATTCTATTGTTGTTAGGTTTGACTGATATATCTTTCCTTGATAGCCTTTAGGTCGTATGTTGAATCCTGCGATCATTGCTTCTAATCTCACTCGCACGTTATCCCTTTCAGTTACAGGAATCTTATCTACTATGTCGTATAAGGGATTCATTTCTCGCTTGACTATCTTTTTTTCTTCCTTTACAGGTTCTTCCTCTACACCAAAGTACAACCTTTGTAAGTGATTGTAAGTGTTGCTAAAGTCCTGAACATTCTCATAAAGGTACTCAAAGTTTTTTAAGTGATGCAAGATAGTAGCGTGGTTCTGCTTAAACACCTTTGCTATGTGGCTTGGCATACATTGTTCCTTTGTCATTATCTTATAAGCCATCGTGCGTAAGTAAACCACCTCTCTTTTACGAGTTCTTTCGTTTATGTCTTCGCCTACGTATTCTTTGATTAGGTTCTCTAATCTTAATTTACATTCTTTTGGGTGTGTCATTTAAGTAAATCTAATAATTTAATTTCTTCTTGTATCTCTTCTATTAGCTTGATAGCATCTCGGTAGTCGCAATTCCTTATTGCTCTTTTTACCATATTTAAGTCGTTTACGAATCGTATCATAGCGTACCTGTTAAACAATAGGTGTCAAGGTCTGCACCGTTTATAAAAAATGTTTCAAAGGTTTCTATCGCCTGTTGGGTCTTTCTCTTACCCTCGTTGTAAAACTCTTCCGATACATCGTATATCGCTATGTCAAGGCTACCCTTGTCAACAACTGCAAATGTGAAGTCCTTGTAGCTTACATTGAATAAAGAACAATACACATACACCTGAACGTCATAGCCGTACTTCCTTGCAGAATAGGGAAACGCTTTGATGTCTGTTGTTGTTTTTAGATCAACTATTTTACCATTGCCAAACACATCTGCCTTACCCCTAAACGGATAGCCATCTATCATACCTACCGCAGGTACTTCAAACTCGCTATTCTTTAGTAGTTTGAGTGCGTGTTCGTTTCTTAAAAAGGCATCAGCAACTCTTTCAGCATCTCGCTTCTCTTTAGCTGTAAACACTTTACCGTGTTCGGCTAACGCTTCTTTATAGGCTTTTGTGTTTTTGCTTTGTACGTCAACAAATATCTGTTCCTCAAATACGTGTGGTTCTAATATAGCTGTGTGGAATAACCACCCATCTCGTAAGGCTTGGCTTTCGCCTGAACCATAATCTAACACGTACTTATATGTCTTTGGGCTTGATAGAAGCGTTTTAATAGAACTTGAACTTAACGCTGCTTTAGCCATATACCCATAGTAGAACTCGTCATCTTGCATAAGGTCTAATAGGTTTTCTTCCTCAAAGGTTTCCCCATTTAATAATGTTATCATATCCAAGATGCTTTAAAACAGGTTGCACTACAATACTCGTTTTCTTCTTCGGTACGACCACCACATTCAGGGCATTCATATCCATACTCTCTGTGTTCGTGTTCCATATACACTAACCAATCATCATATCTCATAATTTGTCTTTTTTAATGTTTCTAATTCTTCTTCTACTCGTCTTGCTCTTTCGATTGCTCTGTTCTTATCTGCTCTCGCTTCGCTTATCAATCTTTTAAAGCAGTAGGATTCTAATTCTAATTTATTCGTATAGAACACAATCCTTACAATCGTTTCAGACAATAGTCGTAGTTCCTCGTTATCTGACTTCTCTTGCCACTTCTTTAGGATTTTCAAAGCTGCGTCAGCGTCAGCTATATATTGGAGTTCAGCCAAATCCATAGCATACAAATCAAAATTCCGACAAGTCCTATCTGTGCAAAATCTACTTTCATAGTCCTAAAGTTTCTTTGGCTTTACTCCACCATACATTGTGCTTGTAAAGTTTGTTAAACTCCTTTTGCGTGTACACATTTACTATACCATCTTCAATGTGCGTGTATATTCCTGTGGGTAGCTTTTTCATAACGTATCGAACCAAGCTGCGAATAATAGGAATAACATAATACCTGCCCATACCATAAGTGTAAACACACCTATAAATATAGCGTTCTCGTGTCTGCGTAAAAATTTAAGTATTCGTTTCATAATGTTTTAGTTTAAGGGTATTGTGTTAAAGAATGATTTGGCTTCCTCGTAGCTTCTAAAAGAAACGCTTTGGGGTGCTTGATTCCATACACTATACTGTACATCATAAAACTGACCACCGTTTACTACCGTTAAAATAGGATTGTATTTATACTCTGATTTCATAATAAATGTTTTAATGTTTCTACAAATATAAACAAAAATGTTGATAAAACAAATTTATTTTTTTCTGTACTGAACAGCGCATATTGCAAGGCGTTGATCTTTGTTTGGGTACTCTTTGACCATTACAGGGTCTGCCATACATCTTGCTATGAACTCTTTTCTGTCTTCTGTTGGTTTTGGTGTTGGTATTGGCATAGTTATATATTTAAGTTTACAATACTTGCTTGGTCTTCTCTTAATAGATAAACCTTTTTTGTTCGTTTCTTATTATCCCACATAGTTGTAGATGGGCAGTACTTTTCTTGAACCTCTAAATCTTCAAGGTCGTTTAGCCAAAACAAATAGTTCCCTTTAGGGTCGTTTACAAAGTACAGTTTTACTATGTCATCGTCAAGTTTCATTAGCTTATTGTATTTGTATTTTTCGAGCATCTTGGTTTCATAGTACCTATCTCGGAACTTCATCTCGATAACGCACTTGTGTCCTTTAGGTGTAAGCCCCTGTGCATCCCAACTTAACATCGAATCGCCTGTCCACTTTAAATCCCAACCGTCTATGTTAAGAGCAAATATTACAGCTTTCTCAAACTTATGTACGTCTTTAATTTGCATATATCTTGTTTATCTGTGCTATCCATTCCTTGATTCGTTTAGGGGAACAGGTGCAAGGTTCGTGGTAAGGGTGTGCGTATAGATCAGCGTGTAGCCTACACACCATTTTGTATTGAGATTCATTAAGGCTACTATTAGCTGTTTCTAAATAGTTAGCCCATTCTTCTCTTTGTTCTTGGTTCATTTGTCCTTTAGGCATCTATAAGAGTTTTAATATTGTTTAATTGGTTGTTCTCTATCTCGTATGTAGGTGCTTTAAGTTCAAAGGTGCTACCATCAGTTCTTACTCTTGTAGTACCCTTGTCATACAAACTACCTCTTTCAAAAAGTTGAGTTTTACTTACCCAACCACATATAGTCAAGTCATAATTCATTTTGTTAAGTGAACAAAAAATATACGCATCGCAGTCAAAATCTTTTTGGTAGGATATGAAATTGTTTACATAGTTTGGCTTTGGATATACTTTTCTACCCATTGTCTTTACGTCTATTTTTTTGTTTTTATACATAAGGTCGAAACCATCATCAAAACCTGATTGTAATTCACAAGCAATACCTAAATGTTTTTTAACCATAACTTCGCCAAGCAAACCTACATATTGCTCAACCTTATTGCCATTAGCTTTACTTCTTTGACCTATATTGTTTTCTTTAAGAAAACTCCATACCTCAATTCTTATATTTTCAGGTATGCTTAAAACCATTTAATTTAACTTAATGTCGTTCCACTTCTTTCTTCGTTTGTCGCAACCGCAATCAGGGTACAACTTCTTCCACACATAGCGTATGCCTGTGTACTTTGTAATGTAATATACTAAATCGCCTAATCCCATTCTAAATTGTCTTTAATTAGTCCTTTTACGTTTCTGTATGTATTGTAAAGCGAATAATAACTGATGCCTGTTTTCTTTGAGAGTTCGGCAACACTTGTGCCATCGCTTATAATCTCAAACACTTGTCTATCGTACCAATACACTTTGTCTAATAAAGTGTCCATTTGGTTCATAGCCTTGCAGATATTCTTTTCCTTTTTTAC
>Ga0209756_1004760_pt1 | contig 10472 bp, 10 predicted proteins | sample ETNvirenome_6_85_FD_184071 | JGI IMG/M metagenome (GOLD analysis project Ga0209756, IMG submission 184071) | Marine viral communities from the Pacific Ocean - ETNP_6_85 (SPAdes) (version 3) | ecosystem: Environmental > Aquatic > Marine > Oceanic | place: Pacific Ocean | collected 2013-06-19
AGATCATCCGTACGCAGCTCCCAGTCATCAATTCCGAGATTGAGAAGATTCTGACCAGCGTTACAGATTTCACTGTTACATTGGATGCTGATGTAGATTCTAATGCGCTAGATATCTTCCTTGATTATGGTGACAGCAAGAGAATTATTGAGCTTGCCTCAGGCATGGAGAAGATGATATCATCACTGGCCATCCGAGTAGCATTACTTAATGTTTCTTCTCTACCCAAGACAGACATGCTGATCATTGATGAGGGATTTGGATCGCTGGATGAGACCAATGTCGAGGCTTGCAATCGACTTTTAACTTCTCTTAAGAAGTGGTTTAAGAATATTCTTGTAATCACACACGTTGATTCTGTCAAAGATGTCGTTGACCAGGCTATCGAGATCGGTAACAAGGGAATAGATTCACATGTCCGACTCGAATAGAGAGATCATTTATCACGACGATGGGTTCGTGATCGCGAAAGATCGTGGCATTAGGGGGCAACCTCTTGACTGCCCGGTGTGTGGATATTTTATGCTGACTGATACTGATACCCAGTTTTGGAACGATTACCAGTGTTGCCATGAATGTGGAGTGATGTGGGCAGAAGGTCCCAATAGAGAAAAGTGGAAAAATGGATGGCGCCCAGAAGCAGAAGTGATTAAACTAGAAGTCGAAAGGCGAAGTAAGATCGTCCCGAGATTAAAATTGTGATTCTACACGATAGTTAATAACGTTCCATTGTGAGGTAAGTAGTATGCTTTCATTTGAAGAAGTCAATGCGATCGGCCAGCTGATCGACACATCCTTTGGTTACTCATCCACGGGTGAGACCACCTACCAAGTTCCAGCAGGTCGCTCTATAAAGTGCAATCTCAGCGGCGAGTCAGGTGAAGATCAGCTAGTAGTCAAGTTTGTGACTATCGTAACGCTGCATGAGTCAGAGCGCTCTCTTCTTGATCCTAAGAACAAGATAGCCAAAGAAGTTGAGCTTGAATCTCTCAAGCTCACTAAGGATTACACAGACAGCCTTAAGAAAACATACAGAGAAGCGATGGGAAAGAGCTTAAAACTAAAGGAAGTTAGAAGCACTGATAGCATTGAACTTATTAACTATAACATCTTTAGCCCGGTGAGGCAAGTTTATTACAGGCGGAACACGATCTATAACGTGAGTGTTTGATGGCTGCAGCCCCCGGAAAACAGGCCCAAGTAAAAGAGATCATCCGGTGCGGTAAAGACTCTATTTACTTCATGCAAAAGTATGTCAAGATCCAGCATCCCACTCGGGGTCTGATTGATTTTGATACTTTTCCTTTTCAAGAAGAATGTGTCACACATTTTAACGACAACAGATTCAACGTAATTTTAAAGTCCCGACAGCTAGGTCTTTCTACTTTAGTCGCCGCTTATGCACTCTGGATGGGAATATTCCAGCGAGATAAGAACATCTTGGTCATCGCGACGAAACTTTCAGTTGCCCAGAACTTTATTAGAAAAGTTAAAGTGATGATGAGATCACTTCCGGCGTGGTTGGTATTGCCGCAAGTAGTTGCTGATAATAAGCAGACAATAGAGTTTAGCCATGGCTCGGTTATTAAAGCCATTCCCACTTCCGACGATGCAGGTCGTTCCGAAGCCCTATCTCTTCTCATTATTGACGAGGCAGCCTTTGTGAAGAACTTTGATACGCTGTGGATGGGCCTGTATCCAACGCTATCAACGGGCGGACGTGCAATTGTACTATCCACCCCGAATGGTGTTGGGGGACAGTATCATAAGCTTTATACGGAAGCTATGATGGGTGAGAATGAGTTTAACTCTATTAACTTACCCTGGGTTGTTCATCCAGAACGAGATGAAGAGTGGTTTGATAAAGAAACTCGCAATATGTCAAAGCGACAAATTGCACAAGAGCTCTTATGTGATTTCGTAGCTTCGGGTGAGACCTTTCTTCAAGCTGACCATTTGGAGTGGATCCGAGAGTCGATTCGACCACCCCGAGAGAGAAAGTTTGATGATCGAAATCTGTGGATATGGGAAAACCCCATGTCAGCCCACAAATATGTGATGGCTGCCGATGTGTCGCGGGGGGATGCCAAGGATTACTCTACGTGTCACGTGATAGATACCACCACATGTGAAGTCGTTGCAGAGTATAAAGGGAAGTTGCCGCCTGATAGATTCGGCGAAATGCTTGATGATTTAGGTCGTCAATATAATGACGCACTCTTGGCTCCCGAAAACAATACATTTGGCTACACGACAGTCATGAAGCTTAAAGAACTAAACTATCCTAATCTTTATTACCAGAAATCTCGAGGAGTTTATTTAGGAAATTACTCCTCCCAGACTGAAAAAGATGTGGGCGGGTTTTCTACGCAGGGACAGTCCAGAGTTCAGATCATCTCCAAGCTTGAAGAGATAATAAGAAACAAAATGCTTAGGTGTTATTCGGAGAGGCTGTATGAGGAGCTTAAAACATTTGTTTGGAAAGGTCAGAAAGCGCAAGCTATGAAGGGCCAGCATGACGATCTTGTTATGAGTCTTGCGATTGGGACATGGCTTTTTGATCTCTACGGCGCCGGCGGCACTTCAAGAGAAGACTTAAACAAAGCAATCTTAGCAGGCATGTCAGCTGAATCTCGACCGGCAACTGAGATAACTCCCGAACGTCCTTCACCCTTCCCTGCCAACCCCTTTAAACCTGTTAATCAAGAGTCTTGGGAGAAAGGTAATAAAAACTTTGATCCCAAGCGAGATTATGACTGGTTGCTTAAATAGCTTTACAAAACCCCTAAAAGTTTATATTTATTTGACGTAGTGCTCACTACCCCTAATGTAGGAGCGGCAAAGAATGGCCGAAAACGATAACTTCTTTAACAGGCTGACCAGACTTTTTAGGTCAGGCCCTCTTATCAAGAGAAAAGTTAAAGCAGCACGTTCCCCAAACATGGGAACGCTTCTCCAGCAGTTTCAAAAGTCCCAGAGTCACGTATACGCGAACGCCATCAGTGCGTATGGCATGTACGATCGCATGTCCAGATATGCAGATTTCCAGGAGATGGAAGCGTGCATTGCAGGAGATACTCTTATTGCTACACCTGACGGCTATGTTGAAATCCAAGAGCTGGCAAAAAAATACGATCCTGATGAAACGTTCATAGTTTATTCATATGATCATGAGAAGAAGCAGATTACTCCTGCGCTTGGAAAGCAGGCGAGACATACTGCCACTGAAATGTCATACAAAGTTGTATTTGATTCTGGAAAGGAATTGATTGCCACCCCTGACCATCGTGTAATGAGACGAGATGGAACATATTGTCAAGTTCAAGACTTGAAACCCGACGATTCAATGATGCCGTTTTATAGAAAGGATTTTTTCGAAAAACAGAGAAGAGATCTTGGGGAGGGGTATCGCTGGATCTATGCGATGGATTATGAAAGTTCAACCATTAAAAACGGCTGGGTTTCTGAGCATAAATTGATAGCTGAGTGGGTCGCTGAAAGAAATCTAGAAGATATTGAAGTAGTTCACCATAAAAATTTCAAGAAATGGGACAACAGACCTGAAAATCTGCAGATTATGACAGCAAGCGAACATCAAAGCTATCATTCAAAAATTATTAATGGAAAAAAGTGGGATTCTGCAAATAACGGAGAGTGGATAAAAGAATTCAAGAAGCGTCATTCTAAGTTTATGAAAGAAAATAATCCTGCTAAAAGAAAAGACGTTACGTTTGCTAAGATTCTCCAGGTATGTGATCGAGACGGATTTAACTGGAGTCATTTGCAAAGAGTTTTTGATTGTTCATCAACTGTAATTGAAAATCGGCTAAGATGCAACGGTTTTAATAATTTCACTTCATTTGCTCGTGCATATAATAAGAACTGGAAAAATAATGGCTGGGACAACAAAGGAAGAAAAAATCCAAAATATGATTCTGCTTTAACTGCCCAGATGATCTTTAATGCTTTTGAAAAGGGAATATCCAGCAAGAGATTAGCAGCAAAACTTAAAACAACACCCATAAAAATTCTCAACAGAGTTAAGCAGGCAGGATATTCGTCTTATAGCGACTTTAAGGAAAATTTTGATAATCACAAGGTTGTAAGTATCGAACCTCACGGTGTTATCGATCTGTACGACTTAACAGTAGACGGCTACAAGAATTACGCAACTGACTCCATTATAGTCCACAACACGCCTGAGATCGCATCTGCCCTGGACATCTACGCAGATGAGTCATGTTCGCAGGATGAAGTTGGTCGGTGTCTCCACATCTACTCCGAGAACGATAGAATCCGAACGGTGCTAGAGGAACTTTTTTACGATAATCTGAATATCGATTTCAATCTCAATCCTTGGGCTAGAAATCTGTGTAAGTACGGTGACTTCTTTCTTTTCCTCGATATCTCACCTGAATACGGGGTTTTGAATGGTATTCCAATTCCTGTCAATGAGATTGAGAGAGAAGAAGGCTTCGATCCTGATGATCCTATGGCGGTCCGCTTTCGCTGGGTCACACAGGGAAATAAGATCCTAGAGAACTGGCAGATAGCACACTTTAGATTGTTAGGCAATGATGCCTTCCTACCTTACGGATCATCTGTCATCGAACCCGCACGCAGGATCTGGCGCCAGCTTATTCTTATCGAAGACGCCATGTTGGTTTATCGTGTGATCCGCTCACCAGAGCGCAGAGTATTTAAGATTGATGTGGGAAATGTACCTCCCGAAGAGGTCCAAAACTACATGCAACAAGCAAAGACTGCCTTAAGAAGCAGCCAGGTAATTGATAAGAAAACTGGTCGAGTAGATCTTCGCTACAACCCACTCTCAGTTGATGAAGACTACTTCCTACCAGTACGCGGTGGTCAAGATGGTACTTCTATCGACACATTGGCAGGTGGGCAGAATACCACAGCTATTGAAGATGTGGAATATATTCAGAAAAAGCTTTTTGCTGCGCTCAAAGTTCCCAAAGCATATCTTGGTTACGACGAGGCACTTAGTTCAAAGGCTACATTAGCACAAGAAGATATCCGATTTTCCAGAACAATTAACAAGGTTCAGAGAGTTATGATTTCTGAGTTGAATAAAATTGCAGCAGTTCACTTATACGCAAACGGCTTTGACGGAGAAGATCTCATAGACTTTACGCTTAAGCTTTCTAATCCTTCGACAATAGCTCAGCAGCAGAAGCTCGAACTTTTTAGGACCAAATTTGAGATAGCGGCTCAGTCACCTGAAGGAATGTTATCTCGAGATTTTCTAAGGAAGCGAGTGCTAGGTCTTACTAATGAAGAGATCCGCATGATAGAAATCCAAAAAGAGGAAGATAAAGTAAGAGATCTAGAAGTTGAAGCGATTGTACTTCCAGAGACTGAAGGTGAAGCTGCCTCTCCAGGTGGGATTGATCTTGGCGGCGAGGAAGCTCCCGCAGGGGAAGAAGCTCCCGCCGAAGAAGAGGGCCTTGAGACCGCAGAAGAGAAAAAGGATGACAGCCTTCTTTTGGGGACTGACGATGTCCCCGAAGAAGAAGAGAAAACCAAGCCTGGAAAAACCAAGAATCCTGTACAGCCAAGCGGATACGTCAGAGGTCCTACTAAGCCTAAGCCTCGACGAGCTAATCGCGCTTACGACGGGAGATCTTACCAGCTTCGGCCTGACGGTTCTTCACAGTATACTTCGTCTAAGAAAGATAGGTACACTGGTAATTCAATAGGGGATAGAGAAGCAGTGTTGGGGTCTGATTTGAGATTTGAGAGTCAGGTGCAGTCGCAAAATCAGATGCACGCTCAGCTTAAACAGACTTTAAAAAGCCTAGAGAAAAGCATAGGTAATATAGGCAAGACCTCTGCTTTGCTCGTTGAGGGAGACGATGATGACGAGACATAATAAAAAGAGAAATTCAGGACTTCTTTACGAGTTCCTAGTAAGAAGGATTTCTCGGTCTTTGGTAGAGGGTGACAATAACAGTGCTAATGTTTCCAAAAATATTGTTAAAAAGTATTTTGCCATTGGCACTGAAATTCACAAGGAATATAGGCTGATCAATGCACTAGTTAATGTCCCTGTAGGAAGTGAAGTAGTAGCACATGCAGTCTTGCAAGAAGCAAGAAATGCTGCAAAGCGATTTGATTCAAAATCACTCAAGATCGAGAAAGATAATTTAATTCGTGAGATTAACCATGTATTCGGGCCAGAATCAGTCTATTCAGAATCAGTTCCTGGATATAAGTCGTATGCTACAGCATCTACTTTAATCAAATATTGGCGCGAAGAGAAAGAGCTTGATCTGAGTACAGTTATTAAATTTGAGTCTGTCCTTTTAGAATCTTTGAGTCGACCCCTCCAAGAACCTCAAGTTGAGGAAAGAGATCCCAATGTAGATAACTTGGTAGTAAAGGTGGCTACAGATAAGCTGAAAAGAAAGTATGAGGCTAAGCTAAATACAACCCAGTCGCAGCTTATCAATCTTTACGCTGTGGAAAATGATGCTGATGCTACACGAGTAATGATTGACACTATCCTTGAGAATACACTGGAGAATTTATCCACATACTCAGTCAGCCAGAATAAAGAATTTACCGAGAAAGCAAAAGAAGTATCTGAGAACATTCACAGGTTAGATACTAGCGAAATTAGTGATAGTCTTATTGCAAAGGCTCTTGAGATTGTTGAGCTGAATGAAGAATTGCAAGGAGTTGTGAAATGAAGCTGTTAACTGAATGCATGACATTCGAATATGATGCCAATCTGATCAAGGAGCAGGCAGAATCTAAGGATGGAAAATTTTTGATGAAGGGTGTTCTGCAAAAAGCTGACACTTTGAATCAGAATGGCAGAGTTTACCCCCTGGATATTCTTCGTCGGGAAGTTCAAAACTACCAGCGTTTTATCGACGAAGGTCGTGCGCTGGGAGAGCTTGATCACCCTGATACTTCTGTAGTAGAGCTTAAAAATGTTTCACACGTTATTCGGGCAGCTCACATGGATGGCGATGTTTGTTATGGTACGTTAGAGGTATTGGACACACCGAATGGCCAGATTTTGAAAAGTCTAGTTGAAAGCGGAATTAAGATCGGCATTTCATCGAGAGGTGTAGGATCTACCCGTAATGAAGGGGGCCATCAAGTGGTGCAAGATGATTTCCAGCTTATTTGTTGGGATATCGTTTCTGAACCGTCAACCCCCGGCGCCTTTGTTATGAAAGAAGGCAGAGACTTAACCCCTGATGAGATTGCTCAAGTCCAGGCTTATTTTGGTCCGGGTGACAAGATCCATCGAATCATGAACTCAATCTTAGAATGGAATGGAGATAGAGATGCCTCTTGATTACCCAAATTGGGGCCCCGGTGACATACCCTCTTACCAATTGTCAGCAGTTCCTTTTGTCACGTCTTCCGCAGGAACGGAAGTAGGCGCAACCGCTGTTAGCCTTAGATTTCCAAATGTAACAAGATTTCTTGTAATTCACAACATGTCAGCCAATGTTATGAGAATAGGGTTTACAGCAGCAGGGGTGGGCGCAACAGGCGGCGTTTCGGGCTCGACCCCCAGTAATCCCGCCGGCGGCGAGTCTGCTGCTGATCGTGCCAACTACTTTATCTTATCAGGTAACACATCCACCGGAAGATTAGAAGTGAGATGCAAAGAACTCTTCTTTCGTCGAGATGGATCAGGTAATTGTGGATTCTCGGTACTTGCAGGTGTGACTCCGATTTCTGATAAGCGATTCCCTACTCTTACTGGTTCTGCTGGATATGACGGGATCGGATAATGAAATTGACCCGATCTAAACTTAAAGATCTTATAAAAGAATGCATTGTTGAAATTCTTGCAGAAGGAATAGGTGATTCTGCCAAGCCTCTTGTTGAGGCCAAAAATGAAAGATCAAATTCCAGAGAAAATAGAAAGACTCCGAGGCGTAGAAATACCGCCACTGATAACATTAGATTTGATAAAAGAGTTAATGAGGCCGTTTCCTCAATGACGCAGGACCCTACTATGGCTGCAATTTTTGCAGATACGGCAAAGACAACATTGCAAGATCAGATTGGTTCTGAGGGCAGAGCACCTATTGCACCCATAGGATCAGATTCTGCAGCCCGAGCCGCCGCCCAATATAATCCAGAAGATTTGTTTGAAGGTTCTTCAAATTGGGCCATGCTTGCTTTTGATGAAGATTCGAAGAAATAATTTTAAGTTTAATTTAGCTCCATACTTAATAGCAGGAGGAGTAACCAATGTCAAAGTCTAATTTTTCTCACACAAGCATGGGTGATATTTTTGAAGTGTCACGACCCGAAAACCCAGGTCTCCCCGGAAGAAGAAATGATGAAGCGTTAAAGGCTGCATATCCACGGTCACCCATTTACGATCCAGCAGGCGATCAAGAAGTAAGAAAAAGATTTGAAGACCTTTGTCTGGAGGGTGCCCTCGTAGGAGAAGGCTTGAAAGGAAGCGGTTTTGGACTGCCCACGTATAATAGAGACTTTGTTGACGCTCCGAGTCTGGCAGAAGTAAAAAATGACAATTCGGGAAACCCTGTCGTAAGCCCATTCGTTCCAAACGTTGCATCTCCAAACGCTGCCGGCGAGCAAGAAAATATTGTTGTACCTAGTCGTCCTGGTGGTGGAGCCTTTGTTGGTGATGGACTAAAAAATCCTCGAGCAACATCCCAGGATATATCACTTCTCAAGATAGGTAGTTACGGACTAGGGGTTAGTTCTCCAAAGAGCTAGATGTAGAGATTCATGCCCTCACCGTTACTTGAAAGATATCTGAATTTACGACCAGATGCTCGTACCGGAGCTGGATATAGCAGTCTATCAAAGATTGAACCTTCAAAGCCATCTGTTGGTACGCCCATGTCAATGGATCCCACGTATCCCTATACCTCTTCTGACGAGTCTGATTATAGCGACGTAGAAGAAGATAGTGAGGAAAACATTGAAATGTCCGATAAGATGCTGTCAAAAATCGGCGGCATTTCTTACGTTAATGATCCCTTTGGCAGCAACTGGACAGACCGCGGAGCATTTGTTAACTGGGCCACCAGGCTTGACCTATATGAAGAGGCAAATTTTTCTATAAAAGACATAGACTTCAACATTAGTCCGGTGCATTCACGCGGAGGAATAAGCCAGATTTATGCAATGGGCAACGGCGCCGGAATCTATAAAACAAAATCTGGAAGGCATATTGGTATGAATATCGGTGGAAGACCGCAATCATATTCAGCAGTCAAGACAAGAAAAAAGATTCCGCCATCATTAGCTGACTTCATAATGCAATATGTCAGCGAAGACGATGAGTACGATGAGTAGGTATAAAAAGAATCAGAAACCCCAGGAATTTGGTGTAATAGTCAGGTCTCGTCGCAGCGAGAATCCAGAAAAATTAATCGCTCGTTTTAAGCGGCTATATAAAAAGTCTGGGATGCAAAAAGAAGTCAGAGAAAGATACTTAGGGAGATTTCTTTCTAAGTCTGAGAAAAAAAGAAAGAAAACGAATCAAGCAAAAAGAAGGCGTGAGAAGCAATCTTAGATTGACTTTTTGTGAGAATTATCATATTTAACAGTGTAGACGGGTGATCTTTATGACTAGTGACCTTTATAGACAAGCCATCGCAGATGCAAAAAAGCTTAGGGAAATTGCTGAGCAAAATGCAAAAAATGCGATAATTGAGTCAATAACTCCCAAGATTAGAGAGCTTATAGAGACTCAAATCTTGGAGGAGACAGATGACTTGAATTCAAATTCTGATTTAGTAGAAGAGGCTATGCTAGAGCTAAGCCCTGATTCGATTCAAGACGGTGAAGAGTTTGATTTAACCCCCGAAGCAGCCCAAGAGCTTCAAGAAATGCTTAGCGTAGATCAAGAATCACTTGATGCATCAAGCTCTGAAGAATCAAAAATTCTTACCACTGCAGATCAAGTAAAAGAATGCAATGAATATCTAGCATCTCTTAATGAAATGCTTGAAAATATTAGAAATATTTCCCCAGAGTCTTTAGATGAGCCTGATTTGAAAAAGTATATTACTGTCGTTGCAATTACTGATAAGGCGACAGAAAAACTAGACGAAAAAATTATTAACACCGACGGCGCCGGCATATTTGAAAGCGTCATTAAAAATTCTCAAGATCAAATTCAGGAATTTAAAAAGGAGATAAAAGAAATGAAGCGATCACTTAGGGACCTTCTATCCGAAGAAGTCATTACCATTGAACTAGATCTTGGGGATGCGGAAGCACCCGAAGATCTTGAAGTTCGTCTAGCTGACGAAGAAGAAGTCGAAGACGAAGAAGAAGCCGAAGGCGAAGAAGAAGCCGAAGCCGAAGGTGAAGAAGAAGTCGGCGACGAAGAAGATTTCGAAATTCCTGAAGAGGAAGATGAGGAAGTCGAAGAGGGAAATGACCTTGATGACATGATGGAGCTTGATGAGCTTATGATGGAGCTTGAGGAAGAC
>Ga0209756_1004761_pt1 | contig 10470 bp, 14 predicted proteins | sample ETNvirenome_6_85_FD_184071 | JGI IMG/M metagenome (GOLD analysis project Ga0209756, IMG submission 184071) | Marine viral communities from the Pacific Ocean - ETNP_6_85 (SPAdes) (version 3) | ecosystem: Environmental > Aquatic > Marine > Oceanic | place: Pacific Ocean | collected 2013-06-19
TATCCTTGAGGAATCATCCCCATAGATACGATTGCATTAACATCATTATCTGCTGTCTGTGTTCTACCTTGAGATTTTAATAATCTCTCAGCTTGATACTGATTAGCAGATGGAACTATCATCTTAATGCCTCTCGCAGCGATTTTTAAACCTCTTTCATCAGTCATAGCAGCGATATCAATCAATGCTTGTTCTAATGAAGTTTCGTTTAAGTCCGCTTGAGTAGTTAAAGTGTTAGAAGTTGCTCCTGCAATCGTAGTGTGATTTGTAGAAAACAACGACTTAGTGTCACCAGTTTTATAAGTAGCTACCGAAGGTAGACCATTATTTAACGGGACAGCCGCTTTAACTTGTTTAGCATTTGACATAGATCTTGCTAGTGCTTTTGTGTATCTAGAAGCTAATCTATCGTAGAGGTTATCTTCGATAGCTTCTTCTGTGATAGCGAAAGCAAGCGCGATCGTTTCCATAGTGTAACGTGCAGTGTAAGTCTCTTGCGCTTCATCGTATGATACGCCTTGACCTTCTGCTTTTACATCAGCGTTAGCGAATCCTGATAACATAACTTCCTCTTCGAAAGCCCTGTCACTTGATTCAGTAACGTATATTTCGGCAGACTCATTGTCATACCGTTTGTACTCCAGCCCAAATAGTGCATTTAGGCCTGGTTCTAGTTCTTTAACTAGCTGTGCTCTTGATATTGCCATTTCTATATGCTCCTATATTGTCCAGTCATTACCAGCAGTAGCCGAGTTCAATAAGTATTGTCCAAGATTCTGAGCAAAGATCATTGAGCAATATTGTGCTGTTTGATCGCTGTTCTCAGGGTCCTCAGAGTTTCTTATGATTCTCCACTGTTGAGTAGTGTCGTTGATACCACCAATGTTCATTGTATTAGTACACTGTCCAGAAATTTCACTTCCTGTTGGAACAGCTGCTGCGAAAGATACAGTTCTACCGACGTTAGCCTGTGTTACTGCTGCAGAAGTTGATCCCATGAAAAGTTGGAAAGGGTTATCTATTACAAATGCTGTAATATCTTCACTGTTAGCCGGAGTAATAGGTTGGTTATACCAGTTCGCCCACGTCGGCTTCAAAGTTGTTGAAGCGTTGTAGAAGATACCGTTTAAAACACCTATTGTCGCAAATGTCGCTGTACTTGACGCTTCCACGATGTATCCGTCCTTCATTCGAACAGAACATCCTTGAAATAAATCGTCAGTATCACCGGCATCTATATAGTATTTGCCTTGACCCTGAGTAGCTGGTGTTGAACCAACTGTACCCACTGAAATCAAACCAAATCCTTTAGTGTTACTATTTGCCATAGTTATTACTCCTTATGTGCCTGCCTTCCGAAGAAAGCCTCCAGCACGGTTTATATTATTCCGATAGTTTAAGAAATATTATTTCTTTGTACCACCGAAGGTTACACGAGACTGTCGATCAACATTGATCGGCATACTCTTATGTTGTTCCCTAAGCAAGTCGGTTTCTACGGCTTCGTCTTGTCCTTCAGTAAGTTTCTTCTGATAGTCAACACGTTGCTCCGCGAGTTCTTCGGGTATCCTAGCCAACAATAGGCCTCCTACTCCAATCACTCCAGCGTATTTACCTTCGGCAACTACAGGATAGTCCGTTCCAGAATATTCATCAGCTCGCACTAATTCATATCCTTCTCTCAGTCTTCCATAAATGTTTTTAGCATCTTGGAATCCTACTGATTCGGCTCTTATCCATCTGTGCCTAAAGCCATTAGGCGCTGGTGGTGCATCCAGAGAGGATGGTGGCTTATACTCTTTTGGACGTTCAGTTTTTGTCCGAGTATCTGCCGCACGAGAAGTTGTTTTTTTGTCTTCTTTTTTCATATGCTTATGCCTCCTTCGTGAGTTTTAATTGTTTTGCATATTCTTCGAGTGGCACATTCAATTTTTTAGCTATTGCTACTTGAGATGATGTGAGTCTCATTTGTTTGCGACCAGTTTTTGCACTTCTATTCGCAGAAGCCACCGACTGTACGGGTCTAGTCGTTTGTCTATCTCCACTATTATCAAATTTATGGGGAAAGTCAACTCTTATACGCTTGTCAACTTCTTCATAATATTCATTTGATTTAGGGTCATAACCTTCTTTTTCCACTAGATCTTTGTGAATCTCAAACGCAGTAAAAGTCATAGCTCGGTCTGTACCGAACCATCTATTTTTACCCGCCCAATCTTCAGCCATAGGATCAGCTTGAGGTAATGACTGTGGAGCTTGTTTTGGTAATTGTCCACCGTCAGATAACTGTACAGGTTTCTCTTCCTGTTCAGTTTTTCTTTGTTTTAGTTTAGCATTATCAAACGCAAGCTCTGCTATACGTTTGTTTGCTTCGACTTGAGCTGGTGCATCACCTGATTCAATGGCTCTTGCAAGATCTTTTTGCGCAGAATCCATTCCAGTTTTAACACTTTCTTCAAATCTTTTAGTATAATCAGAATCAACTTTTTGAAATCTCTCCTGATCAACTTTTCTTTTTTGCTCTAACGCATTAGCATATTCTACAGCTGCAGCTTCTCTACGTTCTGCTTCTCTCATTTTTCTTGTGAGTTTAGCAATACGTGATTGAACACCTTTACTATAGTCCTCTAATTTAGAGTCATCTTCTTTTTGTTCCTTTTTTATTTCTTTTACTGTTTCATCTTTTACTGTTTCTTGTTCCGGGGCACTTGTTTCCTCTTTAGGCGCTTCGGTTTCTACAACCGATTCGTCTTTTGTTTCTTCAACAGTTACATCTACTTCAGGTCCTGAAGTATCGATATCAACTGTTTTTTTGTCGTCTGGCATAGTTTTCTCCTTTTCTATGTTTAGTATTTATGCAAGAGATCCTCTGGATCCTCGACAGTTGCTAAAACTTCATCTTCATTTAACAACCTTACTTCCCCACCTTCAATATTGATTCGTGATCCTGCATAACGTGCGAAGACCACCCAGTCACCAACCTTGCACCATGGACCTGTTGGATATCTCTCTTTATCCTTATAACATTCTGATCCCATCGCTAATACGTTTCCGCATTGTGATGCAACTTGTTGACGTTCTAATGTTGATTCATTTATAATAACTCCACCTTTAGTTTTTTCATTCATCTTGAATGGTAAAACTAAAAGTCTCCAACCAGTTGGTTGAGGTAATTTTTCTTTTTCGTTTGTAACTTCTTTTGGGGGTTCGGATTTTTTTACTCCGACTAATTCTTTATTTGGTGTGATTATCTTTGGGCTTGCTGCCGTTGATGTTAATGACTGTCCCTTTATTTTCATGTTGCTCCTTATCGTCTAGCAGGTTAGAGAGTTCCTGTTTAGTTGCCTCTAGGGCGTTTATTTGTCCGATAATATACTTATATGTTTCCATATTGTCAACCCCTCCGGACGTTACAGAGATTGCTAATTGTTTAATTCTATTATCTAAAGCTCTTCTTAATTTATAGATTACGTTTTCTAAATCGACCATATTATATAACCCCAACTGCTCTTAAGCAGTCTGGGCAATTCTTTCTAAATCTTATATGAGACAAACAGTGTTGTACTGTGGACTCTTTTACAGGAGCTTTTTCTTCCAAAACTACTGGTTCTTCTTTTTTCCTTCCAAATACTAGAAAGTCTATTAATTTCTTTAAAAAATTCATTACTTGATTTGACACCCTACTTTTTTACCTTTAAGGACTTTACCACCAGATTTATAACCTCTGTTTAATTCTCCAATAACTCTTTTTTTCTCAGCTCTATCTGCTGCATCAGGGTGTCTTCTAGCATCGATTCTACCCATTTCTTCTAATAAGTTTGCTCTTCCACCTATGTTGTATTTTTTACGAGATCCTTTCTTATTTGCTTTTTTAAATGCTTTAGAGCTTGCCCAATTTCGCAAATGTGTTCCAGGTGATGTTATAGTTTTAATTGCTTTTTTTGTAGACATAATTATCCTCTTTTCTTAGCCATCTTCTTAAACGTCTTTGCTAATGCTTTTGCTCGTCCAGTGCAACCTTTTTTTGTAATAGGTGTACACTTTCCTTTAGTTCCACGTTTTTTTATTGAAGCAGTAGCTTTTTGAATCCAGTTCTTGTCAGCTTTGCCACCTTTTTTAAATCCAACTCTATCTCCACCATTTGTATAGCCCCATTTATTGTGACCTGCTGGTGGATTGAATCCTGATACATGCATTAAATCAAAAGCTGTTTTTCCCATTAGTCTCGGCCCCCGCCTCTTCCAGCTTTTCTTGGTTTTAATCCTAGTTTACCATCTTTAATAGTAATATCGGATTCCATAACTTTTTTATATTTTGGAAATTTCTTTTTAGCAGCTACATGTCCACCAACTGTTCCAGCAATTGCGGCACTGGCACCACCAAAAACTTTTCTTTTAAGTTTTCTGTTTCTTGATTTTTGTTTAGAAACTAATTCATCCCATTTATAAGAAATGTCTTTCATACTCTTAGAAGCTTCTCTTTTAGTTTTAGACATACTCTGTTTAAGTCTGTCTGAAGGTTTTTTGCCTCCTAAACCTTTTCTAGTACCTTCATCAACAGCTGCTACTGCTTTATCTTGTATAGCTCTCTTTGTTGATACATTCTGTGCAGGTTTAACAGATCTAATTGCTCCAGCAACTTTCTTGCCTTTTGTTAATGCAGATAACCAACCCATAATTCCTACTTATTAATTTTACCAGATTTTCTTTTGCCCCATTTTCCATAAGACTCATCTCTACGATCTTTCATAGATTGTTTCTTAGTGGATTCTTTTCCAGTTCTCATACCTAGAGATTCATCTTCTCTATCTTTGTAGCCTTGTTTCTTTTTCTTAGAAACACCTTTGCCACCTTTGTATGGGAATCTTGGTGGAGAGTATCTCGTTCCAAAATCATTTCTCATATTTGCTCCTTATTTTTTTCCATTACGGAAAATTTGTGTTCCCTTTATACCATAAATCGACGCAACTACAAGTATCCATAAATTAGTGAACCAACTTGGAAGTGCCGAAAAATGCTCAAAGAAAATTTTTATCTTGTCCATAGCTGCCGGATCGTCAGCCCAGACCCCGTATGAAATCACCAAAATTGGCAAACTTAATATGACCAAAACTGCCTCGTCTTTCCAGTCTGACTGCCTAGCTTCTAAAAGTTTACCTTGGTAAGCTTCCTGGCCTTCGGCCATTTTTGTAGCATGCATAAGCTGTGCCTCTGACATTGCCATTTTTGTCTTCTGCTTGTTAGCATAAATCTTACTTCCAGCAGAGACGGCTAATTTAATTGCCGATAACCACATATTAGAACCAAGTTGCTGTCTGTTTTCTAGCTTTAGTAGACGAACCTTTGCCACCTGTACTTCTAACAGTTACTTTATCACCAGTTGCAATTCGAGCACTAGATCCTCTAATGCTATTTTTTGCTCTTGGATCTCTTATTAAATTCTGTGGTGGAATAGAAATTTCATTCCCACCTTTAAGATATCCATCTTTATTGGTGAACATTGACTGGTTGTATCCTTTACCTTCTTTTGCCATATTTTTCTCCTAGGGTTTGTATATACTAAGATTTAGGACCTTTCAAGGTCTTAACGTCTTTAGCCTTCATTCTATCTGAAGTCAGTTTAACATCAGCCGATATCAACGATTTTTCAATTGCTGTATCTGCTCTTAAATTAGCTAAGTCTTCGTTCTGTTCCAGTTTATCATCTGTGATCTCTCTGTTTTGAACCATCTTAGCTTTGTCTAAATTAATTCTAGCGTCTACTTCTTGTTGTTTTCTTTCCGTCTCCATTGCTTTTAAATCAATTTCTCTTTGTTTTAATTTAAGTAATGGGTCATGATCGAATTGAGAAGTAATTTGTTTTTCTTCCTTCATAAACTCTTCAGTCATATCTGCAATCAATACAGCTTTTCTAGCTTCTATCTTTTGTGATATTTGCTGTAACTGTTGCTGAACTTGTGGGTTCTGAACTGCCATTTGTTGCATTTGTGGTAACATTTGAAACTCTTGTGCAAATTCTATTTGAACCTGTTCTTGTGCCATCAATGATATATGCTCCATAATATTTTTTTCTAATGCTGCAGTAATGCTTGGATTGTTTCTAACAAAATTACTAGCCATAAAATTTAAGTGAGCTGTAACGTGAGCTCTATGATCTTGACCTGGAAACGCTTGAAAAGGTTTCATAGCCATTGCATCAATGTGTTCGATCGCCGGATCTTTAGGTTGATTCGGTGGAGGAGGAGGTAATATTCTATCTATATCTTTAACTCCCAATGCTTCGTACATTTTTCTGTAACACATATATAAATTATGCATTTGTGGATTAGACATTGCTAATTGTAATTCAGATTGTGCTAATGAAATTCTTTGTGACATTGAAAATATATTTGGATCTGCAACAGGTAGAATATCTACTCTATCATCAAAATCGGTAAGTTTAATATTTCTTTGTCCACCTACTACATCATAAGGATATTCTGGTGGCAAATATGTTTTAAAAACATTCGCCAGTAATTTAAATTCATTTTTAAGTGAAACATACAGTCTTTTATGGATTGCTGACATTACCCGTGAGCCGCGCTCTAATAGGGCTACAGTCGTACCAACAGCTGCTGATTGGTTCCCGTCACCGACTTGCATGTCAGCAATCGACGCGAATCTTTGTCCCGCTTGAACGACAATTCCCATCAATTGCAATAAAGTCTGAGAAGGCTCTTTGTATGGTAAAAATACAAAAGCATCTTTTAAATTTCCACCCGGTGTATCTACATCTTTAAATTCACCTGGTTGTATGTTTGCAGCGTCATCTTTTACTCTGACACCCCGTTGTTTAAAACCCGCCGGTAGGTTTGATAAAGTTCCCGCGTCTAATAATTGACGGAGAGCCGCAGTTGCAGTACGGCTCAATCCGCCAATCATGTGAATGAGTCCAAGGCCATAAAATCCAAGTCCTGGCAGAAATTTGAAGTGGACGAAATATTGGATCTTATTTTTCAATGGATCATTGGGCGCGAAGTTTCGTCTAATAGACAAAACCTTCCGACTACCTTGCTCGATTGTAACGATGTAAGGTAATTTTATTCCTGTTGGTTCCCCATCTGGGCCAACATCTTCGAAACCTTCTAAATCAAGGTCTACGTGGAATTCTAGTATTGTGTATAAAGGTTCAACTCTTTGTGATTTAGTTAGACCTTCTAATTCTAATTCTTTTTTCTTTACTTCATTTGTAGTTACGTCTTGAGGTTTATGTAATTCTATATCAGAATAAAAACCATTTACTTGTTGTTTACGTAAATCATTTTCTGAAATTTTAATTACATGACAAACAGATGTAGCATCTTCTAAAGAAGTTGCTGTGTAAGGAACGATTAAATCGTCCGCTGGTATAAATTTAGAAACAGCTCTACCTAATAGATCATCATAATAAACTTTTTTAAATGTAGATCCTGCTAATGGTAAATAAAATAACATCTGATCAAATTCAGGTTCGTATTCTTTCATCTTATCCATTAATTGATAATTCATGAAATCTTTAACACGTTGAGACTGTTGTTCTTTTTGTGGATTAGTCATTCCCATAATTTGAGTTCTAACGGGTCCATCAGCTGGTAATAATTCTTTATAAGCTAAAGCTTGAAACTGTGTAACAGCTTCTGCTAATACTGGGTGAGTTGCACCACTTGCTCCTTGGAAAGGTTCTGTTCTATTTTCATATTTAAATCCTAAAAGATCTAAACCAACTGTATAAGCTCTTTCCCAATCTGCACGAGAAGCTTTATATTCTCTATAATCTCCTTCTAATCTATTAGCGATAGGATCGGTAATATCATTGGGTAATAAATCATTTAAATTTGCAAAGTGATCGCCTTCTTCTGGTAAAGGCATTGCGCCCGGATCAAAATCAATTGTTGCGCCTGACTCGTCTTCAGTAACTTCTACTGGTCCTTTTGATGTTTGTTCAATCTCCATGACGTCAACTTCGCCTTGTGCAACTTCTTCTTCAGGTCGTTTAACGTTTGGGAGAGACTTATCTATTTCTGCCATTTTAAATTCTCCTGCTTCTTCTTATCCTTTTTTACTACTTTAATCAACCCTTGTGGATTAGGCCCTTTTAAAGGAGGTATTTGATCCCATTTAACATGCTTCATATTTTTAATAAGTGTTGGATTATTTTTTAACATTTAAACTCGCTATACCACCTTCTGCATAAGGACTTTGTCCTCCATAATTTCTTCCTTTATCTATATCCAGATACCAATCGTCAGCAGCAAGCCAACCTTGAGATATTCTATCTTGTTTTGTAGCTGCATCGTCTCGTGCTATTTTAGCATGAGCATCCATTGTTTGTTGTGTGGCTATATCCATTAAACCTTGGTCATAAAATCTTCCTTGTTCTGTGTGAGGAGTTGTTCTTATAAATGGTTGCATGTTTAAAATATATTCATCTAGAGTACTATCATAAACATTTTGTGCAGATCTTTCTCTTCGTGTTTTATCCATTCCTATTCTTCCTTGAGGGTTAACTGTTCGATTTTCCAAAAAATCTAATTTTTTCCCCAAGTCCAAAACATTTTGTCTTTGTACAGCTGCTGATCCTTTAGGAAGCGCTGCTTCAAATTCTTCTTGTTCTGATTGACCAAAGATAGGACCCAAACCATAATCAGTTGCATTACCTAAAATTCTTTTCCAAGATTTTCCAGCTGCATAATCTCCAATTGCAAATGGAACCATAAAACCTGCTTCAGCTAAAAGACCCCAACCAGTTACAGCTGCAGGACCTTTAAGTCCACGTATTTTTTTTGAAAAATTAGCTAATTTAGATATTGCTTGTTTACTTCCTTTTCCATCAGCTGCTTCTTTAACAAGTTTATTGTATCCTTTTTGATAGTCCATAATTGAATCACACTGACCACCAACACCTTTGTTACATGGAATACCCGCACTAACTAAAGCTTCTTTTAAACCTTTAAATTTTGTTTCATCAAAACCTTTTAAACCTTTTTCAACGAAACCTTCTACTTCTTTAAAAGAACCAAAACCTTTTCCCCCATATCGTGCTCCATCTACATCTAAAGTAATTCCTAATTTTTTTAATCGTTCATCTACATCTATTCTATCAAATACTTTTGATTGAATTTCATTTCTTATTTTATTTGCTTTTTGATTAGCAATACGTGTTACTAATTGAAGATCTTTTGTAGGAGAATGTTTAACTCCTCTTACATGGTGTTTTTCTAAAGCTGATCTAGTTACATCAACACCTTTTTCATCAATTAAATAATTTAATAAATGATTTAATTGTAATTTACTATCTACAGGCACTCCACCTTTAGTAAGAATATCTTGAATAGCTTGATTAGGAAGAGTTCTAGTTTTATTAGTTATATCCACTAATTTTTTAGTTTCTTTATAATCAGGATGAGAAGTTGCAACTTGTAGTCCTTTATATTTGTCAGCCCATTTTTTAGCTCCATAATATTTATTTCCATCTGGATCTATGTGACCAATAATTTTTTTGTTGCCTTTTATAGTTTCGTAAATTGGTTCATAACCAGCTCGATCCATTTGTGAAAGTAACCATCCATCAGCAGCACCTAAATTATAAGCATATTTCCATTCAGAAGGAGTACCTGCAAATCTTCTTATCTGTTCATATAAAGCTTTAGATTCTCCTCTTCCTCCAGCTGCAATTCCGTATTTTCCTTTTTTATAAGTTCCATCTGCATTTTTACTAAAATCAATATCTACATCATGAAAATGTTCTTTAATTGCTATTTGGGCTTCTTCGGTAAGATCACCAAATTGTTTACCCCCTAATTTTCCTGCTTCTTGTTTTGTTAAAGCAGTAAAATCTTTTCCTTTTTCTAAATATTTGTGAATATTTTTATGAATAAAACCTTCGTCCATTAATTCCATAACAGTAGGGGCTCTGCCATTATTATCTAATTTAAATTTTTTTACAAAATCTTTTATTTTTTTAGAAGTTTTTTTTGTTAATTTTTTAATTTTATCTTTAGCTGTAAATTTTTCTTTTCTTTCTGCGGCAGTCATTGTTTCGGTAAAAATTTTTCTTGGTCTAAATGATTTAGTTTTTTTATCCCAAGTCATGCCTTCTTGTTTTGGAAGTAATCTTCTTTCTTTAAGAGCTTCTATCTGATCTTCAGTCATCATTCTTCCGGAATACATTCTACGCTCTCCTTCGGCTCTCTTACCTTTTTTAAACCCGATCCGTCCACCTTCAGCAAGTTCCGTGCTCCGTGGTCCTTGGACCTGGGATTGTGGTCTAGTTAACCAACGCATCATTTGTGAATATTTTTCTATACTATCTACACCGCTCATTATTCTCCTAACATCTTAGCAATGCCACCGGATGCAAAGTCATCTGGTTCTGGATAGTTTGAAAAATGATCAGCAAGATCTTCACTTTGTTTTTGTAAACTTGATTTGCTACCTACTTGACCTTTAATTG
>Ga0209756_1004764_pt1 | contig 10462 bp, 8 predicted proteins | sample ETNvirenome_6_85_FD_184071 | JGI IMG/M metagenome (GOLD analysis project Ga0209756, IMG submission 184071) | Marine viral communities from the Pacific Ocean - ETNP_6_85 (SPAdes) (version 3) | ecosystem: Environmental > Aquatic > Marine > Oceanic | place: Pacific Ocean | collected 2013-06-19
TTGGACCCCAACAACTCTTCGATAGTTTCAAGAACAAACTCAACGCTTGCCGCCTGAATATAAAGAAGAGTGTCGAGATCGCAACCTGCGCTTTTCAAGAACTCGGGATCAATCGCACTTTCAGAATCAAAATAAACAACATCAATTCCCATCTTCTGGGCGTTCCCTGCGATCTGTGCGGCCATATACGACTTCCCAGACCCCTCAAGACCCGCCAACTCTGAGACCTTGCCCACCGGAATACCGGCCACTTGTCCACGGCAGATAATTGAATCCAGCCATCGTGAACCTGTCGAGATCCAGTCTTTTACCTCCGTGGGGTTTTCCCCGCGAAGATCGAAAGCAACGTCAATCCCTGCCTTCTTATTGATAAGATCCTTCATTTGTGACAAGGAAAGACGTCCCAATTTCGTTTTCTTCTTAGCCACGCTCTACTCCTTAACTCTTGAAACTTCCACCAACTCCACCTCAAAGCTAAGATCTTTGCCTGCCAAGGGGTGGTTATGATCCAACAAAACACTATCATCCTCCACAGCGGAAATAACAGCCCTCATCGGCCCTTGAGGCCCCTGCCCCATAACAGCCGCTCCGACCTCAAGCTTCATCTCCGGATGAAACACATCTTTCGACACCTTAACGATCGCCTCTGGCACATGTTCCCCATACGCATCCACACAAGGGATGCTAAATGACTTTGTTTCACCTGTTCTCATCCCAACAATTCCATTTTGAAACCCAGAGATCATTCCTGGCTTCCCTAGCTCAAAATCAAGAGTCTCACCGCGATCCCGAGAATTGTCAAAAACGGTGCCATCGTTTAGTGTACCCCTATAATGAACTCTTACACTTCTTCCATTCTTTGCTATTTTCATTTTAAAATCCTTATATTGAAAATGAGGCACCTGTAATCCCGTGCCTCCCTGCGGACATTCCCTATGCCATTAGTTCGGCAAAAGCCTTATCTACAGCATCAGTCTCAGTGTTGGAATATTTCTTCGTTTCAGTAGAAACATCCTCAGCGTCTTCCTCACCGAGCAAGAACTCGTCCAACATCGCTTGGATCTCTGGTCCGGTCTTGGACTCAAAGAGTTTCGCAAAATCAGGAACTTGATCCAAAACCTCACGAATTTTAGCCTTCTCTTCGACTAGTGCTGACGAGCGACGACGCGGAGTCAGGCTTGTCTGCGGGAATGAAGCTCCCGGTGGCTTACCATACTTCATCAACAGATCAGTTCCGTCTTCAGTGTCAGTAATATCACCGTAATCAGGGTTAAGCACAAGATTCAGGAGTTCCTGATATGCCATCTTGCCGTATCCCCAAACACGGGCACCTTCTTCCTCTTCTCCTCTCACAACCACAGGCGAGAAGAATCGTTGGCGTGCGTTTAAGCTCTTCGCCATCTTGACGCTCTCTTCATCACCCTCATTGTATAGTGTTCTCACAAAATTGCAAACAGGACAATCATCGCCAAAGTTTCTCTTTGGACATAAAAATCCGGGGTTGTTGCCCAAGTTGTAGTGAAAGAAAAACTCCTTGAAAGGATCCCCATCTGCTGTAGGAATGATTCTAATCGTTTGTTCTCCATCTTGTGGCCTCCAAAATGCACTCTTCTTGCCGTCTCCCTTACTGTTAAGGGCTGCCAGCTTCTCCTTCATCTTCTGTAAATTAATACCCATTGTAAATTTCTCCTTAATTAAAGTTCACTTGGCAAATCTCCCAAGCGACTGGTTGTACCATAGTCGCGGTCAGCGCTCTGGTAAATCTTGTTCTTGTATAAATGATGAAAATAATTCCACATAGCAATAGTCCTGCTTATATTGAGTGGCGTATATGCCATAATTCGTGACGCACCTCTCTGTTGTTGCAGACTTTACTTGTTTCTTGATTTCTGAAAGAAGCTTGCCCTCCTTCTTAAGTTTATCTTCCTCAATTGCATAATAATATAAACGCTGGCGAGGAAATTGTAAATCATAAAACACTCTTTCTTGGCCGGTCTGCGGGTCAAAAAAACCAAGCGTTTGTATCTTTGCAGCCTCATGTGCAGTAGTAAAAGTAGACATCACAGGCTTTGTATGCCTAAGATAATTGAGCATGTGTACGGTGGAGGAGATTGTTTCATTCAGTTTATCCCAGTAATTAAAGATTGAAACCTCTTCCAGGTACTCTTCTATCTTCTTATTTTCAAGAAGATAAATACGGTCTATGAGATTGCATCGTGCAAACTCTTGTAGGATAAAAAAAGTTGCACGCTCCCTAAGCCGTCCACGCTCCGATAGGTCTGTGGGATCTGCCTTGATAAAATAAACCCAAACAAGCTTGTCCTTCAACTGCTCCAATATTCGTAAAGCTGCTCCGGAAACCCTCCCGGCCCCCACGCAGAAAAAACCAACATGGTCTCCACACTTGGAGAGGTCAAGAGGAGTATGATTTCCCTCATATTCTTCATGACAACTCTGCTCAGGTAGATGCAAAAAATTGGTATAATCGTCATCCTCTGTATCAATACATATCGTATTGTACTGCGGATACTGATCAAAGTTCTTCGTAATGTTGCAGCCTCCTTTTCCAAGGCCAACTATTGTGTCCATCTCTTCCTCTATTTTTGCTCTAAATAGTTATTTCCTTTAGATTACCGTAGTTTATTCCAGCACTCATGTTAATCTTAAACTCTCCAAATTCAGTACTTTTGAATACATCAAGGATGTCCCTCAATAGCTTCTTATCTTCGTGCTTGAAGTCCAAAACCAGCGAATCGTGCACACAAAATGCCACATAAGACTTCCTATCTTCAAGAAGTTTATGAACTTTAACCATCTGCCTTAAGAATAGATCGCTTGTTGTGCTCTGTATGAGGTAGTTTAAAGCCTTCTCAGGAGGCGCTTCAATTTCTCTTTCAAACGGTGTTTCCACACAACCAGACGCATAATGAGAAGCGCTAATTTTCTTTTTATCCAAGATGCTTTCAAGTCTGTGGTTCTCCGCGTCAGGATTATAGAGCCAAGCAAAGGTCTTTGCTTTTAGACGATCGCGTGTGATTTTAGTTCTATAAACGTTATCTTTAATCCAATTATGAATGTCTTCTTTTGGCTGTTGGTGCCCCATTAAATAGAAAGCCACCCTAAGTTCTGCTGAGTTGAAGTCCAGCTCGATAAACCAGTCGTTGTTGGGTTCAAGAATATCCCGAAACTCCTTGTTCATCGTCAAGATGGGAAAATACCCACTCTCAGTAGTGAGACGACCTGTCACGGTGCCCCACATATTGTATTTCACGGAAGGCTTAAGAATATCCAGCTTCTTGTAGAACCTCCGAGCGGGTGCTTTAGCAAAATGCGGTTTTAACTTCTCCTTTTTGATATTAAGAGGCTTGCTTTCCATCTCTGTTAGGCACTCTTGAATACTCAACAACTCATCATAGCGCGATGGCTTGGGGTATTTCTCCAAAACATAGTCCAATATTTGACTATTAACATCCTCCCATTCAGATTTGAATCGGACAGGAAAATAATCCACGAGCCTAATCCTGCTCGTATCAATTTTAGCTGCTGTGAAAGACCTAAGGATAGAAAAATATTCCTTTTTTAGGGAATCATATTCGCCTCTCAAGTCTGACGGGCAAAGCTCTTCAATTGATTTGCCATAAGTCCAGCATCTAACATCCACTAGTACCCTCCGCTGTCACCCCCACCATAAGACCCGACAGTGGGGGTGGTAACCTGTTGTGTTGCGAGTGATGTCGATCCATGGCCCTTAAGCCTTGCGACTCTCATTAGTTGTACCTCTCTCAAATACTTCAACTCTACTATGACCTTTGAAAGAGTCGCATCAAACCCCTTGAGGTTTTGATAAAAAATCATATCTTTTACAAACTTCTGCTTCCTTCCCTTCCTAAACTTTATTCTATACTCTATAGATTTAATGTCAATGTATATTTTTAACCAAAACACATCATCATACTTCTTAAAGTAATCACTGTTCGGATTCAGGTTACCATCTATAAAAGCATCTTCCGACTCCAAAAATATTTGTTCCATGGTCACAGGTTTCTGCTTATCCGTGCAATGTTGCAGAAGCTTGGGCCTCTCAGTAATAGGGTTGAGGTTTACATAATTATTGTAAAAATTCGCCATATGAAAGCGCAATAATTCAACATCCTGACGAAACGCCTGTTTGAACACTGTCGAATATACCTTCTCTGGTGAATATCCAGTTGAAATCACTCTGGCCAGATACTTGTCTCTCACCTTAGGATTATTTAGGTTAACATGCAAGCGCCAAGGAATATTTTTATCAATAGCGAAGCCGCTCACTCCAGTCAAATATCTATAGAATTCAAAATTCGTGTCAAAGAAATATTTCTGAAATTTAAAGCTGTCCTGGTCGTATTTCTTATCGAACAGATCAACAACAAGACCAGAACTCAAACGAGAGCATCTTGAAGACATAACATAGCCGCTAAAAGTGAAAACAAAGTCATCACTGAAATCCTTAATGAATCCCAAAAACAACTTTGCAAAGCTCTTAAAGTCCACAATACTCTCTTTTCTGCTTCCTCGTATGTAATCGGTAGTAAAGACTTCGTACACTTCCGACATCCACTTGTGATATTCCACCGCCACGCTACTCCACCCTTTAGCCACTTTCAAGGGCATAAAGGCGGAATGGCCTGCGCCAAACATAGAAGAAGCCTTGTTAGTATACGCCGACATCAGCATCTGCATCTCTTCAAACAAGTCAACAACGAAGTTCAACCCCCAGATTTCCTTATCATCTTTTGTGGTAGGAAACAACTTCAAAAAAGTCTCAGAGGGATATATAGCAAAACCTTTCGGGTCCACCTTTCCAAAAAGATTTTTCACGTTCCAAGTGTCCAACAAATTCTTATCAAACTGGGCCGTTTGTGTTAACGCGATATCATAGAAAAGCTTCTGATCGAAATGAAGGCTTAGGTTGGAATTGGACATGGAGTTAGAACCTACAGCCTTTTGTTTAACTTTGGAGCCTTGGATTATATTGGTTGGGATAGGAGCTTCCGCTGGGGAGCCTGCGCTCACTACAAGAGAATTGTCCGTAAATGTCTGTGATGTTGTGTTTTCTTCTGTCATGCTCATCCCCTATTTAATCTTAAGCGGCCCTATACCCAATCTTTAATTCAGAACAGTTCCACCAGTCATCGGGGGTTCCCGTTCGCTGTTCACTTTCTGGTGATATTCTTTCACTTTGGTGGTAGCCGAGAGGCTTTCCACTCTATTTCGCTCCAATTCAGCCAATCGGTCAACGTTTCTTGCCGCTAGTTTGGCGCCCCCTCCAGGCAGATAGACACCCTCCAGTGTGGTTATAAAGTCTGTCAAGTTAATCTCGTATTTAAGTTTTGTTACTGTATAGTACCCGCCTATGTATAGGCGGCGTGATAGTGAATTGTCATTCGCCTGATTGCCAAGCCCCATCCCAATCATATCGACATAAAAAATACTTCCTACCCTAAAGAACGTGTTTCCAATAAGGTCTAAATTAACATTATAAACGTTCCCACCGCTAATATCTTCCCCTAGTCCAATATTCCCCTCTCCAAAAACCTTTGCCTCTGGTAAAAATGGCTGATTGTTCTTTGTAAATGAAAAGCCTAGAAGAATTCCCCTTTCCTCTCCCGGTATAATGTGGTAAATCCCTTGGTTAATGTTCTCAGCCTTACTGAAATTCAAGTCCGCTGGTCCTATTTCCGGGGCGTATATTAAAATCACCTCTCTAAACTTTCCGCGTGGGATTTTAGCTCCATAGTTCTTATCGTAGATTATATGTTGTCTGAGCTGTTGCGCGGTCATATTCGCCGCTCTCTTTGTTCCATAGGTAGGAATACTGCCTGCCTTGCAGTGAATCGGCATAAGGTTCGGATAAACCGTTGGAGCAGCAGCGCTTGAAAAACAATTCTCCCCCTCTCCGAGCGCCCTGGGCAACAACTCTTTCATAATAGCGTTGATAAATGTCATATAAGTAATGTGACGTGCATTAGACCTTACAAACCGATTAGCAAAGAAGTTAAGGAACGTGCTCGCCTCAATTGGAATATCCGCTATGCTTATCTGTCGCCCGTCTTCCCCAATCACGGAATTTCCTCTTCCATCAACACATAGCTTTCTCGCCATGTCTACAGGGCCCAACATTACATAAGGCATCTGATCTACAAAAGCAGTATCAGTTTCTTTGTCGGTCAAGGTTTGAATCATGGCGTCATTGATGACTTCAATAATATCACCAAATCTAAAATAAAACAGCTTAACCATCTTATAGCTAGACGCGTTGCCTGAGGAGGTGGTTACTGTTAGCTCTGCGTCTTCAACAACAGCCTCGTCGGAAAGAGACCCCCAGTTAACATTATAGAGCCCTTCCGTTATTGTTTCCTCGGAAGAGTCTTTATCTTTAATTGCATCTTGAAGCTGCTCTTTATCCTCAAGCTTGACACGCCCCTCTCTCGGTCTCGATAAACGAAGGAGCGTGTCTATATCTTTACATTTATCGAGTGTCCCTAACATAAAGGACTCCCACGCACCCCCATTCTTATTATCACCAAGGCCAATCAAAACATCGGGAATATCAACTCTCTTCATGTACCCATCAAGTAGCTTATTTAGGAGTCTATCATAGTACCTTTCGTTCCTGCTCTCAATTACGTTGGATTTCTTCTCCTCTAGCTCTTTTTTCTCTTCTTGAAGTTCTTTATACGGATCTGTTGGGGCCTGTACTATGGATGGGTTGTATCTCCTCATCCTCTCCATCCTCTCATCAATTGATTTTATTTTACTTTCATAGCCTGCTAGTCTTTCTTTCTCGACCGGAGAAAGAGCATCCAATATGTTAACCTTCCCACACTTTAGAAACCCATCAGACGAAGCATTGTATTCAATATCCAAATTCACATTGCCATTTTCGGCCATAGAAAAAGAGTGATCTCTCAAGGTCAACTCCAAGACCATTCTAGACTGCATGCACGCTTGTTTAATCCTTTCTATCCTCCCTTTAGTAGTCGCCTTGTTTGGACCCCTTGCCACCACACGGCTCGGCGTCCCCCACCCAACAATCATCTTTATGCGATTTTCTTGAGGGTTAAACACTGGGTCGTCTGGGTCTCTTCTGGAAATCAGGTCTGTGAGCTTTACCGTAGATCCGGCAAAAGGCGTATCAATATTTCTTAGGTTCTTCAGGAAAATAGAGAGCTTGACCGATATGTGACTTCCCTCTTCCTCTGGTTGTGACGTCAAGTCTTCAATGGAGATAGACGTGATACCCATATCTGTGCCAATTCTAGATCCAAGCGGATTAGACAGTGTTCGTTTGCCGCTCTGCTTTATAGATGTGTCTGTAAAGGAAAAAGGTATCTCAGAAGACTTCCCCACGTCATCCACCATAAATATTCTTACATAAGGCACCAAAGAAGCTTTCTCCAGAGAAGTTAACGTGAAAAAAGACCCCGCCGCATCAACCTTAAAAAGCTCCGATACAAAGGTCCTCGCCGTCCCTGCGCTTGTCACTTGTCCAAACGTTTGGTAATTGTTTGGCTTAAGAATGCCTTGAAGCATCAAAGCGTTTAAAATGCACTGAGGGTTGGGAACCCCAACGGTATGCTGTTTCGCCGTGTTAGCTAAATCAAACTCTTCTTGAGTTGGCTTGGCCGGTTCTGTATTGGGGTTCTCTGCCATTGTTAATATCCATAGTTAGCTAAAATATACTCTAAAGGAAAGGGTATGTAAATGACGTCTGCGGGCTTTATTGCAAAATCACCAGGTTTCTTGTTAAACCATGCAATAATCCACCACAGGGTGGGGTCATCATAGTATCTAGCAGCCAGATTTGATAAACTATCAACGGAAGTATAAACATGAGAGACCACATCTAAATCACCAATCTCATCAGCAGTAGGATAACGCAGGCGTGGAGAGGTATACTGTGTGATTTGGCGCACCCCTCTATCATCAAAATAAGTTTGATATTCTTCGCGCCTATTGGCAAAAACTGGTCTATTTGAAAATCTTGATATAATGCTCATATTTAATTACCTATTTATTACTGTGGAATAGTTCCAGCAGTTAGGGGTGGTGGTGTGGGGGCTGGTGTGGGAACGACAACAGTCGCTGCGCCCTCCATGGCACGGGCCTCAGCAGCGTTTCCTAAAACGGCACCAGGGTCTGTAGAACCTACGATATCATTAGCGCCAGCCGGTGTTTGAAACTCTCCGCTCATGGCCTCTGGATTGCCGCCCGCTCTATCTGCGAAACTCTGCGCCGCGTCTTCTTCAGCCTGCGTGGAAACGTCACTCTCCCCGACAGCTTCTACTCCAACCGTAATACTCTCTTTTTGCTCGAACCCTGGGTTATAATGGTGAAGAACCGTGAGCGTCGCATCGATTCCAACACGATCAGGGATAAACTCTCTCTCGTTGGCATATATCTTGCCATCATAGATTTTTACTTCAAACGTATCAAACACCCCATACACTTTACCCACACCCATGTAATAGCCCTTCTTGAAACCCGTCGCCTTCTGCCCATCGTCTCCAAAATTAGCCGTGCCGAACTGGACCTTGAACAAGGGTGGATCCTTTAAGATATGATTACTACCCACTTTAGCGTAGGTAGCATATAAAAGTCTCTGGAGGGATTTGATGGCTCTCAGTAAAAAGGGGTTTCTGTGCGTATACGCCAGCCAACTCATCCGAATGGTTCTTTTTGTGTTGTTATAGGACATGATTGGATCCGGTCGGCCATAAACATTTTTTGTATCATAGTCCGCTGTGACGGCGTCGTTAAAGTCCTGCATCGTAGAGATATTCAAAATAATACTCACCTCAAGCCCCCTTACAGAGGTTATTTTCATTGCAGGTTCACTTGCCATTCCTTCGCTACCTCCTCACAATATTTAGTTTCTTGCCCATTTCGTCACTTATTTCACTCACAATGCCCTTTGCAAATTCACGACGACCTTGCGTATCCATATATAGTTTGATTTCCCTTTGTGGTGCCTTAGCCGGTGCGGCACCCTCTGCCTTTGTCTCACCTGCCCCAAGAACCTCCTTAACAAAGTCCATCAAGGCTCCGGTATTTAAAGCCACTGAGAACGTTGAAGCGTCGATTACCCTGGTCACAGAGTCCATCGCCTGTGCGGTAGATTTGGCCTTGGCCGGTGTCATTTTATCAATACCGTCAAAAGTCCCTGCCAAGCCTTCTAGACCAGGGCCTGCCATCTCCATTGCCGCACCAATAGACAAGAAAAGGCCGCCAAGAACAAGCGCTCCCAACATCGCCATTGGGTTGGCCAAAGCATACACCATTAAAAGGAGGCCTCCAAAGGCCAATGCCAGTGCTCCCAAACCTCCGAGGATCTGTTCCCCTGTAAGATCTTTCATTGCAGTGAACAGCTTGGCTATACTATTAAACAACAACGAAGCGCCCGCAGCGACTGCCCCAATAGCAAGCGCCCCTAACAAGGCTTTTGGCCCCAACTTCTCAAAAGATTTTGATAAAGAGTCAACGCCCCTTGCCATCACCGGAAAAATAAGATACAACGGAGGGGAATTCGGCTTCACCATAATGTCTTTGATTTGTGTGAGTATATCCCCCAAATCGCCCAAACTAGTTCCGGTCTCTTCTGTACTGCTCCTGAACTTGTCCATAGCCCAGGATATACCCCAAAATAGAAGCCCCAATGCAAGAATCGTGGCACCCAAGTTTACAATAGGCATATCTGTAAGGTTCGCAAAGAAGCCTATAACCGCGCTGAAGGCACCCACAACAGGTCCAATTATAACGGCAATGCTTCTCAGTATGTTTGTAAACTCTTGCATGATTGTTTGAGCCTGGAGTGCCTGCTCAGCCAATTCTTCTTGGCTCATCGCAGCCGCTGCACCTTTCGCTTGCATCTGGTCATAAGCTGCCGTTGATTGTCCCAATATTTGATTGGCTTTCGCCATATCCGTAATACCAGCCGCACTTGCAATCGCCCTCTGCTCAAAACGAGAAAGCATTCCAAATTGTTTCCCAGAAGCCTCAAGGGACGCCAAGATGGCACGATGTCTCTCTGCTTCAGTCATGTTAACCATTTGAAGGCTATTAAGATAGCCGCCGCCCAAGATCGCATTTAACCTAGAGACACTCCCAGCAGCGTCTTGGAATGTATCAAACTGCTTAGCGAAGCCTATTAGGTCACCAACTTCCACGCCCGCCATCTTAGCAGCAGCAGCTAATTTTATAAATTCCTCCTCAGCACGCTCGCCATAAACAGCCACAGTTGACATGGCTTGCACAAACTGTTGTTGCATCTCTCCAAAAGAAATGCCCAAGGCTGACGCCGCTCCTTGAAGTTTCATTATTGCAGAACCGGCCTGTGCGGTCCCTCTGTTTAAAGCGGATGTCAATAAGTTAAAGCTTTGTGCGCTCGTTGCGCTATCTACACCCACGGCTTCCAATTGAACGG
>Ga0209756_1004765_pt1 | contig 10462 bp, 23 predicted proteins | sample ETNvirenome_6_85_FD_184071 | JGI IMG/M metagenome (GOLD analysis project Ga0209756, IMG submission 184071) | Marine viral communities from the Pacific Ocean - ETNP_6_85 (SPAdes) (version 3) | ecosystem: Environmental > Aquatic > Marine > Oceanic | place: Pacific Ocean | collected 2013-06-19
CTTAATATTCAAAATCCAAAAACCGTTGATAGAGAAACTTGGCTAAACACATATGATACAATTGCCTTGAGAATGAACCCAACTGCCCTTGACGATTTGGGACAAGAGGGATATGATTCTGTTGTAATGGAGACGGATACCGCTATAGGACCAATGTATACTGTAATGGTTCTAGACGCAGAACGGAGCGTGAAATGAAACTACTATTTGAAAATTGGCGAGAGTTCATAAATAAAGATTCTAATTATAATGTGAGCGAGGCAAAAGATATTAATAAAATTGCCAAAGCAGTTATCGTAAAAGATAACAAGGCACTCATCCTTCTTCGAGCCAGTTCAGAAAAAAAGGGAGGTAGATGGGATTTGCCAGGGGGACACCTCAACGAAGGCGAAGAGCTTATGGAAGGGCTTCTGCGAGAAGTCTATGAAGAAACAGGGCTAACACTAGCAGAACCCGTTGAAAGCCTTTACACAAAAGAAAATACATCATTTTTTAAAGCCGGGATGCCGCAGGAAGATATAAAATTAAGCCACGAGCATACCGAATATAAATTTATTTCTGTTGATGAAATCCCAGAAAACATATCAAGTAGGTTTATAAAAGCAATAAAAGCAACATTGTAATGTATTTACATCAGAAGCTCCCTAGTTACTACAAGGGAGGCGTTCTTGTGTGAGGCGTAGTTTTTCGTATTTTGGGCTAATAATTACTCTTTTATTAGGTTGTGGCACGCCCAACACGAAAGAAGACTGTATCCCTCCTGCTCCAGCAGCACCAGAGTCCCTTGAACAAACAGAAGCCGGTAGCCAAGAAACTGCTAATGCAGGCTCTAGAAAAATGCAAAGAGTGGCGGCTGCAACTCGTCTTGCTGCCGTTGAGGTACACAATCACGCAAGAGGTTCCCGAGGAACGGGCACCTATTACGAGTTTGAAGACCACGCACTTATTGTAACAGCGGGTCACGTAGTAAATGGAGCCGATGTTGTAGAAATAAGAACCCCATTGGGAGAAAGCGCCCCAGCACTAATAATGCTGTTTGATATGAGAATGCCCAATGACCTTGCGATTCTTGTTTTGGGAGAGCCACTCCTAACGCGGACGCCAATGAATTTGAAACTTAGAGACACTACCTCTAATTTAATAGGCGAACAATTAGTTTATACTGGTCATCCTGGTGGTCATCGTCAAATGACAATTTTCGGCAATGTAAGTGGGTTTGAGCGTGATGGAAGCATCATTCTTCACTCTTATACATGGCTTGGTGCATCTGGTTCAAGCGTATTTGATGAAAAGGGAAGATTGGTTGGGGTATTAAAAGCCGTCGATCTTAATCGCAATCCTCACTCTCCTTATCCACAGATTACTGAAGATATGGTTTGGCTTGCACCCGCAGAAGGTATAGACTTAGAGCGTCTCACAATTCTTCTAGCCATTTATGATATGATGATCGAATTATCCGAGGAGGAGGGTATGTAATGTTCAAACTAGGATATCAGTTGTTATTGCTTGCAGGAATAATGATAGGGTGCGGTCCAGATTACGGAATTGTTGGACACGACGAGTTTATAATTGAAGTAGAGGTCGAGGTACCAGGAGATCCGGTTGGCAAACAATGGGTTGATTCCTTTATTCAGCCCGGTGGTGTCGATGGTGTAGATATTCTGTGGGTCATTGACACCTCTGGATCGATGATCGTATATCAAAATCGACTATTAGCTGGAATCGAGGCTATGCTCAACGCACTTCCGTCAAGCGATTGGAGACTGGCAATGGTAGCCAATCATCCCCCGGCAGCAGCGCAAGAAGATCAATTTCCACTAGTCCCCGGCGACGATATTGCCGATGCAGAAGACATGCTTAACGGCATGCGCGGTGGCTACTTCGAGGAGGGGTTTGATTCAGTATATGAATATATTATTAACAATCCTTATTCGGCAACATGGATGAGACACGATTCGGCTTTGCTGGTTGTCTTTGTATCCGACGAAGAAGACCAAAGCAATGGCTATTTTGGTCAGGTTGGCGAATTCACAGCTTGGTATAGTACGCTAAGGCTTGGTCCAGTTTATTTATCTAGTGTGGTTACACAGGATCCCTCAGTCTCTGTTTGTAGCTCCCCGCCGCTGCCAGGAAACGTTGGAGATAGATATATGGAAGCTACAAATACGCTTAATGGTATCATTGTTGACATTTGTGCAGAAGATTGGTCGGCCGGTGTTACAGAGGCATCTAATCAAGTTGACCCATACGAATGGTATGAGCTTACGTATGAACCAATTGAAGATTCGATTAGAGTATTTGTCGATCATATCCCCAATAATAACTGGACATATCAAGCATCAGACAATACAGTATATTTTACAATAATTCCTGATGCTGATGCGTGGGTGGAAATTGTATATAGACACGAAGAAACAGAGCTTGTCGGTGCACCCCCTGTTTAAAATAAGAGAGAAACATGGATAATAGCAAAGAAACAAATTACTTGCAGGTAGTACGCACACTGCCAGAGCCCGCACCAACGCCTATTGAGGGCGAGGCACAAAAGTTTGAACGTGCTACATTGGCTGAGAAAATGAGATGGCGAGGTATTAGCCCCACAACAGTGATCATAGCAGCGATAGCCTATTCAACGCTTGTTTGTGCCATTGCTTTATTATTGACAGGGGCGGTCCTTAGCATGTTATGAGGCGTAGAAAAGGCAAAATAACAATTATGTTAGTAGTGGCGATTGGCATGTTTTCAAGTCTTTTTGCTTTTTTGCCACGCAACAAAGCTGTCAATATTGATAAGATGGCTCACTGGGCATATGCCCCAACAATAAGGGTGTGTAAAGTCTCACCGCTTTCAGTTAATGAGGTTGCGGCTGCTGTACAATGGTGGAAAGACTTGGGATATGACTTTGATTTGATTTATAATTCCGATTGCGTGAAGACAAATAAATTTGCCACCATCACTATCACTTTAGATCAGGGCGAACTATTTATGAACAACCTATTGGGGAGCACAACCCTCTACGCCGACCCAGAAACGAAAGAGATATATTGGGCGAACATTGAACTTCGTCATCCATATACCGAAAGGGTACTGGAACACGAACTAGGTCATGCACTAGGGTGGCTACACACTCGCACGAAAGGACACATGATGCACCCATTACATTTCGAAGGTGGATGGGACGCTGATGCCCTATGAAGACAAATTAAAAAGGTTAAATAGGTGGAACAATAAGTGCCCTAAATGTGGGCATACGATTCACTTTTCTCTCCGAAGCTCCAGGCTTGGCTCAATTGGTTCCGCACGATGCGGAGAACATCTCGAAAGCACTCGGATTTTCGATGCAAAAGAATTACGTGAGGGTTGCGTGCGATTTTGTCTATGGGAAGGGTACGCTGTTAGGATGTGGGATGGCAGCGTGCGTTTTATGGAAAAAAATGGTAGATATCTTTTTGAAGAATAAAACTAGTTATATTATGGAGATAAGATTATGCGAGTAAGCAAACGAGAAAAATTAACTTTTGTGGCACTTTGGGCACTTGGTGCCTTCTTGGTAACTCAGGTCATGGGCTGCACGCCCTCCTTGCAAACAAACACAGAAGAAAAAACAGCCGAAGAGGGCGAAAAAAGAATTGGAGCCGCGCCTGCCTATGGAGAACAGCCCAATCCGGGTACACTAACTGATACGTCAGTTGTAACAGACTCGGGAACTACGGATACGGTTCCAGAAGTGTTAACACTGGGCTTCTTAGAAACAGAGTGTGGGCACAACATTAACGATAAAGCATGCGATTTTAGACTATTAGATAAAAACGATAATCCTTGGAAATTATCCGATCATCTTGGTGATGTTGTGTTGCTAGATTTATCAGCTATGTGGTGTGCGCCGTGCCAGTCCGCCGCCGCAACCGCGCAAGCAACCCAAGACGATTATGCGTCGAAAGGGTTTCATTATGTAACTATATTAGTTGTTGATACACAAAACAATACGATGGATGCATCAGAAGCGACACAGTGGGCAGACACTTTTGGTATAACTTCTGCGCCAGTTTTACAAGGCAGCAGAGATTTACTGACTTCTGGCGGCACTGCACACGGATATCCGCTAAGCAGTTGGCCAACTTTTGTATTTCTTGACAGAACACATACTGTGGCTTATGGCATATACGGTTTCAACGAAGCTTGGATCCGGCAAGTGGTGGAAGGGCTTTTATAATTAAATAACAACATTTAACACAGTAATAATGGTAGCGTATCTATAATTACAAGCATGATACCTATCGGCTCATTGTTACAGGTTAATGAAGAATACCACACCTACAGGGTTATAGTGCTCGATTATTTTCCTGTCTTTTTTGATGGAGAAGAAATATGGCACTATACTTTAAATTTTTTTAGAAATGGTGTTAATATGGGTACAATCGCTTTGGAAGAAATCGAATTGCAGAAACTAATTAAAAAAGGCGAAGTTAATATTTTGTCGGAGGGATAAAGCAAAAATGTCTATTATGAAAACTTTAAAACATGTAAAAACCTGCTGGATATCCGATAGCAGAGTAGAGCAAAAACCTTGGGGCTCTGAGCGCTCCTGGCCAGCGCTCGATGGGATTAATGGAAAAATTCTATATTTACAAGCAGGACATCGCAATAGTTTAAAATATAATACTTTAAAAAATGAATGCCTTTTTGTCTTAGCGGGAGAAGTTGAGGTAGAATATGGAAGCGAGAGTTCTTTAAACGATCCAGTGATGCACCCATTTGTGAAAACCAAGCTTGAGCATGGGCAAAGCTTAAATATTCAATCCGGCTGTCCATATCGCATTAGAGGGCTCACCGATGCCCAGGTTATTGAAATTGGCTCTGGTCGCGGGCATATTGGCAATACGATTCGCATAGAGGATGACTATGGACGAACATAACAGCCAAGACGAAGACTTAAAGCCAAAGCCGCCGCCAAAGCTGGCACCTCAAGGTATCCGCACCTTTACTGTGTGCCGCCAGAGCGATGAAACCGGTGTATCGGGAGAAGGCGTAGTAATTGAGGGAGTAGTTCTTGCATCTGGGCATTGTATAATACACTGGCTGTTCCCACCCCCAAGAGGGGGCATCGCCATATTTGATTCTTTAGAGGATTTTTTAAAGGTCCATGTTAAGCCACATCCAGATAATAAAACTCTAATTACTTTTGAAGATGGAGAACAGAAAGAATATTAAAGTTGGCGACTATGTTCGCTGGCTATATCCGTTGGGATATAAAGATATAAAAAAACGAAGCTATTCCTATGGATTGATAACAAATATCAAAGATGAAGAAGAACGTATAGACGGCAAAATTATTTTATTTTTAGACTCTGGCTATAAACAATTGTTTTGGCTGTCATTAGACTTGCTGGTTGAATTGGGTAAACTAGAAATATTAAAAAATGGAACATGGAGCAAAGTCAGATAAGAAAACGGTCTTAAGAACAATTAAGGTCGGTGATTACATCAAATGGCGACCTTTGCCTATAGAAGAAATAACGGAAAGAGTATTTACAGAATTTAAAAACATTGCTTGGGGAGACAATGAGTGGCAATATGGTCTTGTACTAGATATGCTAGATTGTCCGAGAAACGAAAATGACAACGAATCCATCCAGGGACTTCACATCCAGATTTTGCAAGGTAATGAAGTTGATTGGATTTTTAATTTTGAACTTTTCAACGAAATCGAGATTGTTGGTGGATTTGATTAACTTTTCTTGACATTTACTTGACGTAATAAACTTGCAATCACCTCCATATAATGCTATATTATATATGTAAGAAGGAGTTCTGATGATTGACCGACAACACCTCTACGCCGACTATGAAAAAGTCAAAGAGTATGCCGCCGAGGTTCTTGGGTATGAGGTTCTTGAAGGCTCAGACTACATAGACGAATGCGATGCTTCCTTGAAAAAGATTACGATTTGCTCACGGACGGGCATTGAGAAGAGGCTGTATGGCTTGCTTCACGAATGTGGACACGCTTTGATTCGCAAAGATTGGGGCAAGTTCTACAAGGAATATAAGGGTAGAGTCCGTGGCGATATCGATGGTCGAAGGGCTCGCACCGATTTACACAAAGTTTCTACTATTGAAGAAGAAGTCGAAGCCTGGAAGCGCGGTAAGAGGCTTTCCAAGCGGCTTGGTCTTGGGCTTTACGAAGACCGTTTTGACGCTCACAAGGCTGAATGTCTGATGACCTATGTTCGATGGGCTTCTTAATGATTCTTGACATTTACTTGACACAATAAACTTGCAATTACCTCTATATAATGCTATATTATATATGTAAGGAGAGAGAAATGCCCCGAGTTACTTATGCTGACCGCTTGAAAGCGATTATCACAAATCCTGCTGTTTCTTCACGGGATCAAGGTTTTGCTGAAAGCTTGTTGGGATCGTACTCCCGCCAGGGTTCTTTGTCTTCTGGCCGTAAACGCTGCCTCCTCCAGTTGGAGGAGCGCTATAGTGAAGAAAATCTCGCAAAAGCTGCGAAGAATCCGCTGCTTAAGCGCCTGGAGGTTGTGACGGCTAATGTCGAAGCGGGCTCCTGGGACCAGGGTTTCGTCGAGAGTCTGACAGAACAAACCAAGAGTGGTCGTCAGCTTTCAGAAAAGCAGATTGGAGTATTGGCAAAAATTGAAGCTCGATACTCTCCCGAAGTCATCGCAGCGGTAGCTCAATGGAAAAGGCAATACGCTACCAGCGACGAAATGCAGCTTAATGCCAAGATTGTTGCCAGCTACTATATTGAAACTGGCTACTATGCTGACTTGGCAACCAACATTCTAGAGACTCCAGAGTTTGTTCCGACTGAAAAGCAGTATAGGAGCATTACTGGTAACAAGTACGCTCAAAAGGTTCTAAGTGCTTGGTTCGCTGAACCGAAGTTTGCTTCTGGTTCGTATGTTTATTTTCGTTCTAACGCTCCGGGTGCAGTCCGTCGCGGTCAGACTCGCCCCAGCGTAGTGCTTAAGGTTAACGCCACTTATCCCAAGACTGCTGCGAAGGGCACCAAGGTATATCAGGTATTGCCCTTCGGGAGCGCGGTCCCGGTGTTTGTTGAAGAACGGTATCTCAAAAAGGCGCGGATCGGCACCGCTTAAGAGCACCAACCTTTGCGCCAAAATTTTTATAAAATATGTCTACACAAAAGGAAAAAAGAATGACCCCGTTTGAAAATGCATCCAACTTCGTTAACTCGCTAGCACAGAATATGTATACTTCTTATGCTATGCTTGGCTGCCTTCCGGTTCTAGAACAACTTGAAAGGGAAAGTGCCGAGGCTCTTACCCGTGGGGATTTGCAGGCTGCAACCAGGATTGCAGTGGCACACGGTCAACTAAATCAAGATCTTTCCGACGCAGCGTTTGAGGCATAATGTATTATCCCTATCTAATTATAGGTAGGTGTAATACATGCAATGAGCGAGCGGCAAAACAAGTTTAAAGTTGGAGATTTAGTACGCTTGGTTGGCAAAGAAACCCAATACAGTTTTATTTTTCGACCTCGCGGATTTCCCTTTGGCAAAATAGGATTAATAACAGAAGTTAGCGAAGCTTATCGATATCCGCTTGGCGAACCCATGTTTCCATACGATGAACAAACATCCACGCCCCCACGCACTGCATATGATTATGACTTCCGTTGGTATTACGATGATCTTATTTCTGTTCTCGTAGAGGGCAGAACTTATTGGGTTTTTCTAGAAGAAATAGAACAATTAGATAATGAGGGAACTTGAACAAATAAAAGAACTTGTAGAAGAGTTAGAAGAAAAGATTCGGAAACTAGAACAAGAAAATTCGGCTCTTCGCAATGCGATTACGTCTGCATGCGATTCGTTAATACGTTCAAACGCAAATATGGAATCTTCGGTGGTTCACTATGAGACTAAAATTAAAGGCTTCAAGCCACCAAATTGGACTAAGAAGAAATCATGAGAGACAAGCGATCCAGACCAGACTTAATTAGATATTACAAAATAATGCTAGATGGAGACAACGGTCTAATGATTAGCACAAATGATAATGTTCTTCGCGCATGGCGTGATGGGCTTAAGGCGCGAAACAAAAGAGATACATTGCGAACAGATGGGCATTATTTGTGGAGCTACAGAGTGCTCATTGGTGTTCGCAAAAATGGCGTCTGCTTCCTCAAGGATGCAACCGCTGCGGCTGGTGAGTTCTATTCTAATACAACTTCGTGCCATGTAGGAAAGGCAAGGAAATATGCCGATGTAGTCTTTCACCCAAAGGTATGGGCAGTGACACCTGAGATTGGCTATATTCCCGGCTTGCCGTTTTAACACTTTCTTGACAACAGCATCTTAAAAATAGGGTATATTAACAATATGGAGAACAAACAAATGAATGCATATCTTGCAACCGGACTCGCGGAAGGCTTTATCGAAGCCGAGAACGAAGAACAAGTAATCGAGGCATGGCAATATCTGGTTGACACTGGACTAGCCTGGAGCCTTCAAGGGTGGTACGGGCGCACTGCTACCGCACTTATTGAAGAGGGTGTTGTTAATGCTTGAACGTTCTAAAGAAGAGATCGAGCTAGCTTTCGAAGCTTTCGCGGAAGGTTGCGATGAACTGGTAAAAAATTATCGAAAGGCAAACTACCCAAACCTGCCCGAAAACTGGATCACTGTCTATCCGGGTCGCGTCTATTGGAAGCTGGTGATTGAGGAAAAAGGTCGCGCTAGCGTCTTTGGTTTCGTTCGCAAAAGCGACGGTGCCATCTTCAAGCCCGCAACCTGGAAGGCACCGTTTGTGAAGGGACCGTCAGCCATTCGTGGTTATGTTAACGACCCAAATAATGGACTGAGTTCCGTCACGGCTTATGGGGTTGTGTACGCTAAATAATAGTACAGATAACAGAATCCCGAACTATTTATAAGCAGGCATATGCCTGCTTTATTTATTAAAGAAAGGAATATATTATGGAATTATTAAGATTGGGACGAGATCTCGTTGCAGGTGTGCTAGATACCGTATGGAATTTAGGATTGCTCGTCCTTGATGTAGGTCGAGACACACTGGTTTATCTTCATACAGGCGCTCCTCGCCTTGAGGGGTTATTGGTTGGTGTTGCGCTCGCGTGGGTATTATTAAGACGTGACCGTCATCCGTGGCTGCGGGTTGTAAGCGCACCATTGAAGTTGGTGTTGGACATATTAGATCTCGCTTGGGATCAGGGTCTTGAGGTCGCTCGTGATCTTTGGGATGTTCCCGCTGGTTTGGTCCGCAAGGGCTGGGGCTGGGGCGTGGACAAGGGTCGCGCAGTGTATGATGGCTTGTTGGGTGCATTACGAGGCGTTCGAGATCGTTTGTTGAACAGAGGTGGCGACGAATGAAACTAACCAAATCACAACTCTTAAAGATTGTTAGAGAAGAACTATCGGAAGTCGGTGGTTTGGGCAGAGCCATGGGCGACGAGGGCTATAGCTCTTTGGAACAAGGTGTCGAAGCATTAATCCGAAACTGGGATCCTCGCACTCCCGAAGGACAAAGATACCTTGAAGAATTAGAAGCGCTCGCTGCTCAATTTCAAGGAGGCGCAGAAGGTGCACCTGTCACTCTTCGTGATCCAAAGCGACTAGGGCAACAATTAGCATTTGAGGATAAATAGTGAAAAATATTAACGAGCAAGATTCCGCATTCAATAGCCAAATAGAGCGACTTCTAGAAGATCTCCTAGAGGTAATGAAGAAACTAGACCTAAGTATTGATTATTTAGCGTCTTCTGTTACGGGACAAGATCCGTTTGAAATTGGCTTGTCACAAACTGCACTTGGAAGAGTAATGGGAAAAGCTCGACAAGGAGAGATGAAGGAACACAAAGAGATGGAAACTATAAAAGAACAATTAAGAAAATTAATTCAAGAAGCAATGAACGAAGTCGAATTCCACGGTGAAACCCCTGCGGGTCAGCTTTATGACACAGAGGAAGAAGATGCTAGATTTAGAATGCAACTTGCAGCAGAAAAAATAATGCAAAGAGCAGGACTAGACCAGCAAGAAATGAATTATGTGTTTAAAGCGATGGAAGGAAACAGTGTAGAGGCAGATGAGTTTTGGGATTCATCTGCACATCAAAAGCTTTATGATTTTCTCGATGTCCCGTATGAAATTGACAGTCAATCGATGGGCGCAGAAATGACACCTGACCAGTGGATTTTAGATTATTTACGCCAGCAACCTGGACCTGAACTCACTCCTCTTCCTCCTGGAAGTGTCGCAAAGAATTCGCCACCAAGTCGGGAGTTTGCCCCGTTCAACATAGCGAAGCGCCACCCTCCAGGTCCAGGACGGTCAAGATTCCGCCGAGAAAACAAAATTACTAAGAAAGAGTTACATAAGATTGTTCAAGAAGAGTATAAAGCTTTTCTGACGGAGGTGCCCGAGTGAAACTAACCAAATCACAACTT
>Ga0209756_1004768_pt1 | contig 10455 bp, 22 predicted proteins | sample ETNvirenome_6_85_FD_184071 | JGI IMG/M metagenome (GOLD analysis project Ga0209756, IMG submission 184071) | Marine viral communities from the Pacific Ocean - ETNP_6_85 (SPAdes) (version 3) | ecosystem: Environmental > Aquatic > Marine > Oceanic | place: Pacific Ocean | collected 2013-06-19
ATCACGTGGATATGCTGTATTTGCAATGCTTACTATAACCTCTTCACTATCGCACACCTCACTGAAACCATTCCTAAAGGTGTTGATTATTCCTAGAGGATTTTTAGATTTCATAGATTACTAAAAGCGTTCTTTTATTTAAGTATTTCGTTCGTTTTGTAATGGAACGGATTAATAAATTCCCTCAAAGAGCGAAGAATAATACTTAAACCTCATTGCCCTTAAAATCTACGATTTTAATGATTCGGTTATAAGCACTCGCTTTATGCTTTTCGGGCTTTCTTTCTGTTTTCCACAGGAAATAGGGGTTGGGGGGGGTTCGTTTCCTATGGAACTATGCACTAAGGTTCAATTCTCCACAGGAAATGGAGGTAAGGGGGGTCTATTTCCTATGGAGAAAGGGTTGTTTTGACTTGAATAAGCACATAAGTGTGCTTAGAGTGGCTTATAATGGCTTAGAATGGCTATCCTGGGGGAGTCTGAGGCTAAAAAGGTTCGCACAATCCGACGTTGAGTAGGGGGGGGAAAAAGGGGGGGGTCATCACCCAGAAAAAAAATAATATATTTATAAAGTCCGAAATCATAGAATATCAATGAAAAGAGACAAAAACTACCTAATATGGCGGGAAAATGTGATAAATAGGGATAAATGTTGCCAAATATGCAAGAAAAACGGCAAAAACAACGATGGCAAAGGACTTAATGCCCATCACTTAATCCCAAGAAACTTTAAACTATATGCCTATGATGTGGATAATGGCTTAACCCTATGTGCAGGTTGCCACACATTAGCCAAATATTCGGCACATAAGCATCCTATTTGGTTCAGTAGATGGCTTAGAATTAACAGAAATCCCATCTATATGCAAGTAATAAACAGAATTAAAGAAGAATTAGGAGAGACCAACAACATATGAAATACGATAAATGGCAGACAGAAATCCTAAAAGCAAGCGGGGATATATTGGCAAACACAGGCAGACAAGTAGGAAAGACAACAGTTTTCTCTCATAAAATTGGAAACTACTTAATAGAAAATCCAGGCACACAGGTTATAGTAGTCTCATTAACAGAAGATCAAGCAAAATTAATAATTGTGATGGTATTGGATTATTTAGAAAAGAAATGCAAAACCAATATACAAAAAGGAAAGAACAAACCAACAACAAGCAGGATATGGCTAAGAAATAATGCACATGTAATAAGCAGACCCGTTGGAAATACAGGAGATGCAGTTAGAGGCTTTACAGGAGATGTATTATATATTGATGAAGCAAGTGGAATGCCACAAATGATGTGGAAAGCAGCAATGCCAACATTAATGACAACAGCAGGACAGATTTGGATGAGCAGCACACCAAGAGGAAAGTTTATAGATAACACAAATAAAAAGAATTTCTTTTTTAAATGTTGGGAAAACAAAGACGACAGATGGCAAGTATTTAATATCACAAGCAAACAAGCCATGATAGATAGAGAAATAAGCGGAGATTGGACAGAAGAAAAAAGAGACAAAGCAATAAAATTCTTAAAAGACCAAAAAGCACTCCTAACAGAGATGGAGTTTGCCCAGGAATATTTGGGGGAATTTTTGGACGACATGCGGCAATGGTTTGAAGATGATTTAATAAGGAGTTGCATGACAGAAGAAAGACCAAACTATATTGACAAAAACAAAACCTATTATCTCGGAATTGATGTAGCAAGAATGGGCGAGGATGAAAGCAGTTTTGAAATATTTGAATTAAGAAAAGACCACCTATACCAAGTGGAAAACCAAATAACAAAAAAGACTACTCTACCCCAAACCTTTGAACACATTAAAGAACTTAACCTCCTTTATGGTTTTCGCAGAATCTTTATAGACTCTGTGGGTATTGGGGTAGGGGTTTTTGATTGGTTGATGGTTGAAGACTCTACAAGACACATCACAGAAGCAATAGACAACTCAAAACAAATAATCACAACCGACGGAAGAACAAGAAAACTACAAAAGACTTTAAAATATTCTCACATGAAGATGCTAATGGAAACAGGCAAGGTTCATCTTTTAGACGATCCCGGAATTTTTGAAAGTATTAAATCAACTCAGTATGCTTATAGCAATGACAGTTTAGGCAAAAGACACCTTAAAATATTCGGAAATTATACCCATATATGCGAGGGAATCAGTAATGCAGTATGGGGGCAAAAATACAAAGAATTAAATAATAAGATTTACTCTATTAAAGTATGAAAGCAATAAACCCAACCAACGAAAAAGACGAAAAAAAAGGAGAAGCATACACCTTAGAAGACAAAGACTATTTATTAATCCAAGCAATAAGAGAACTAACAAGAGTTATAGGAGTTATAAATGGGAGATGAGGGAACTTTAGCAACAACAGCCCAAGTCCTTTTAGCAATAGGAGCTAATGCAAGTGCAACCCAAATTTTAGAAGCAAATACTAACATCTGGATTCTCATGGCAGAGAGCGAAATGGAAAGAGCCTTTGGAGATAATATAGGAATAGTCGCAAACTATGCAAGTATAACAGCAGCCAATAAACAATGGTTAGCAACAATAGCAGCAAACAGGGCAGCATTCTATGGTATTAACCAAGACCAGCAATCATGGCAATTAGCTACCACACAATCAAAATTAAATGTATGCAATAGTATTTGGACGGGTTTTTTATCAGACCTTAGAAACAATAAAGCGGATATTGTTGCAGACTTAGGATTGTAATGGCAGAACAATTAGAAAAACCTTTCACAACTGCCACGCAGCAGCTCGTTAATTTAACTTTTACAGAGGTTTTGAGTGGCACAGGGATACAGGTGTTTTATCTAACAACCACTAATGACACAACAGGCACAGGATACCATTTATACGAAAGAACAGACCAGTCAGGAGTTAAGGAAACAGTTTTTGGAGATGGCACAGAACATAACTTTAACACAACTGCTTTAAATCTTCCGAGAACAATATTCGGAACTGCCTATATGTCTATAATAGGCAAACATAATTCTGGAGGTTCTAACATGACATGGAGATTATTAAAAGTAAGTGGGGCAGTAGAGACAGAAATAGCAACAGTAGTTAATGCAATAGATACAACAGAGGCAAGAGATTTTGTAGCAATGACAATAAGCACACCAGTGCATTTAGCAAGAGGAGACTTTATTAGATTAGAAGTAATTAAGCAATCTAATGGCGGAACTATTTGGCTCGGAACTAATCCAGAAGGCTCAGCATCCACAAATCTCACAGAGACACAAACTAAAATAATGATACCTTTTAGGATAGAATAATGGGGCAATATGATTTAAACAAAAGCACAACAACCGGATTAAGTGGGGTTCCGGATTTTGTTGTTCAGAGTATGGCTTTAGATGTAGCCAATGCTGACGGATCAGAAACTTATGTTTATTTTGATAAGGCGACAGAAAACTTTGGTTATTATTTCAATCATCCACAAGTTGCAAGCCCAATTAATTCTTTATGCACATGGGCATTTGGACAGGGATATACAACAGAGAATCCAAAAACAAAAGTAATATTAGAACATATTAGTGGGAATGGAAAGGAAACATTTAATCAAATCATTTGGAATCATGCAGCCGTCAAACTAATGAATGGAGACTCATTTATTGAGATAGTCAAAAAGGACGGAGTAATAATTAATTTAATTAATATTAGTCCAGAAAGAGTTAAGGTTGTTTTTGTTGGTTCAAGGATTAAGCGGTATGAAGTATGGAACGGCGGCAAGTGGGTTAAGAAAAATTTAAGGCAAATATTCCACTCAATGAATAAGAAAATAGGAGACCAAACACACGGAACATCAATTATTCAATCTAATAAGAATGTTAATGATGCTATGATAGAGGCTTTTGAAGATGAGAGGATAATTAAGCACAGGGATAAGGCACTCGGAGTAGTTTATTATAAGACTAATAATGAGGGAAAAATTGCCTATGCTAATACACAAATAAAAAAAGCAGTTCAGGATGGAGACATGGTAGGACTTCCAGAAGACACAGCAAAAATAGAGCCATATCCATCTAAGAGTAGTGAGGAAAGACAGAACTGGCTTACTTATGTAGAATCCTTAGGCTATCAAACCGGCGGAGTTCCGAGAAGTATAGCAACAAGTGATGGGGCATCAGAGATAAGTGGCATTAGCGGACATTTAATTTTTGAGAATATTTATGCCAAAGAACAATTAGACATGGAAAATGAAATATGGAACCAATTAGCAATAAGGATTAAATTCACGAGACCGCCAAGTTTAGCCCCAAAGACCCAAGAGAGCCAAACAGCAAACACAGGCACAACAAATATACAAGAGGGGGAAGTCGAGCCAAAACTTAATAGATAATGGCAATAACAAGCACAGGGGTAAGCCAACAAACACCACAAGATAAAGGACTATCTGAAAAACAACTATGTGAAATTAAAGGAAATATTTGGGATGAGGCTACTAATACCTGCAAGACACCAGAGCAAGTAGAAAACGAAAAACAACAGGCAAAAGAAGAAAAAATAAAGGCAGCAAAAACACCTCAACAGTTAGCAGACGAAGCAGCAGCAGCCGCACTTTCTGCAACGGGGGGAACAGGAACAACAACAGAAACACCGGAACAATTTAAAGCAAGGGCAGCAGCAGAACTCGCAGCAAAAGAAAAAACAAGGGGTTTTGGAGTTTTAAAAGATGAAGAAACGGGCAGACTCTCAGGATTCACAAGAGGAGGCCAAACATTATTAGGTTTAAGCCCCCAAGAAGTAAGGGCATTAGCAGAGAAAGAAGCAGGGTTGCAGGAGTTAGAAGTTAAAGGACAAGCAGCAGCAGTTTTAGAAAACCGAGAAGAACAAGAAGCAGGATTAAGAGCAGCAGCAGGAATAGCACAAACCCCATTTGACCCAATAGCAGGAGTAGAACAAATAGAATTGGATAAGGGGGCGGCGGCAATGAGTGCTTTACGCGGAATTATACCGGATTTTTTAGGAAGTTTGGCAGGGATAGCAGGGGCAAAAGAAGTTTTCGGTGGAAAGGCAGCGGGAAAAGCAGCCGCAAAAGTCGGATTAAAGACATTTGCAAAAAAAGCATTTTTACCCGTCAATGTTGCATTAGCAGCAGCAGCAACAATAGGTGGGTTTTACCAAGATTTTATGAGAGACTTAGAAAGGCAAAGAAGTCAGGCAGTTGAAGCCCCAATAAGAACATTAACAGAAACAAAACCTTTAATCAATGATATAATCAATGCACAAAATGCAAACCCTCAAGACAGAGCAATACATATAAAGAATTTTGAAAGACAAAAGCAAATGATATTAGATGATTATGATAATTTAAAAGAATTAACGGACAGCGATTTAACACAATTTTTAGGGATTAATGGTATAAACCAATTAAAAGAGTATGATGTTTTTTTTCGTGGAGAGATGCAGCAGATGGAGTTCGAGTTTGCCGATGCATTAGCAAACCCCGACCCATCAAAGATAAGGGCAACTTCAGAAGACATTAAAGAAATGAAGCGAAGAATGGAGAGGGCATTATTAAATGAATAAAGAACATAAACCAATTATAGAAACAATAATTAATACAACAGCATTAGCATTAACAGCCTATGGAGTCCAGAGAATCACAACAGGGGCTTACGATGGTTATTTGACAATCGTTTTTGGTATGGTTTTAGAGTTTTTCAAGTATAAAGGAAGACAAAAAAAGTTATGGTAGTATAAGGAGGTTAAAATGGAAATAGAAAAAATAACAGCAAAAAAAGCAATAGAAGAATCAAAAGAAAATTTAAATCCTATTGAGAGACAGGAAGCAGTTCTAAAAGGTATGACAGAGCAAGTCGATAAGTATGAAAAATTAGTTAAGGCAAATCAAGAAGCAGCAGCAACAGTTATGTTATCAGGTAGTGCGGGTGGGCATGTAGAAACACCCCAAGTCTCAGAAGAAGATACGGCAAAGAGTGCGGCAAAAGATTTTTTTAAAGGAACACCCTTAGAAGATGCAATAGAGAAACATGGATAAAAAGGATTGGGAATTGGCATTGGAGAGGGTTGGAGAGATTTATGATAATGCAAAGGACAACTATGAAAAGGCAAAAAAGGACATGGAAGAAATAGAATTCATGAAAAAGCATTATAAGGCAAAAATAGAAACATTTAAATAATCGGTTAGCCGAATAACTTAATGGCAGACGAAGCAACATGTATTGAGACCCCCACAAGATTCGCAAGATATACAGTAGCCGATGGAACAGGGATAACAATAGGAACAATGTTAAAATTAACAGACCCAAATACAGCAATAGCACATAGTGGTGATGGTGATGCTTTTGCAGGTATAGCATGGGAAGAAAAAACGGCAGATGACGGAATTACGGAGATCACAGCAGCCTTAAATGGTGTGTGGGATTTAACAGACGGCGGCGGAGGTAGTGCAGTTGGAGAATTATTAAGTTTAGACGGCACGGCAAACGAGGTTAGATTAGCAGTTGAAGCAGACATAATAACCGGTAGTGTTGTTGGAAAATCATTAGAAACAGCATCCGCAAGTGAAGTTTTTAGAGTAAGGGTGGGTGAGTGGTGATGGCAAATGACAGAGAAGCAGATTTAAGATATGACCACATTGACCGAGCAGTAAAAGCAGCAACAACTTTATCTTACGAACTTAAAACTTTATGCACAGTTGATAGCAGTAGTGCATGGACAGAAACTTATTTTAGAGAAACAAACGACGATAGCACAGATGGCGGCACAGGAAGCCCTATTAAAGGAGTGCCACAATATGCCCCTTTCCCATTTTTTGATGTTACAGAGACTAAGGTTCAATCAGTTATTCAAAAATATGCAGGAGAAAGCATTATTAGTTTAGAGGCTGAGCAAAATGCAACTCTTCCCATGTTACAAAGGAAAATTTTTAGATTGAGTAGGAAAATTGCTTATCAGGTAGATAGTGCTATTGAGTCAGAGATTAGCGACAATGCAGGAAACACATTAGCAATCGCAGCAGGGTCAGAATGGGATTCCGCCACCCTGGCAAACAGAAATCCTGTTAAAGATTTTCTTGATGCAATACAATTATTAAGGGCAGATGGATATGATGCATTAAAAGGGAAAGGTTACATAGTAATGAACGGCACAGATTATACCAATGTTATTTCAAATTCTAAGGTATTAAACCACCCAACATATCAATCAGTAAGTGCAGTTGAAAATGGACAGGTTGCAAGATTGGTTGGCTTAACAATAATGGTTAGCGAGACAGTTACAGCAGACCAAGCATATGTTCTAATATCCAAAGAGGCTTTAACATGGAAACAAGCAAGTGCTTTAACTGTTAAGACTATTGAAGACCCCGGAAAATCCACCACTATTAGAGCATGGGAAAGAGGAGTGCCACAAATGGTTGTTCCTAATGCAGCATGTAAAATCACTAATACGAGGGCTTAACTATGACACACGAAGGACGGATGGCACGAGGAGAGGCTAACCATAAAGCAGGAGTTCTATTAGACAATTCAGAAACACTTTATTATTTAGAAAATTCTACAACAGACAAACCAAAACCAAAATCAAAAAAGAAAGAGGTTGTTATGGAAGAAGAAAAGGAGGAGGAATAAATGGCAGTTCCATCAGAAAATTTAAATCCATTAAGTTTAGTTATTCCCTCAGTTACTACCACAATTAGAGATTCATTAATAAGTGAGGTTGGAACATTAGTTTATAATACTACAACAAGTAAGTTAAATATTTGTAAGACAGCGGCAGCAGGTTCAGGAAATTGGGAGGCTGTAACTTCTTCATAAAATGACAGCAGCAACAAAAATTTATGATGGAGAAGCAGGAGACTCAGCAGCCATCATCACAGCATTAGGCACAACTGCAATGACAGAATTATTTTTTATTACTTCTGCGGATGGGGTTGGATTAATTATATATAAGCAAGGAAGTGCATAATTAAACCCCAATGGTAAGAAACCCATACCTACCGAGAAAAATTAAACAGCCAAAGTTTATTGATTTACCTAAGAGTGCAGGCATTTTAGATGATCATGCAGTTAGAAAAAATTTAGCAACCAAAGAGGGAACGATAGAAAAAGTGCCGGTTGATGATTCTGACATTGCAAATAAAAAATATGTTGATGATAATGTAGTTGGCAATTTAGCCGTAACTTCTACACAAACTATTGAAAATGAGAGGATAGTGACGGGCGATACAGGGGCTAGGAGAGTTCAAAATAGCGGGGTTTCAATAGATGATAGTAATAATATAACTGAGGTTAATGATTTAACTATTGAGAATGATTTAGATGTTAAAGGAGAAAGTAAGGGAAGTCGTGTTTTGATATCCGCAGGAAATTCAGTTAATTATACAGGTTTAGAAAAAAGTATGAAAGTTGGAAGTTGTTTATTGAATGGAGATAAAGGGATACCAATGGTAAGGGCGGGAAGTATTGTTGGGTTAAGTGCTATGGTAGATGTGAGTGATTTTACATCTTCGGGAACATTTACTTATAATTGTTATAAAAATGGAAGTGTTGTTTTTAGTGGAAGTTATACAATATCTTCTACGGGAGTAACCACTCACGAAACAACACAAGCAAGAGATACGGATACATTTGTTGCAGGAGATTTGATAAAATTAAGCGGACACGGGGCTTTGGGTTACACTGTAAACAATACAATTATTTGTCTAGAACTACAATTTGATACTTAAACAGCGACGATAAAACACTTAACCGAAAAGTATATAAACCCTATTAATATATATTTATATGGAAATACAAACATACGAAGCATTAGAAAAGAAGATAATAAAAAAATTATCTAAAAAATACAATATGGTTAGTTATATGAGGATAGTTAAGACTATAATATACCAAAGCGTTTTGGAAACGGAGAGGGTTTTAAAATGAGTAGTCAAATAAGTTGTAATACCTGTCAAACTTCAATGGAGTATGATGAGGGCGAGGGAAATATTGAAGACGGCTATGTTTGTTATAGTTGTATTAATGAGGAGAAGACGTTAAAATGAGATTTAAAAGAAATTGTAAAGTGTGTTCTAAAAGTTTTAGACCAAGCGGTAAAAATGTAGTAGTGTGTAATGTTTGTAACCCTTATAGGAAAGGGCGGAAGATGAAGCGTAAATTTATAGATGTTGTAAGGGGGTTGAAAAGGAAAAATGGATAGAGAAAAATTAGCAGAAAAAGTCAGTTTTTTAGAAGAATTAAAAACCCTTGAGGATAATTTTGATAAGGATTTTAAGAGATTAACGGAAGAACTTCATAATAAATTAAATGGAAACAAGTATTAAAGGATCTATTAAAGGAAAGGGTATAACTTCTGGGGAAACTAATGGAAAGTTTTGGGAGAGGTTTACTTTTGAGCTAGATAACGGAAAATCTTATAGTATTTTTGATAAGACTATGGGGGACACTCTACAAATAGGGGACTTCATAGAAGTTATTGGAGTACAAGGAGAAAAATATTTTAAAACTACTAAGATCAATAAGTTAGTTAAACCCGATGTAATGGATATACCTGTAGAGAAGGTTAAGACTATGGAAACACCAAAGCCAAGTAAGTATAGAGAACCTTCAAGCATAACAGCTGAAGGGCTACTAAGATATAGTATTAAGCTGTTTGATAGTGATAGTTTTAAGGGGGGCTTTGTTGAAGCCCAAGAACATACACTACAAGCTTATAAGGAGTTTTTAAATAGGTTAAATGGGAAAAGCGAGTAAAGAAGTCAATAAAGCAATAGATAGCTTAAAGACCTACACTAAAGAAGAAAGTGTCTTTGAAAGGGCTAAGGATAGCTTAGAAGCTTCAATAAGAGAACACGAAGAAGCTTTAAAGATAAATAAAGTTTTTTTAGCGGAAGTTAAGCGACAATTACTAAAAAATGGAAGTTGAAACCTTGTTTATGTTTTTATTGTGGTTTATGTTGGGCTTTTTATGTAGCGAACTTATAAACTTATTCGGTTAGCCGAATAACTTATTTTCTCTCAAACGAGGGGATTAAGGGAGAGAAGCGGGAAACTCCCCGTTCATAACCTTATCCCTCACTTTTTTATTTTTATTTTTTCTAGATAATCTAAACTCCTAGCACGTAGTATCTTAGCCCAACGTTTAGAAGTAAATATATTATTTCCGTCTACAACTATTTCATTTCTAGCTTCTAATTCGTTAAGATACTCTAATAGGGTTCGTCTTGATGTTCCCCACAACTTACCACATTCCCCCACTAGCTTATCTTTATCTACAAAGTCGCCCTTAAGATCCACATTTTTTATAGCTGTGATTAATCTATTAATCTTAGTACTTCTAGGAAGCCATTCATATATATCCATTTATACACCTCATACAATAAGCACAACAACGAGCTTTATATATTTATCCCTTGTGTGTGTGAGTTGTTTTAGGATTTGTACCCCTATCCTCCAAAATTCGCCACA
>Ga0209756_1004770_pt1 | contig 10455 bp, 9 predicted proteins | sample ETNvirenome_6_85_FD_184071 | JGI IMG/M metagenome (GOLD analysis project Ga0209756, IMG submission 184071) | Marine viral communities from the Pacific Ocean - ETNP_6_85 (SPAdes) (version 3) | ecosystem: Environmental > Aquatic > Marine > Oceanic | place: Pacific Ocean | collected 2013-06-19
TATAATGATGAATGATTAGTTTGCGTGAACGATTATCGTTGTTACAAAAGGCATTTGGTAGGTGCGTATTGGCCAATGACGGTGTAAACGTAGCTGTGCGATGTGTTAATCCCAAGTGTGATTCACGCTCAGATCCCTCGAAGCTTAAGCTGGCCGTTAAGCTGGACGATGAACTGTATCATTGTTGGGTGTGCGATCTGAAGGGGAGGAGGATTCTGCCCCTTTTTCGCAAATATGCACCTGCACACCTTGCCGCAGCGAGAGAGTTGTTTTCTCGTGAAGGAACGCAAAAACGACCGGTTGACGTGGTGGAAGTAAGTATTGAGTTACCTTCAGGGTTTCTGTTGCTTGCTAAAAACCTGAATTCTAGGGATCCCGATGTCAAAGCCGTTCTTCGTTATCTCACAACAAGAGGGATTACAGAAGAAGATTTGTGGCGATTCAGATTGGGAACGACAGTGAGGGGTCGAACTCGTAGAAGGGTCATTTTTCCTTCTTTAAAATCAGACGGTGAAATAAACTATTGGGTTGCGAGAACAATCGATGAAAACAGAAAACCGAAATATCTCAATTCAAAAGCTGCGAAAAAAACGGTTGTATTTAACGAGATTGATATAGATTTTCACAAACGTCTTACCCTAGTGGAAGGACCGTTTGATCTGATAAAGTGTGATGAGAATGCAACGTGTTTGTTGGGTTCAAGCATAGGAAAAACGTATTCTCTGTTTCACGAATGTGCACGGTTTAGAACACCCGTTTTGCTTGCGTTAGATTCTGATATGCCTGAAAAAATCCAAAAGATGGCAAAGATGTTTTATGAAACCGGATGTGAGGTAGAAATTTTACCCTTAGGGAAATTTGCAGACGTAGGTGAGATGTCGAGGAAGCAGTTTGTTTTCCAAAAACAACACGCATACACATGGACTCCTATGGATTCTTTGTATCAGAAAATTTTTGCAATCAAGAGTGGATCCATTATATGAGTAGAAAGTTTAGGTGTGTACACATTGCTGACGTTCATTTTCGTGGGCTTTCTAGGCACGAACAGTACAAAAAATCGTTTACCGACTTCTTCGAACAGATGGAAAAAGTTAAGCCCGACGTAATTTTTGTCGGCGGTGATATCGTCCACAGTAAGACGCAGGGTATTTCGCCAGAGCTAATTGACGTTCTGTCGTGGTGGTTTCGTGGTCTCTCGAGGTCGGCCACGAACGTACACGTCATACTGGGCAATCACGATGGGTTACTGCTAAACAAGGAGAGACAGGATGCCATTACGCCGATTTTGTCTGCCTTGGGTCTTTCGAACGTTCACTTGCACAAAGCCTCTGGGGTTTACGAAACTCACATTCCGGGTTTCAATTTTTGCGTTTTTTCTTGCTTCGATGAGGTCGGTTGGGGTCGTGTAACGCCCGTTTCTGGTGACGTCAACATAGCGTGCTTTCACGGTTCGGTCGTGGGTTCTCTAACGGATATAGACTGGGAGTTGGATGGTGAGGTAGAGACGTCGTTCTTCGATGCGTTTGATTTTGCGTTTTTGGGAGACATTCACCGAAAGCAATTCATGGGTCGCGATAGCAGAGTTGCGTACTGCGGTTCGTCGATCCAACAAAACTTTGGCGAAGCCGTCGAAAAGGGTTATCTGCTCTGGGATATCGACGATCGCGATAACTTTGACGTTTCGTTTCACGAAATCGAAAACGAAAGTCAGTTTGTGACCATTGAGTGGAAAGACGCCATTCAAGATACGCTGGATCACGCAGATATCCCAGCCGGCGCTCGGGTTCGAGTTCAGAGTAAGCGACCGATACAACAAGCAAGCTGGTCACACTTGCGTAACTTTATGAAAGAACACTACGGTGTGAACGAACTTGTGTACGATTTACGAAGAGATCCTGCTCAAGTCATGGATGTTGATACTTCGCCCAATGCTAGGGGCGAGAATTTTAGGGATTTTGCGACCCTATCGAAATACATGGGTGCGTGGCTGGAGTCCATAGATTGTAGCGTTGAGGAATCCGTTCGAGCCGTTGAGTATCTTAAGAAAATACACGATCAGGTGCCTGCCCCTGATTGCTTACGTAACGCTCGATGGTCGATAGACTCCATGCGATTTGACAATCTCTATTCTTACGGGAGAGGAAATCAAATCGATTTTAACGCGCTAAGGGGTGTGGTCGGCATTTTCGGCAAGAATCGAACGGGTAAATCGTCGATTCCTGGTGCGATTATGTATGGTCTTTTTAACGGTTCCGATCGGGGCGCGATCAAGAACATTCACATCATAAATGCCAGGAAAGATCACTGTAAGGCATCGATTGACATTACGGTTAACGGAACCAGATATCGAATCGAAAGACAGAGCGTTAAAAAGACTACGAAGGCTGGAAAACAACACGCGGTAACACATATGAATTGTTTTCAAATAGATCATACTGGTGAAGTCGTGAAGGATATGTCGGAGGAACAGCGACGGGAGACGGAGAAGATCGTGAGGTCGTTGGTGGGTACCGCGGACAACTTTTTGCTTACGTCTTTCGCATCGCAAGGCGCGATGAATAGCTTTATCAAAGAACGCGCGACCAACAGAAAGTCTATTCTTACATCGTTTTTGGATTTTACCACGTTCGATGAGTTAAACAAAATTACTCGGCAAGATTTAGCGACGTTACGAGGAAAACTATCGGACGTTCAAAAAAGAGACTTCGGTTCGCTGGAACACGAAAAAGTTAAAGACTTGACAGAATCGCAACTCGAATTAAAGACGTACGAAAAACTAAGGAGAGAGACGTATAGGAAACTACAAACGGTTCAGTCCAAGTTATCGCAGCTTCCGTCTGAACTTGTTACACAGTCTGACGTGGATGCGCAAGAAACCAAGATCGAAGAACTTAAGCAAACGCGTGTCAATTTAGTCGAGGAGAAGGCTAACTGCTTACAGGGGTGGAGAGATAAAAAAGAGAAAGCCTCAGAACTAAGAAACGTAGTAGAGGTTTACGACCCACAAAGACTTAGGGAACAATTACATACTTTTGAGAAAATCGGGAACGAGATCTCTGGATTACAAAAAACGCTATCGGGTAAAAAACAAGCGGAAAGGGTTTTGGAAAACTCTGTTTCCGCGTTGGACGAAGTGCCTTGTGGCGATCTGTTTCCCACGTGTAAGTTCATTACCTCAGCTCACGAATCTAAAACAGATCTAACTAACCTTAGAAACTCGATGGATGAGGTAAGATCTAGGTTGGTTGAGTTTTCGAGTGCCATAAGTGAGGAAGACATCGTCGCACTTCGTGAGAATCTTGAGAAAATCGACGCGATTAACGAGAAGGCAGATGCGATCGAAAGGGACATAAAAAACTCTTTGGGAAAGGTGAATCTTTACGACGAAAAGATGAAGGTTACCGAAGACCGCATTTCGTTTGAAGAGACATGTTTGGAAAAAATGCTCGAACACGTTTCCACAGACCCCGAAAACAATATACTCGATGAGTTGAAGGTCGAGAAACGTAGCCTCGAAGACGTTTCTAGAGATCACGACAGTAAGTGCATCGCCATGGCGAAAGCAATAGGCAGGTTACAGAGCGAAATAGAACAACTTCGACAGGAACGGGAGCGTTTCGATAACTTGACTTCGGAGTGGAGAATCGTCGAGCTGGTTTCGGAAGCGGTCTCCAAGAAGGGAATTCCGTTGAGCATTTTGGGTCGCAAGCTGCCACAGGTGAACGAAGAAATCGCCCAAATCTTACAGGGTTGCACGGGGTTTACCGTCGAACTTGAGGCCGATCAAGAATCCAACGCGATGGACATTTACATTAACTATGGTGATTCTCGTAGGATAATTGAGTGTGCATCGGGTATGGAAAAAATGATGGCATCGTTAGCAATTCGCGTTGCACTCATGAACCTGACCGCGCTTCCACGGTGTGATCTTCTCATCATCGATGAGGGCTTCGGCGCTTTGGATGAGACGAATGTCGAAGCGTGTAGCGGTTTGTTACATAATCTAAAGAAGTGGTTTAAATCGATTTTGGTCATCTCTCATGTTGATGCGGTCAAAGATTCTGTGGATAACGTCATTGAGATTTCCAAGAGAGGGCAGGATTCATATGTCAATACATACGAGTGAAGAAAACAAATCTCCCAAACCAAGAATACCCGACGCGTGTCCCGTTTGTAAAGTATTGCTAAGGTCCCTAGACTTGAAGGTGTACGAACGTATCGAGGTCTGTGCAGACTGTGAGATGCATTTCGTGCAGTTAAATAGTGATGCATGGAATGAAGGCTGGCGACCTGATTCTACTCAAGTATCAGACAGATTAGCAAAACGTAGGGAAGAACCCTTCTTCTATCGAAATGAGAAGTATATTTAACTAATAGCAAGATACGAGGTTTAGATGCTCAACATAGAAGGCGTACGAGCTTTTTCCCAAGTTGTGGATTACACGTTTGGTGGTTCTAATGGTCAATACAAGATTTCATCTCATATGCAGGAAGACAAGCTGGAAATGAGATACAAGTCTATTTTCCAATTTGCTGATCATGATTCTCTTAAGTTACAGACCATGAGACTTGAACAGGAATCAGAGACTCTCATCAAGGAGGTTGTCAAGAAAGCCAAAGGCGCATATGATGGTGCTGCTGGAGGGGCAAAACTAAAGCCAAAGCTTTTAACTGATAGTGATGATGTGCAATTAGTGGGAACCGCGATTCACTCCCCTAGGCGCACTGCGTATTATACCAGAATTATGATGTATAAACTGGGCTAAAGATGAAATGCCGCCAACATCTAAACAAAGGCAAATAAAAGAAATAGTAAAATGTGGTAAAGACCCAGTTCACTTTTTCAATAAATACGTAAAGATTCAACATCCAACTCGTGGTCTTATTCCCTTTAAGACGTACGATTTTCAAGATGATTGTGCAAACGCTTTTAATGAGCACAGATTTAATATCATTTTGAAATCTAGGCAGCTTGGGTTATCAACTCTTTCAGCTGCTTATGCGGTGTGGTTGGCTGTATTTTACAAAGATAAGAGCATCCTTGTGATTGCAACTAAGCTTGCGGTCGCGATGAACTTCATTAGAAAAGTCAAAATAGTTCTTCGTAACATGCCAAAATGGTTGTTGCTTCCTGACCTCGTGGAAAACAACAAACAGAGTGTTTTATTTTCTAACGGAAGCCAAATTAAAGCAATTCCAACCTCTGAAGATGCCGGTCGTTCCGAGGCGTTAACGCTTCTCATCGTGGATGAGGCTGCGTTCGTTAGAAATTTCGATGAAGTTTATACCGGGTTATATTCGACGCTTCAAACAGGCGGTCGCGCCATCATTCTATCGACGCCCAACGGCGTGGGTAACATGTATCACAAGCTTTACGTTGACGCTGAAGCTGGGTTAAATCAATTCAACGCAATAAAACTACTGTGGGACGTGCATCCGGATCATGACGATGAATGGTTTAAAGCCGAAGCGAAAAACATGACAAAGGTGCAGGTTGCACAAGAGTTAATGTGCGATTTTGCAGCTAGCGGCAACACTTTTTTGCAATCAGGGGATATAGAGTATATGCGTCACAGCATAAGGTCACCCCTGGAAAAGTGGGGGCCTCAGGCGGGTGTGTGGATGTGGAAATACCCACGCAATGATCGCAAATATATCATAAGCGCTGATGTGGCCCGAGGTGATGCATCCGACTATAGCACCTTCCACGTGATTGACATAATGGAGAGCGAGATAGTTTGTGAATTCAAGGGAAAATCACCACCAGATGAATTTGCCATCGTGCTCGCAGAGGCAGGTCGTAAGTATCTGGACGCTTTGTTGTGCCCCGAAAACAACTCGTACGGTTACGCGTTGATCATGAAACTGGTGGAGCTGGATTATCCCAACTTATATTACGCCAAGGAAAGTGATCGTTACGCGACGTATGACAATAACAACATTAGCAAGATAGGCTTTCAAACAAACGCAAAAACGCGCCCACAGATTCTAACGAAATTAGAAGAAACATTGAGGTGCAAACAGGTCAAATCTTATTCGTCTAGATTGTATGATGAGTTAAAAACGTTCATTTGGAAAAACGGTAAAGCTCAAGCACAAAAAGGTAAGAATGATGACCTAGTTATGTCACTGGCAATTGGGGTGTGGTTATATGACACCACGCCTGCTTTAACGCAACAGGGACAAAGCTTAATGAATGCTATGATGCAGGCTTTTGCGGTGAATTCTACCGGTGATGAACCACAAAGAAGCCCATTTGTTAACAGTATCTATGATTTTAGATATGATACATCGACCCCAGTGTTGGTGGGTGAGGATCCGGTTGCAAAACCATATAAAGATGCACCTGATTTTTGGTGGTTGCTAAAGTAAGGACAGAGAATGGCTGAACAAGAAAGTCTTTTTAATAGACTGACAAAGCTCTTTAGAAGCGGACCCACTGTTAGGCGAAGGGTCAAGAATTACAAACCCACCACGACAGGTGAAAGACTGGACGTGTTTGGTTATGGCGCCAACAACGTCTATAACAATGCAATGAGCGCGTACGGTACGTTCGATCGGATGAGCCGATACAGTGATTTCAGCGAGATGGAAGCGACTCCTGAAATCGCGAGTGCATTAGACATCTATTCAGAGGAGACTGTTTCTGTGGATGAGAAGGGTTATTCACTTCACATCTATAGCGATAACAGAAAGATACAGGAGATTTTAGAGAACCTGTTTTTTGATATTCTAAACGTTGAATTCAACCTGGTGATGTGGGTTCGCAACCTGTGTAAGTACGGTGATTTCTTTCTATTCATAGAAGTTGATCCTGAGTACGGTGTTACAAACGCGTTTCCAATTCCGATCGCGGAAATTGAGCGCGAAGAGGGGTTTGATGTAGAAGACCCAGCCGCTGTTCGCTTTAGGTGGATTGCCAATGGGAATCAAACGCTTGAAAACTGGCAGATCATACATTTCAGGCTTTTGGGTAACGATGCGTTTTTGCCGTACGGTTCCAGCGTTCTTGATAGCGCTCGTCGTATCTGGCGCCAGCTGATCCTCATCGAAGATGCGATGCTCGTTTACCGCATCATCCGTGCTCCTGAACGACGGGTGTTTTACATTGACGTTGGAAACGTTGCACCTGAAGACATTCCAAACTACATGCAACAGGCACAGGATAACCTGAAGAAAAACAAGGTTGTCGATAAAGATACGGGCAGGGTGGATTTACGATACAATCCTTTAAGCGTTGATGAGGACTATTTTCTACCGGTTCGTGGATCTGAATCGGGAACAAAGATTGACTCCCTTGCAGGAGGTACGAACACAGCTGCGATCGAGGACGTAGAGTACATCCAAAAGAAACTGTTTGCTGCACTTAAGATTCCTCGTGCGTATCTCGGTTACGATGAAGATATCGGCTCCAAGGCAACACTGGCTCAGGAAGATATCCGTTTTTCTCGCGCGATCCAGAGAATCCAAAAGACAGTTTTGGCAGAGCTCAATAAACTGGCGATCATTCACCTGTATTCTCACGGTTTTACAGATGAAGACCTCCTGGATTTTGATCTCAAGCTTAGCAATCCCAGTTCCATTGCACAGCAACAAAAGCTTGAATTGATCAGCACGAAATTTGACATCGCCTCGAAGGCGCCTGAAGGTGTTGTTGATCGTAATTGGATTAGAAAGAATGTCATGGGTCTGACCAATGCAACAATTGAAGAGGTTGAAAAGGGCCGTGAGGAAGATAAACTTAGGGACATGGAACTCGAAGCAATTACGCCTGAGGGTGGTGGGGAGGACCTCGGTGGTGAGGATCTTGGAGCTGAAGTGGGTGGAGAAGAGGGGGGATTGTTCGCGGCAGATAAATCAGATGCTCCGCTCTTGATCGGACTCCCAAGTATGATCGGCACCGTCGATCCAGATGGTGATGAAGATGACGATGAAGACGAGCTCATATTTTCGATCGATGATGAAGACGCACCCGCCAAAGCACAAGCTCAAATTTTAAACGTTTTTAATGAACCCATCAAGAAAAAGAGGAGAGCGACGGGCCCTGCCTCGATTGGAATGCCTGATTTTGCAAAAATGACAGCTGTGGGACGGAACGCAAGACCACAAGATTCAATGTCTAGGCCTTATGATAGAGATTCCTTGAAAGGGTTTGCCAGGTTGGGTGAAGACACCAATCCACTAGAGAGTTTTTACGAAAAGAAAACTAGACAACATGCTGTTATGACAAAAGAACTTGAAGCAATGATATCGAACATGAATGCCAGCCTAAATATAAATGCAAGTTCTTTGCTAAGCGAATCGGAGAACACAGAAGATGAGTAAGGGTCACAACAAAAAAAGAAATGTCGGTCTCATTTATGAGCAAGTGATCAAGCAATCTGTTTTGGCAATCACAGAAGATAGACCAGAAGATGCAAAGGTATATACGGAATTTTTAAAGCGACATTTTGTTAAGGGCTCTGAGCTGTTAAAAGAATTTAAGCTTTTTAACGCAATCCTTGCTACAAACGGTGTGTCTGAAAAGGTTGCAGACAGGGTACTGGAACTTGCTTGTGAGTCAACAAGGAACATCAATGCTGGTAAGCTAGCGAAGGAAAAAGGTGTGTTTATTAATGAAGCAAATAGGCTATTCGGCAAAAACGCTTTATTTGCGGTTCCGGTTGAAAACTTTAGGGCACTTGCGACTGTTCAATCGTTGTTAAATGAATGGAAGGTTCCTGGTACACTCTTTCCGGCCGATACTGCACGTTATGAAAACCAGCTAAGGGAATTTATGATGCTTGAACCACGTCCTTCATCACTGCAAATAGTTGAAGGCATCGATGACGTTAGTGTAAAAATGTTTCACAAGCGATTTGATGATTCCTATGATGACAAATTCATTCAATCACAAAAAGATTTTTTACGTAGTTTAACGTTTGGACAACAAGATGAAGTATCAGATCTGATTTTGGCAACCAAAAAGAAGGTTTTGGAATTATTGTTAGAACGACAAACTACTGAAGAAAACTCTGTCTTACGAGAAAAATACACCTCCGTGCGTGAGAACATTCAAAGACTAGATCCCAGTGATAGCAGTGCGCTCGCTCGGCAATTAACGATGTTACAGCTTATCGATGAATTGGAGGATGGAAATGAGTGACGCTAGACTGCTTACGTCTTGGCAACCTTTTGAGTACAATGTAGAGAACATCAAGGAGTCGCGCGCACAATACGGTGGCAAGATCCTTATGAAGGGAATTTTACAAAAAGCCGATACGTTAAACCAAAATGGAAGAATCTATCCCAGACCCATTTTAGAACGCGAGGTAAGAAACTATCAGAAATTCATTCAGGAAAACCGAGCGCTTGGTGAGTGTGATCATCCAGACACTAGCGTCGTTGAACTGAAGAACGCCTCCCACATTATTCGTGAAGCTCATATGGATGGTGATATTTGTTACGGCACGGTAGAGTTATTGGACACGCCCTCGGGTAAAATTCTCCAGCAACTCGTTGAGGCGAATGTGACGCTTGGGATTTCTTCTCGTGGTGTTGGTTCCACGAGACACGAAGGAGATTACCAGGTTGTTCAAGATGATTTTCAACTGATCTGTTGGGATTTTGTTTCTGAGCCTTCAACACCTGGTGCATTCATGATGCGAGAAGGCAGGGAAATAAGTCCGAAAGAATTGCGACAGGTTTTTACTAAGTCCGATAGGTTGTATAGGATTTACAACGAAATCATTGGATGGAAATAATGGCAAAGATGTCCAGAAGCATGCTTAAGGATCTAATCAAAGAATGTCTGGTAGAAGTCTTACAGGAGGGGTTAGGTTTTGATAACGTTATATCTGAACGTGCTGCTAAACCCAAACGATCTCTGCATCAATCCATGGGCTTAGGATATGCTGATCGTCCACCAAAACGACGAAAGCATCCCATACTCGATGCACCTGCGCTAAGAGAAAACGCACCACCCAGTTTATCACACAGGGTGCCCAACACAATAGCTAGCGTATCAAACGACCCAATTATGCAAGCGCTGCTGGAAGATACCGCCCAAAGCACGTTGCTTAATCAAGATCAGGCAGAAAACCACCGCGGCATTCAACCTCAATCAGACATACCGTTGGACGCCCTTGGTTTAATGGGTGCCAATCCGAGCACTTGGGAAACGCTAGCATTCACAAATCTTCAGGATTCTGATAAGATAAAGCTTGAGTAAGTTGATAGATATTAATGTGGAGGCACGCAATCCAATGAAGAAACGTATGACACCCCGTCAACTTAGAAAATTTATTTTAGATGAAGCCAGGTTCTTGTCAGAAACCCTAGAACAAGGCAAAAATGATACCGGTAAGGTAGTTGCCAAAGAGGTTGATGCCGATAAGCTCGCAAAGACTCTTGCGAAAGATGTTAACTTCATGAAGGCTCTTAAGATTAAAGAGAACAGACTGAAGAGAAGGCTCG
>Ga0209756_1004771_pt1 | contig 10452 bp, 22 predicted proteins | sample ETNvirenome_6_85_FD_184071 | JGI IMG/M metagenome (GOLD analysis project Ga0209756, IMG submission 184071) | Marine viral communities from the Pacific Ocean - ETNP_6_85 (SPAdes) (version 3) | ecosystem: Environmental > Aquatic > Marine > Oceanic | place: Pacific Ocean | collected 2013-06-19
CAGTTACGGAGGCTGAAGAGTATTCAACACAAGCAATTTTAGATTCTGTTATAGAGTCTGAATGGATTGAAAGTCAGTTAGTTAAAAATAACATACCGTATTATCTTCTTTTAGATCCTGACAGTGATTCACAACATTTTTGGATATTAAATGCCTTAGAAAGGATTATGACTAAAATGCCTTCTGGTTCTGAGTTAATTCCCATGGAAAAACCCGGAAGCGGTAAGACATACTGTATGATCGGTGATTGTATGTTTCTTATTCCTGATAATTTGATTCAATATGTCGGATGGAATTAATGAAATTTCATCATATCGCTTTTGAAACAAGTGATATTCAGAGATCTATAGACTGGTATAAGAAAACCTGGAATGCTCATTTACTTTATCAAGATGAAACATGGGCATTAATTGAAATATCAGGAATGAAAATAGCTTTTGTAATCCCAGGTCATCACCCGCCTCACATTGGATTTGAAGTTGATAAACACTTTTTTGAAGAAAATGTTCAAAATCTAGATTTCAAGTTCCATAGAGACGGTTCTAAATATTGCTACATTAAAGACCCAGACAGTAATGTAATAGAAGTTTTAAGTTGGGACTATGATAAACAAGACGTATAAAGATCTCAAGAAAAAAATTAAGATTATAAACTATGCTATAAATTATCCAGACGGTAAATCACACAAATATGATAAAAGTTGTGATGATACATTCTTTAAATATTTAGATCTTATAATTAATACTATGTGGTTTGTATTCACAATCGTTTCCATAGTTAATGTGTTTTATTTTGTGAAATATCATGCTTACTAAACTGACAAACAAAGTTAAGTCTACTATCAAAGCCGGCAAAATGGTTTTGTTGTTAACTGCTGTATTTGCAATTGCTAATTCAGTTAAACCTGTCAATGAAGAGGAATGACAATGAATCAAGAAACTATTCAGTCTATTTTGAGTGAATTAGAAATTCAATCTAAAAATTTAAATCTTCGTGGCTTTAAAGGATATGGCTCAGGTCACCCATGGATTCCAAGAAAAAGATTGGGTTACGGTGTTCATGACACGTCAGAAGAAGATGTTCAATCTGAAAAGGTTGAATTTAAACCAGTAAAAATAAGTAGAGCATTTAGGAAGGTTTAGATGCCCGAATATGTTGAAAAATACGCATCTCAATTTGGTTTTGAGAAGATTCATAAAAGTGAACGATACGCTCATTATGTTAAAAAAGAAGGTAAAAATACAGTTATTATGTTACATAAAATCCATGAAAACTGTGTAACATTTATTGAACGTTACAAGGAGAAAAAAGTAAAAGCATCTGACTTAGCACTATCAGTTCTTTACAATGAAAGCGTGTAATTTTGTAATATTGATTTTATATTAATAACGTTACAAAAACACAGGAGCTTCTTATGGGCGGTTTAGCAGGTCACATGAATCACATTCATGAAGACTTAGATTTATCTCTTCGCGATTTACTTAATATCTTACAAGGGTTAACAGCAGGTTGCATCAAAACAAAAGAAAAAGTTGACGGACAGAACATTTTCTTTACTGTTGACAAAAATATTGCTAAGTTAGCAAGAAATAAGTCAGATGTAAGAAAGGTTGGTCGTGATTTTAAAACACTCAAATCAGACTTTCTTGATGCCCGCAATCCCATGGCAGCCATGGCATACGGTGACGGCTGTGAAGCAATCCAAAGAGCAATTGATACATTACCTGATGATATAAAGCAGATTTGCTTCGAGCCCGGGCTCTATGTTAATTGTGAAATAATCCATGCGAAAAAGCCCAACATTATTGTGTATAACAAGAATTATATAGTTCTTCATAACTTTGTAGACTTCAGTAATTCATTAACAGACTCAAGTGAACTTAATGCTAGACTTGCATTATTCTTAAGGCATGTTGAGGGTTTAAAAGTTACGATTGAAACCGGGGATGTTTGGGAAATTACCGGACCAAAGTTTTTAGAAAAGTTTGAACCAGTGCAAGAAGACATGAAAGAAATCCAAGATATCACGTCATGTCTGACTGCACAATTTAAATGGTATGGTTTGTCTTTGAACAACACTCTTAGTGATTTTGCTGAGCGCAGGCTTGCAAATGAAATATTAGCTGATATGGGTGTTTCAGATAACAGATCAAAAAGTATGCTAATTGACTACCTTTTAAGAGGCGGCAATTCAGTTTTAGTTAGAGAAGATTTAAAGGCAAGCGTTGATTCTAAAATTCTTCGTATGTTAACATTGTCAAAAATGAAAACCAAACAAAAGCGCGTCGTAAGATCTGCAACACAGCCAATCAATGATCAAATTCAGAGGTTAGCATCTATTATGTTAAATAACTTAGACTCTGTATTTGCAGATAATCCAAAGTTAGCCTCCAGCGTTCTTAGAGGCGCTTTGGGTATGCAGAATGAAATTAGAAAAAATCTTGATGATGTAACAAATTTTGATAAAAACCTAAGTTTTTTAGGTAATATAGAATCACTAAATATTTCAATTGAAGGAATTGTTTTTGAATATCAAAGTAAAACTTACAAGTTAACCGGCCCTTTTGCATACGCAAATCAAGTTTTAGGAATGGCCGGTTTTGATGTAAAAGATTCAATTATTGAAAAGTCTTTAATACAAAATTTAAGAAAAGTAGAGGAAGTGAGTGTTTAAAACAGTTGTTATCGATCCACCCTGGAAAAAGTCAACAGGCGGTGTTGGGAATGTAAGTTTACAACCTTCAACACACTATCCTGTTCAGACTAGATATGAAATCATTGAAACCATTAGTGACTGGTTTGATCAAAATCAAATTGCACCTGAAGCTCACATGTATATGTGGGCAATTAATTCTTTTACTGCTGGAAAGAATCAAGGAATTCTTCCGGCGATTGATGTCTGTGAAAAACTTGGTTTCAAACCTGTTACATTGATTCCCTGGATTAAAAAGAATGTAGGTAGTCCAACCCCATACGGGATGAGATATACTGAAATGTGCATATTTGCCGTCAGATATCGCAAAGGCTTGGGCAAAAGAACGAGATACGGAGGCACAAATGAGATAGAATCTGTCGCTAACGGCAAGGGCCTCTGTGGTTCTAAAGATTTTATAACAGCAAATAGACGAGAGCACTCTAGGAAGCCTGATGAGTTCTATAAATATGTTGAGTCACGTAGTAAGGGGCCTTACTTAGATTTATATTCTAGAACTATTAGAAAAGGCTGGACATGTATAGGAAACCAAGTCGGAATGTGGAAAATTTAATCCTATAAAGTTGAGTATGGCACGTTACAATATAGGCGGTAATCGGAAATTTAATGGATAAAAATCAGAAATACAGCAGGACAATCGATTTGTACGGCGACGGAATTGGTCATGTAGACTATGTCCAACATGTTGGTACCGATCTAACAATTGTCAATAGCGCACGCGTTTCATTCGGTGTAGAGAAGCAAGAATTAGATAATAGAGACAAACGTTTGATTAACTATCTAATAAAGCATCGACACACATCGACACTGGAACATAATGTTATAACATTTAGATTCACAGTTCCTTTATTTGTTAGAGGGCAACATCATCGTCATAGAACATGGTCTTATAACGAAATTAGTCGTCGTTATACTGATGTAAATATTAAATTTTACGAACCATTAAAATTTCGAACACAGCACAAGTCAAACCGTCAAGCATCTAATGCCTCTGATTTAATTGACCCGCTGGTACCTGATCGTGAATTTAGATATTATTGCTCAAAAAATGTTGAATCAAAAGCTTCAGAAGCAATCAAAGGTCATCATGTGACATGTTTGTCGCTTTTTAATGACTTAATAGATTCAGGAGTTTGTAGAGAGCAAGCAAGAGGTGTGTTACCTCAGAACATGTATACTGAATATTATGGTACATGCAATTTAAATAATTTACTAAAGTTTATTGACCTAAGAACACATGAGGGTGCTCAATGGGAAATACAAAAAGTTGCTGAAGCATGCTTAGAGATTGCAAGTGATCTTTATCCCGTAACAGTAAGTGCATATAGAAATTTAAAACAAGATAATAAGGATGAAAAAACACAATAATGGCATATGTTAAAGTTCGTTCCAATGAGGACGTCAATAGAGCAATCAAGAGATTTAAAAGAAAAGTAGAGTCTGAAGGGATTATGCGTGAATTAAAAAGAAGGCGCTATTATTCAAAGCCATCAGAAGCTAAAAGAGAAAAGAGGAAGGCTGCTCAAAAGAGAAGGCGTAAAGCCGAAAGTCGCATGCGCGAAGATAAAAATAAATCGAGACAACAATAAATTGTAAGAGGACATTTTTAAATGTTTAAACCTGCTTTGTCATTTGATGACGTTTTGTTAGTACCTAAATATTCAGAAATAATAACTAGAAAAAATATTTGTTTATCTGTAAAGATGAATCCCACTCAGGAGGACGCTAATAAACAAATTATATTGAGATCACCAATTATATCTAGTCCGATGGATACAATTACAGAGTCACAAATGGCTACAGAGATGTCTCGTTTAGGTGGGCTTGGTATAATTCATAGGTACAATACAATAGATCAGCAGGTTGATCATATCAACAGCGCAATTACAAACGGAGTACAAAACGTCGCAGCCGCAATTGGAGCTAGCGGCGATTATTTAGATCGAGCAACAGCGCTCCATGATGCTGGAGTTAATATAATCTGCATAGATATCGCTCATGGTCATCATGTTCTTATGAAATCAGCGCTCCATGAGCTACGACAATTATTTGGTGAATCAATTCATATTATGGCTGGAAATGTAGCTACACGTCAAGGTTATGAAGATTTAGTAATGTGGGGAGCTAATTCAGTTAGAGTTGGAATAGGGGGTGGTTCAATTTGTTCAACAAGAATAAAGACCGGTCACGGAGTCCCCACATTTCAGTCAGTTTTAGATTGCTCACATTCAAAATACGCAGGTGACTATCCAATAATTGCAGATGGAGGTATAAGGACATCAGGTGATGCTGTGAAAGCTTTAGCAGCGGGTGCAGATTTATTAATATTTGGATCAATGCTTTCTGGGACAAAAGAAACACCTGGTGAAGTTTTAATGAACAAATCAGGTAAAGAATATAAAATTTATCGAGGCATGGCTAGTCCACAAGCGCAAATTGCATGGAAAGGTAAATTTTCTAGTAATGAAGGCGTTGTTAGCAGCGTTGCCTATAAAGGACCGGTCCAAGAAGTATTTCAAGATATTTTGACAGGCATTAAAAGTGGTATTTCATATTCGGGTGCCCTAAGCATCTTAGATTTACAGGCAAAAGCTAAATTTATAAAGCAAACATTTGCAGGGCTTGGAGAATCCAGAACTCATATACACAACAAAAGCTTGTGAGCAAGCCTTGGTTTGTTTACATTGTTGAATGTTGCGATTCTACTTATTACGTAGGAATCACTACAAACGTAGAAAGAAGAATTAGTCAACACTCTTCAGGGAAAGGAGCAAAATATACTCGAAGCAGAAAACCCGTGAAATTATTATATTTTTTTGAAGTAGAATCTAGATCAGAAGCTTCAAAACAAGAGGTTAGAATAAAGAAGTTGAAAAGATATCAAAAGATTATTTATTTTCAAAATAAGATCAAACACTGAATTGTTGAATCGTGTAAACAATAATATAAAAGTTTATAATTATAATACAACAAGGATAGAATATGTTTGATTTAAATTCACCTGATTTTTATTACAATGAACTAACTAAGCTAATTGGAAATGAAATCTGTAATTCTCTATCAAGGGGTGAAAAAAATTGTGACGGTTACGTGAAATGGGATTATCCATTCGAAATTTATGATGATGCGCCCTTTGTATATTGGTCTAGTAACGTTCAAAGAATCAAGGGCGATATTAAAGATCGCTGGGACATACACGCATGGTCGGGCTCTAATGAGCTTGATGAGCCGGGTATAGAACTGTTATTTTATTTAAAAAAAGGATTATGGACTAAAAATCATGGTATTGATTTGCCAGAACTCTACAACGTCGTCGCTCATGAACTACACCACTTGACGCAAGAAGAAGATCAGTGTGAAAGAAAGATGGAAAGATTAGCAAGTTATGATTATTTTATGTTACCATATGAGCGCGAAGCGTTTCATATTGGATTTAGAGCACAATCAGCAATGTCTAATGTTGATATTGAAGAGTGCATGTTAAATTATTTGACCCCTAGAATAAACATGGGTCTGTTAACGCTTGACCAGGTAAGCACAATTATTAAAGCTTGGACGGACGTTACTTGGGATTGTAGTAGGAAACAATAAAGGAAATCTTATGATGGAAAAGTGGTGTGAGATTGGTCAATGGAATGTAGGTCAACCATGTGGCGGAAGTGAAAAATTTATTTTAGAAAGAAATACAAATACTGGCGTTTTTCGTATCAAGAATGAATTTGGAAATATACAAATTGATCTAGATGTCATGGCAGGTCTAGAATTTTTGAAAAAAGTTACCGGTGCAATTGAAGATGAAATTGAACGCGATATTGATGAATGGCTAAAAGGCATGGATTCATATACTACTAGCTGTGTAGATATCAAGACCCTAATTAGACAAACAATTGATTTTGGAAAAGATTAAATGACAAATTTATTAAATAGCAAATCTGTAACTTTTATTGATGTTGAGACAACGCACCTAGACCCAAAGTATAGTACAATTTTATCAATTGGGATTATTACAGACTGGGAAGGCGGTAGAAAAGAAAAGTGGACAACAAAAATCAGACCAAGAGAAATTGAAATGCAGTTTGCGAGCAAAGAAGCTTTGTCAATTTGCAAATATAATCCAAGCGACTGGGAAGATGCACCAACATTTGAAGAAGTTGCAAGTGAAATTGCAAATCGCTTAACATGGGGTCCAATAATCGGCCATAATGTACAATTTGACTTAGCACATATAAAATCAGTGTTTCAAAGATTTGGTTGGGAATTAGTGGACAGGATGGATTATAACTCTGTAAGTAACAAAAAGTTCAAAATAGGCTATCCTGTTATTGATACATGTGCATTAGCGTTTATTTTTCTTCCAACTGAAAGGCAAAACCTTACAGCGCTTAGAGAGTTTTATGAAATTAATAGTGAGAGAGCTCATAATGCTTTAACAGACGCAGAGGATTGTCGTCATGTTTTTTATAGCATTGTCAATATGATAAATTCTGAATAGATATTTTATATGTCTGAATTTATCCATTCAAAGTTTGAAGATATTTCTAAAGAATTGAAGATATTTCTAGATCATCCTGTTATTTCATATATTACTCGCCATGGCGGAGGAATAATAAGCGGCGGACTCGCAAATACAATCTTTCAAAATAATTCTATAATAAAATATCTTTGTCCGATGAAAAATAAAGTAAACGGTGAGTTCAACGGGACAATTGGGGATGTAGACATATATTTTCACTCATTAGAAGAATTTAAAACAGCATGTCAGTATATTGAAGATCCAAATGACAACGTTTATTTTATAGATGATTCACCATCAGGACTGTGCAAAAATGCTTATATTCAGGTCTGGTCTACAGACGGAAGTGAATTATCAGATAACTGGATTATTAAAGATCGTTTTGTAAAAATACAATTAATCGGTGCTTATTTTGGAGACAATGAAACAATCTTGAATACATTTGATTTTAATAATTTAAAAAAGTCATTGTATTACACGTCAAATGATTTGTTTGCTTGTGAGTCAATACAGTCAAAAAAAATGTCAGATTCCACGCTGATTGATATCAACCATTCAAACTCACCTTTTTTAATGGCACGCCTTAACAAGTACCTTAATCAAAGAGGCTATACAGGTGTAACTGATCAGTCTCATAAACACATTCAAGACTGGTTAATAAAAGCTGCCTCAGGCTGTTTTACGAAAGAGACCACTGGTTTTGATTTATTCTATGACATTTTAAACAATAAAAGGGTTAAACAGTTAATAGAAAGAAGGGATATTATAAGCGACTCTGATCTTATCCTCCTCTTAGGGAAAGTTAAAAATATCACTATGATTCAGGGCAATTATAAGGTATTTAAATATGAATCAGATGCAATCATAGACGAGTTCAAGAAAAGAAATATTGTATAATGGCTATTGCGACATTAGTTAGACATAAAAGTTTTTCATTTTATGAAGTTCATAATATTCCCAATTCTATTTTGGGTATTATTGTTAGAAAGAAAGGTTACGGAAATGTAACTGTTTTATGGTCTGACGGAAAATTACGGACTGTTCATAGGAATTCTTTAATGGTAATTAGTGAGCCTTAAAAAACGTGTAACTAATTTTAATACTGTTTATAATAATAAGGTAATTAAAAGGAGCTAACATGATTTTAAATTTCTTATTGATGATGATGGGGTGCAATGATCACTATTGCGACCTGTCTCCACTTTCAGATTGTAGTTACGAAGTTTTAATCACAACAGAAGATACTTATGAGTATTGTTTTGAAGGTGACGATGTTTACGGACCTTGTGAGACTTGTGGATATACAGATGATCAATATGATGCACAAAACTATTATGACTGCATTACTTGTGCGCCTGGTTATGAATTAGAAGTTGTTTTTCGAGATTGTACTGGGATTTGTGTACCGGAAGGTAAAGCAATATTTACTTTAGAGAAAGCAGCTTGTTATTCTCCTGTTGAGTGTATTCAAGACCAGCAATCAGATACAGGATTATTAACACCTCATTTCTAAGAGTTTGTAATGAATTTAAGTGATACACACTTCAGTATTTACTATGCACAGTCAGAAAGACTTAAAATGGTAATGATGCATTTTGTAGCTCTTGTAGGTACAGTTGTAGATTATTATGGGGCTGACTGTGCTGAGAATACTTTTAAAATTGATGATATTGTTTTCAAAGCAATCGAAGATCCTGACGATGGTTATCGATCTTATCTTGGGTCAATAGATTATACAAAGGACAGTAAAAGCATTTTCTTTCGAAAACCTCTCGCAAAAGTCAAGATTGAATCTTTTGACGAAAAGAAATCTAAAGATTATCATGAAGGTTATAGGGGCTATCGTTTTATCGATGTTAAAGATAAACATGTCTGGCTACAATTTGGCACAGCAAGATATCTTGATTGGTATCCTATGTTTGTATTTCTGCATCGTCCAAAATTCGCAGCAATGCAAATGTCTGAGTGGCAATAAAATGAAAATTAGAATTAGCAAAATCGACAATCAGACAACAGTTTTCTTAGTTGAGGATGGTGACTCCGGGCCTTTAGTCGATGCATTCGATAAATTTAAAAATGGATATTCAATTATGGGCGACGCTGTGCCACCTTTTGCAGTTATAGATTCACGTCTATTAAAAGAAGATTGGTGTACAGATGATCATCTTTTAGCGATCGAAGCACATGAGCTTGGTCACATTCATGCCCAAACAGAAAACGAAGTCTTGGCTGAGCAAACTGGCATTGATCTTTTATTGATGTCAAACCTTAAAAAACCTGCAGATATTCTGCTCCAAAGAGGGATAGTATAATGAACGTCGGTGATTTAGTAGCTAGCAGGTATCCAGAAATGTATGGATACGGATATGGTATTATCTTAAAAGTACGCAAATTCAAAGTCAAGAGGCGACCACCACAGTATAAAGTTTTTTGGTTTGATGAAAAACGTATAACTACGTGTAAGGCAATTGAGCTCGGGCTGGAAGAGGAATTAACACATGAGGAAGCGTTGTGCAGTGAAAGTAGGTGACATTGTAAGGCTTATGCACGGCGTTGTTTATGTGAAAGAACAGAAACATCAGACACGACCAAAATTCGGAATTGTGTTAGATATTTCTGATTTTGATGTTAAAGTTTGCTGGTGTAATCCCAGCTGGGGAATTACTAATTGTAAAGCATGGCATATTAAGGTGTATGATGAAACCCGGTGATTTGACTTGGAGTACATGCAAGAAAGGATCTGATTCTGTCGATGTAGGTGACTTAGTCATTTGTCATTTTCAGCCCAAGATATCGAGAATTACTAAAGATGAATTTTTACCAATGAAGCACATGATCAAAGGTGAGATAGGTATATACATCGAGCATGGAGACAACAGGTCAGGAACTGTGTTGTTTCCCAAGTTCTGTTATAAACATACTTTAGCTTGGAGCTCACTTGAGGTGATCAATGAAAGCAGGTGATTTAGTTAGAGTTAAGAGCACAATTGTTATGGGTCCCAAGGATAAACCCATAGGAATTATTGTTAGAGGCGGACCACGTACTGGCATTAGAGATACAACGTATATCCACGTTATGTTTTGCAATGGTGCGATTGAGTTTTTTCATGAGTTAAATGTAGAGGTGATCAGTGAAGGCTGGTGATTTAGTAAGGTTGAAGAAGCAAGGCAGCGTCCACAGCCCCCACATGCCATCGTCATTTGGATTAATCATACAGGCGAGCAA
>Ga0209756_1004773_pt1 | contig 10451 bp, 20 predicted proteins | sample ETNvirenome_6_85_FD_184071 | JGI IMG/M metagenome (GOLD analysis project Ga0209756, IMG submission 184071) | Marine viral communities from the Pacific Ocean - ETNP_6_85 (SPAdes) (version 3) | ecosystem: Environmental > Aquatic > Marine > Oceanic | place: Pacific Ocean | collected 2013-06-19
AGATGTTTAATCGTTTGTCTTTTACCTCGTCATTTGTATCGTCATTGACAATTTCATAATAAAGATATGATTCGTCAGTATCTAATGCGATATGGAAATATATTGTATCTCCCTTATCAAATGTGTCTTCTTCGTCATTGTCATCATCTTTGACTAATAGAGATAAAATTTCTCCCTCATCTTCAGGTATTACTACTACCTCTTGTTGAGTGATTCTATTATTAAGATCAGATACATTCTTACTGATTGCATTGATTCTATCTTCCAAAGCTGATATTTCGTTTGCGTTTTCTGTGATTTCATTAGAATTTGTTATGATGTTAACAGTTTCTTCAGCATTTTCTACCTGTTTTTCAATCTCCTTCCATTGAGCAGACTGATGAACAGTAGACATGATAAAGCCCTGTTCTGTATCAAGGTCAAAGGTTTCTGTTGGATTGTATGCTAGAGCTACAATTAATGCGATAACTGCAACTGCTCCAATACCGTATACTTTGTACGTCATAATAATTGACTAAATACATCATTATTTAAGGGTTTCTGAAATAAAAAAAGGGGTAAAAGGGGGGTTGGTTTGACTAGAGTTTAATATCTCTGATCTTACCTTGTGATTTGAAATGGCGACAAACTGTCTCACCCATTGTTCTGAACACACCTTTCTCAACGAAAGCATTGTTCACGAATGGATAACCAGCAGATCTTCTAGTTGCTTCGTAATACTCGGTTGGTATAGCCACTTGAATTCCGATTCTTGGATATCCATATCCTTCAGCATCAGAAGTATCTAATGCAAAGAGTCTTCCAATTTCAGTTGAACCATTAGATGGTGCATCTTTGGTTGGAATGAATGGAATTCCATAGATAGAGTCGACATGAATACCAGTACCAGTACCTTTGAAGGTCTGAATACCGTTCACATCTACTTGAACTAATTGTTCACCGTATGGGTTTGCAATACGGACAGAAGGCATGTATAAGCCTTGAATTTCTGAGTAGACTTCATGTGAGCCTAGGAATACATTTGGATCTTTACCTGCTGCGATTCTAATCTTTCGTAAGAAAGTTCTTAGAACATCGTCAGTCAATACACCGTCAGTACCGATAGTACCAGAAGCAGATTCTACTGTACAGTCAAATTCACCACCGTTACCATCTCTGTCAACGGTTGCATCAGCAGCCCAAGGATCGTAAAATCCAGAGTGGCTTCCACCTAGTGCATCTTCTTCTGCATCACTTGATACGATTCTATCTAGTGATTCAAAGTCTTGTGTACCAGTATGAGCACCACTTGAACCTGCTGCGTCACTTTCAACATCTGCTAAAAGCATTCTATTAATGAACTCTTTGTGTTGTACAGCCATATACAATCTTAGTGAACCAAGTCCACCCCAAATGTCGTCTTTTGAATGAGTTGATAGCCATTCCATAACTTCAGATGCACTGAAAGGCAACTGAGCAGTTTTTGGTTTGACATCTAATTCTGCGACTGTTGGTTTGATTGTTTCAGCAATGTTACCACCCTCTGCTGTACCACCTAGAACAGTGTTGCTCTGGTTAGTATTTAGAGTTGGTTTTGCTGTAATAACCCTCCATCCAGATTTATCCCAAGGGTATTTTGGGAGAATGCCGAATGCGTTTGCTTCTAAGTTAAGTTGAGCCCATGCGTAAGCACCAAAAATGGCGTTAAACATACCAGCAGTACTGGTAGTTGATGGAGCATCTGCTTTTCTAAGAAGGTTACGATTGTGTCCATAATATTGTGCCTCAAGCTCATCGATTGTTCTGATTTGAGTCATTTTAGTATGTTCCTACTTCGTCAGGTGTTGGAGTATAATACTTTCCTGCTAGAATGTTTCTTGCTACTACACTTAGATTTCCACCTTCTCTTGCATCTTTCAAGACAAATGACATATCATTTTCAGATTTGTTAATTGTTTCGATTGCTGCATTAGGTCTTGGAGTCTCAGTGGTGAATTCAAAGTTTGATTTCTCTTGCATTTTCAATCCAGATGGATCGCTTTCAGGTTTCTTTTCGCCAGATTTATCGTCATCTAACCCTGCTTGAATAGAGTTTGATTGGTATGTATCTGGTGTAGTTACCTTTGCACCAACGTCTTCTGCTGCTGAAGTTTGTGGCTTCAATGGCAAATCGGTTGGGGTTTCAAGTGCTTTCAATCTATCATCAATAGTAGATAGTGTTGAACTAACGTCTTTTTGGGTCTCTGCAAGAGACTTTATAACATCAGTCAATGTACTAATATTGGATTTGATTGATTCTTGGAAACTAGATTTTTCTACTTCGTCTTCGTTTTTGTCGTCTTCTGCTGAAACTTTTTCGTCTTTAGCCTCAGTTTTCTCTTCTTCAGTTTTTTGTATTTTTTCCATATCCTTACCAGAATCTTTATTAGTAGAGTTTATATAGTTTTCGTTATTTTTATTTTTATCCTTTTCTTTCTCTTTTGGAACACCTTGTCCACCTAATTGATTATTACCATCTTCTGTTTGATATCCTGATTTTTTCTTATCTTCTTCTTCCTCATCCTCTTCTTCCTTACCTCTAGTAACAACTGCATCACTAGATTCTCCTCCCTCTTCTGGAACTCTTGTTATTTGTGCAGATTCTGTATTTTTATATTCTTTACCACTATGTCTTACATCACCAATATTACCTTGTATTTCTTTCTTTATTTCCTCTGCTTCAATATTAGCATCATCTTCATCATCTACTGGACTTGATTCTCTGTTTGATGACTTGTCACGGTCTACATCATTGTTTGTAATGTTAACTTTATCACCATCTGCATTTGCAAAATCTTCTGCCTTATTCTTATCTTCATCTCCTTCTTCACTATCTGGGTGTTTTTCATGTTTCCATTCATCTAAAACTTCAACTTTAGTGTTCTTATCTTCCTCATCTTCTACTTTTATGAGTGAATCTTTACTTATTGAACAACCAAATTTATCACATTTTATTACCATTTTACCATCTTCTCTTCTCTCTACATTATCAGTAATTGCCTTTGCAAGTGGGTTATAATCAGTAATTAGGGCTAATGGAACTGCTGGATCTTTACAAACTGCAACTTCATAATGCTCTAAACTTTTTAATTCATAAGCAACACTGCCATCTTTTAGTATTTTTGGGGTTCTATTTGCTTTAGTTGCACCACCAAATGATAGTCCTTTATACTCTCCACTCTTTATTTTATCCCAAATTTCGTTATCTAAATGATAATCTTTGTGTATTTTACCTGTAATCTTAATGGCTGGTAATATCCCACCATCTTTATTTTTGTAATCTACTTTAGCATAACTGATACCTTTTCCTATAATTCTATTACTATGAGTATCACTAATTGGTGCTCCTCTATCCATCCAAATTGGAAGAACCTTGATTAATTCATCAACAATAGTGATTTCTCCTTGTTTATCCTTAACTTGAACTGTAAGATAACCTTCAAAGAATCTTTGATCACCACCTATTGGATGTAAGTTTTTTGTCACAAATTGATTGAAAAATATGTCATTTTCCATATATAAATAACAATTATACATTACTTATAAAGTTTTTTGGATATAAAAAAGAGGGTTTTATTGGTAAGTTTGTAAAATAATCTTACGCAATTTGTTTTTTTGCTTTAGACACAGCAAAATCAACTGTAAAACCTGCTGTTAGACCTATTAGAACTAATCCTAATACGTCAATGCCTGTCAAAGCTATTGTTTGTGCTATAGCAATTCCTGCAAATCCTGATACAATTACTGCACCAAAGAACTTTTTGATGTCATATGATTCTGCATCAGAACCTAAAAATCCTCGTACTGTATTTAGTATTGCACCTGCTACTGTTGCAATAACCACTGCTAATAATGGATCGACCATGAAGAATTAGAAATAGTAACCTTATTTAAGGTTTATCAATCATCTTCTTCGTCTTTTTCTGTGCATAGAGGACAAAAATGTTCACATAATTTTTGCAATATTGATTTACTTTTTTTTGCCATACCTCTCCAACTCTCTAGAAAATGTCAATCCTGTTACAAATAGTGACGAAAACAGTGCAATAATGATTGTTTGTTCAAATGTGATTGGTATGTTAAACATAGTACTTGCAACATTACCACTTACAAGTGGAGAGAAAAATGATACACCAAAGTTACCAAATATACGTGCAAACGCTTTTGATACCTTTCCCATATAAGAACTCGTATAACAAAGTATATAAATTAACTTATAGGTACGAGTAATTTTTCTTTAATCATGGCTAATAATACCATAGGTTCTTTATTTATTTCCTCTATAAATGTAGGATCACCACCACTTATTCCATCATATCTACCACATTTAAAGCATAAAAATATGGAATGTCTACCATCAGTATAACCATATTTTGGTATTTTACATTTTGTACATTTATGATCTGACATACATAACAACTAACAAGGCTTTATAAATAAGTATTGCCATGAATTATTAATGGCAACTTCAATACATATTTTTGATAATATTGATATTTTTAATAAAATATATGGAACATTTATCGATGATATTGAATATAAAATGCCTTTACTTGATCTTTATGTTAAAGGAAATAAACTTTGGATAGTTACAAACTCAAATGATATGAAAGAACAACCAAGATTAAACACAAGTCTTGTTCATTTCAGGCAAGGAAGTATAAAGGATTGGGAAGAGGGAGATGAAAAATTAGTAACTCATGGTAAGTTAAAATTCAATTCTAAAACAAACCAAATAGAATTCTTTCCAAGAAAACTAAGAAAACCACTCTTGTCATTAAGAGTTGGGAGATATTTTGGAGATGATCATGATAAAAAATATGATATTGATTATGATAACAGATTCTATGACTTTAAAAATGACCGAATGATATTCATATTGGAGAAGAAATGAAATTCGATTTTGTATTGGGTGAAGTAGAGGAAAGACTAGAACAGATTGATGAGAAATTATCCAAGACAAATGAGTTACTTGCAATGATAGAAGAAAATCTAAGAGTTCCTAATATGATTGAATGGGCAAAATTTAGAAAGAATTTAATAAAAATTACCGACGATTAAATTTATTATTACCTTGCATTAGGTGTTTCCAGTCTTTTCCATGTTTTTTCTTTAGTGATATCCAAAATGGATCTACTCCCATAAACCCACCTTTTTTGTTGTATTCTTTGGTTATCTTTGCAATTCTGGAGTGACATGTGTTACAAAATCTACCGTTTACCTGTTCAATATTGAATTTATACTTGTTACAAAAGAAACATAGACCATAATATTTGTCACAAACCTTTGCTAATAGAGGCTCACGACCTTTTTTACTGGCACAATCACCACAAATATCTGCAATAGTTGCTGCTGCCCTGTCTACTTTCATGCAACCAAGACATACACCCTCTTTATAATTATTAACTGCTGTAAACTCATCACTTTGGTGTTTTTCCCAAAGCTTCTTGGTCATATCGTTTGCGTTTTCGTTAGTTTCTAATTTTTCAGGCAATATCTTTCTCTAATTTTCTCAGTTTAATAAGTGTTTTTTCTAAGATTTTGTTAGTTTCCAATTCATTATCAATTTTACAAACATGGAATTCTATCTCATCAATTAATGAAAGTGTTGGTTTTTCTTTTTTGATTATAATTTCTGTCTTTTTGATTGTTTTTTCTATTGTCTTGTTAAGATTCTTTATAGGTTTCTTTGTTGACTTTTTTGGAGCTGTATGATTTACTTTACAGTTCTCATCACACTTATGAAATCTCTTCGTCATCATCTTCCTCCTTTTTGGTAACATAGAACTTTACCTTTTTAGTACAATATACTCTACTCATTGTCTTCCCATCTTTTTATATCTGCAAATTCGTTGGTAACAATGTCTCTTGCATCTCTTACTGTCATGCCAGTTGCCTTTCTAAGCTCCTCTACGGTTTTAGTTTTCTTCCAGTCAAAGTCTATCGCAGTTTGTAAAGTCTTTTTTACAACATCGAAATTTGAAGGAGTTATTCCTTTAGGGAAGGATTTTTTACTCATTGAACTTCCACTTGTCGGACTGCCTTGTCCAGTACCACCAATGTCACTAGGTCTTTTATTGTTTGGTTCACCAGCAAACTGTTGTTGACTTTCCTGTGGTGCAGGTTTTCCTTTGCCAACACCGTTCATATTACCGTTAATTGCACCAACACCAAACATTAACTCTGGAGTCATTGCACTGTTCTTGCTTACCTTAAATTCACCAGTGTGTGTTCTTGTAACTTCGAATCCCATCTGTTGTAACATCATCATATTCTGAATTTCAATTCCATCAGTCTGCAAGTCTCTAAGTTTATCTGTTTCTTCACCAGTCTTTAATTGTAATTCCCAATCATCAATGTTTAACATTTGGGAAATTTTACTAAAGAATGCTTTCTTGAGTGTGTCTTGACCCCATAGAACTGCTCTATTAGTAATAGTTACTTGAAGTCCTTCTTGTGACCAACCAGCAGGGGTTTCACCGTAATAGAATGGTAGTACACCATACACTGCACCAATAATCATTCTCAACTCTTTTCTTACTTCGATAAATTCTAACTCTTTAAGTGAACCAGTAAAGTCTAACCATTGTGCAGGGTTTTTACCACCTTTATCATTCTCTACAAGTAGAGGGTGGATCATGTAAGGATCTTCTTGTGCCTTTTGTTCTAATACATCCCAACTCTTTCTAAAAGTATCGTAATTTCTTGAAGAAATAACCAACATTCCTCTTGGTGGTCTCATCTTATCAAAGTATTTTCTAATATATTCATCCATATGTGATAGAGACATAGCCTTTGACCACACTGAATAGATAGGGGAAAATCCATAAAGTAGGTTTGGTTTATACTTTCCAGCCTTCCAAATAATCTCTCCCTCTCCATAGATAACTCGTTTAGGCTGTGGAATACCAATGGAATATACAGAATTAACCTCAATAACTGCCTTTAGGGCTTCAGCTCCACATCTATCACATTTAGGCGTGGTTAGTCGTGCATCTCTATGCTCAAATCTTGGGCATACCCAAATCTTATTTCGTTTATCATCATACCCAATACGCCCATCACTATCAGCAATCATTGCCACCTGTGGTGGCTCAATCCTCAACATTTCTTTTATAATAGTTTTCTCTTCATCTATCTTGCCAGTTACATCGTCTATCTTGTAATTTTTCAACAACAACAAATATGCGTTGTCTGCAATTTCAAAGTCTCTCTCCAACTGACGTGCTACATCTTCCAAGGTTTGCTGATTGCTGTTTATAGGGTTTAACATTAAATTTTCCAAGGTCTTTCTATGTTCTGGTATAGGTCTAAGTAAATCGTTACTTCCACATGTATCACATTCTAGTTTTTGCAATGTGTTTGCTTTCTTTTTTCGTGGGTGTGTAGAGGTAAAATTATCCCCATTAGCCTCAAATGGTTGATCATCTGGGTTGTCGGGGGTAGGTGCATATTGGAATTCCTTACTACAATTACCACATTTGTACTTCCATTTCTCTACAACTTCAAAGCCATTCTTGAACATTTCTCTGTTTAAAGTTTCAATAGGAATACGGAGAGCATCAATATTATCAGCCAACTCATAAATCATTGTGAGTGGGAACGGAAAAATCGGGAGTTTAGCACCTGTATCGGTACTCATGTATGGTTGTGCTACGCTTGGTCTTGTTGTAGTTTCGGTGTATGACTTGTCTATATAATTAATTGCCTTTGCAAGTCTACCAGCAATAGAAGAACGCCATCCCATATTGTTATGTTTTTGTCAGGTTATTTATAGTTTTTGGCACGATAGTGCCTTTAAAATAAACACAACATTTATATAATCATGTATAATCACATCTTACATGGCAACTCAAACACCTGCATACTTTGAAGCATTTACCAATTTGCAAACCGAATTGTTAAATGTCTTTAGTGATGTAACAAAAAAGTCAGATCCTAATGGTGTTGGCAAAGACCTTTTGGAACTACAAACCAAATTGATTACTGCAACCATTGATAATCTGACTGCTAGTGTAAAAGCTTATAGGAAAGCTTTAGAATAATCCTTTTTTCTTTTTTTATATTTGATCCTTTTTATGATTTCCATATCCCCTATATGCTTCGTCAGTTTCACATTTGAGACATGAATTAAAGAAACTAGGCTTTCCACATTTATCACATTGATTTATCTCTCGTAGATAATCTTTACCTGAAAAGGATTTTTTCAAACCCCCGATAAAGTTATGTATGCTTTGTCTAATCATTTCCTACCACTAAAAGACTTTTTAAGTCCTTTTAAAAAACCATCAAGTAATCCAGCCATCTTACCCACCGTGTAAAGGACATGATATTTCTCTTTTAGTTTTACATATACAAGGTGAACCACTAGCCGATACTGACGTATCGTCTTGGATTAAAGGTATGTCTTCTGGGGAATCCTCTATATCAGGCTTTGCCTTTTTAGTTTTATTCCCCTTGTCGGACATGAATTAACTAAATTTATATAATATATAAAGTTTTGTTGACTATGGTAGAATTGGAATTAGAGGACTATAATGAGATATTTAAGTGGTTTAATGCAAGTTATGATGAAGTTGAAGAAAAGAACTTGGGAGAACAAGGTCGTAAGACCTTTTGGAAATTGCATTTTTTATTAGAAGATAAAACAAGAAAACTCAAAATAGATATGGATGATAATGATAAAAATACAAAAGTCTAAATAGAGCATTATATATTATATGGTATGGATTTGGACTCTCAAATTGAATGTGTGCGAAAAGAACTAATAATTATTAAAAACAAGGAAAAGGAACTATTAAATAGTATGAGAAAACTACAATGCTTAAAGACTAATAAGTGTTCTGTTGAAGATATATTAACTATGGTGCAACTAGGATGAAGATGAAATTATTAGCTGGTATCTTTTTGTTATTTACAGGCGTGTTTACTGTGATAGGAATAGGCTTGATTTTACTCCACATGTTAGATGAATATAAACGTATAGCAGCACTTAATGCAGATGGTGGTGGAAACCATAGGTATATAAGTGAAGATGTTATAGAGGAATTTAAATGACAGAAAGTGCAATAAGAGATTTATTATTATTATTACATGAGGAATGGTTAGATGAAGAAAGGAAAGTTGTGATTAAAAATCTATTAGCAGGAATGATAGACAGGATGGAAGATAATGTTAATATGGATGATCTTAGATGACATTAAGCAGACATGATTTAGAGAATATCATATGCATAGCCTGTAGTAGAAAGTTTAAAGACCATTATAAAGGTAATGGGAAGAAATTTAACCTCCCCGAATTGATGTCATGTATGTTTAGAATACAGGGTACGCTTGTGGCTGATGGTATAAATAATGCTCCTGCATCGTCATCCAATAATGATTTAAATACTAGTATTAAAGATCCTAATAGTATTACTTGATTATACAAAACTCGCAGCTACAGTAGACCATATTAATATAGGCATAACTATATAACCACATTTTTCACTTTTAGTTTCAAACCATTTTTCTTTTTGTTTCATGTGTTGACGAATAAAATTCTGATATTTAAGGTTTATTCTTTATATAGGGCTCATGCCTGTTCCTTATATAAACAATAATACTTATAGGCTTGTTTCTAGTCTGTATCTTATATATATCTTGTTATTTCCTAAAAACCGTTTTTTCGCCATGTCGCCTTGCACGCATCAATTAACCAAAAAAAAGTGCGTGAAAGTATTTTACGGTAATAGTACCGTACTATACTAACTCAATATAGCAACCATAGTAGCTAGTTCCTATCTGGATTCCTTTAATGGAATGACCAGCAAGGGCTTTATCATCAAAGCCTAAGAACTGTCTAGTGCCTGCTTTATTTTTCTTGACTTTACCGAATTTTTCAATCAGCATAGTCAAGAATATGTCAGCCTCTTTACCTTTTGAAACACTTTCTGCAAGCTCACGTTTGTCGAGTTCTGCTTTAAGTTCCTCATCAGATAATGATGTGATGTTTGTTGTAGTCATCAATTACAATCTAGTCACTCAAAACTATGCCACATTATAGAGTTGGATTTGTATAGTCTGTTTTTGTCTAAGTCCACCATTTACGCCTATAGGCTAAATTTGCGATATGTTATTATACTCACTCTTAACGGTATGTAAGGTATTGATAGTATGTATAGTTCGCATACTATCCATAGTATGGATATCAAGCGTATGGTTGATTTATGCGATATGTTCTTATAGTCACTTATTTCTGCGATATGTTTATATACTCACTCTATAAGTTTAGGCGTGCCTTATATACTCTTAAGAAAAAAAAATTAAATAAAGATATAAATAGATGTGTCGCCCCAATATTTGGGATATGTCTAGGAACGAATCAATTCAATATATATCGTTTGCATACGCTGTTCTTTCTATTGGTGCTGGTGGTTTATTACTGTTGATGCC
>Ga0209756_1004774_pt1 | contig 10450 bp, 12 predicted proteins | sample ETNvirenome_6_85_FD_184071 | JGI IMG/M metagenome (GOLD analysis project Ga0209756, IMG submission 184071) | Marine viral communities from the Pacific Ocean - ETNP_6_85 (SPAdes) (version 3) | ecosystem: Environmental > Aquatic > Marine > Oceanic | place: Pacific Ocean | collected 2013-06-19
GGTACAAGTTACATCACCGCTAAGAGCGAAAGAACTGTAATCAGTTCCATCAGCAATCAAGAAGTGAGTAGTGGTCGCAGCCAAAGAATCATCAAAGATATTCATCATCGATGGCTCAACAGCATCGCTAGCGATAGTGAGAGTACCACCAGCAGCAACAGTAGCATCGCCGGAAATGTTAGCAAGAATTGAATCTTCAAGGTTACTGAAAGTTACAGTCTTAAGAGTGCCGTTATCAGAGAACAAGAAAGTATCTTGGGTCTGATGAAGAGAAGCACCTCCAAGGGCGCCATACTCAGAGATATCAAGCTCAAGAGCACCACCGACCTCAGCGACACCGGGGCCAGCAATTCCCGAAACAAAGTCGGAAACTGCTTCGCTCTTTACGAGACCATCAGTAGCATCTTTGAAGTAAAGCGAATCAGCAGCGTTTGCGATTGCGGCGTCAGCGACACCGAGAAGCGAAACAGTGCCACCAACAGAAAAGTTTCCAGAACCGGAAACCACACCTGCATCGGTGGCGGTAAATGCTGTAGTACCAGCATCGTTCTTAACCGTAAAAGTGCCCTCTTGTGTAAGAGATCCACTCATAGTAGCGGCTAAGGTTTGAAATTTATAAGCCATATTTTAAAACCCTCCATTTTATAGTTTTTATTATGGGTGAACGAGATACACCTATCCAGATTTGATCCAGATAAAGAATACCCGCTCGACTATAAATAGTCCGTGGGGGGGGTAATAAAAATTAGAAAATATGATATTTATCAAGGCCGTTACAATAAAGCTGCAACGATGCATAGGGTGACTCTAAAACAACTGAATTTTGACTGTCGATTGTTTGTGATCCTGATGCCAAAATAGTGATCTTATTTGTGTGTGCGGCGCCGCCTTCGTCTTTTATGACCAGCGTTTGACCACTTAATAAAGTAGCAGCGCTCGGTAATCGAAGGTCCACCGCAGCACTTGTAGTATCAACTCCAATAAAGTAATCTGTAGAGGAGGCAGTTGCTGTGGCACTGATTGCACGGCGGTTCATTTTGAGACCTCCGCCAAGTTTCAGTATGTCGTTCTGAAAGGTAAAGTTTAGTGACCCGGTCAGGTCACCATCAGAAGAGTCGTGAAACTGAATCGAGTGGGCGGGACCCTCGGCTACAACATGGTCCGCTTTGACATTTATAAGATTGCTACCATCGCCGTAGAACGCGGAAGCTGAAACATTCACACTGGCACTTAGACCACCAACAACACTTAGTAGGGAGCCATCAAACTTTAAATTACTCTCGCATGTCAGTGTGTTCGCATCACCGCCAACATTTGTTATAATTGAATTGTTGGTGGCATTGGAAACGCGCGGTACATTAATAACCGAACCGCCGTCTGATGTACTTAGGTTGCCTGAAAGGATGGTTGCTACTGCAATATCCATTCGCGGTCGTAGTTCAGCCGGAAGGAACACAGTACCCGACATATTATTGTAAGCCATTTGTGTGCCTCCTTAATTAATTAGAAGACAAACCAGTTGGCGCCATTAGAATATAAACTAATTGCCGGCATTGATCCTGTAAGTGTGTAGGATGGGGTATTGTCGAAAGTATAGCCCCCGGAGCCTGTTAGAATAATATTTGTACCAGCGCGAGTGGGTGCTTCATCTTTTACTATTAAGAGAGCGCCCGAACCGTAGGTGGATGCGCTAGGAATTTGAATTCTAACATTATTGCTATTCTGAACACCCAGAATATAAGAGGGTGTACTGGCTGTATATGATGTAACCGTAACAGCCTCATATATAACATTAAGGCCGCGTACATGAACAGCTTGATCACCAATGCTAGCACTTAAGACTTTAACGCCTGCAGCATTTTTGACGATTAAACTACCAATTCTAGAATGGGTGTCGTCATTGGAATTACCAAAGTATGTGGAGCCGGTCGCATCAATTCTAGTAACATTCTCATAATGAAAAATACTGGCTGATACTGACCCGGTTACAATTAAGTTACCAGAAAGCACCATGGTGCTCGGTTGGTAGCCACCTACCGAGGTGGTGTGATACATCATCTTTGCCGAGCCGGTGGTTACACCACCACCTGACATGAACTGTATAGACCCCGTAGGTCCAAGCGCTGATGCATCACAGTCTACATATGCCCATCCAAAACTCATTCAACAAACTCCTTAGAAAGTGCTACACGCTGCGAAAACATTGTCTGGTACCGCAGTAGCAGACTTAACAAAAGCAATCCTATCAATACCATCAATCTCAAAAATAAAGTGCCGACCTACACCACTAGTACCACAGCTTGGCTCCATTATAGAGCGGGTGCCGTCACCATCGCGCTCTAAAAGAGGTGCCCACTTACCAGAAGTATAAGTATAACCATATATAAACACAGATAGATCATCGTCAGTGCCCGTCAAATCATCAACATATACATGCAAGAACTTTTGATTTTCTGTAATGTAACCATTCTCCCCGGCAGTAGTGCTGGACAAAGCGGCAGATAAAGAGCCGGCCGCGGCGATGACTGCTACCGCCGAAGGTGTTTCTTTAGTTGCAACTGGATTGCTGTCTGTGAGAGTCTTCGGGCGGCGGGTACGACCCCAACTTGTTGCTTTGTACGTCGCCATTATTCGCCTCTCACCTTGTTTGTATAATTGTAATTAGTCATTGAACTTTAAACCTTTAAAAAGTGCTGGCCGCTGCATAGAGTGTTGGCGCGTCGGTGGTTGATTTTACAAATGCTACCCTATCAATACCTGCAATTTCAAAAATGTAGTGCCTAGCAGCACCACTGTCCGTTGTAGCAGTCATAACAGAGCGGGTACCATCACCATCATGTTCCATAATTGGAGCCCACTTGCCAGAGGCATAAGTATAACCATACACTTGCACGGCCCGGGCGCCGGCGCCTTCAACGTAAACATGTAGATACCTCTGATTTTCTGTTACCAACCCATTAAGGTGCAGACCACCATCAGTGGAAGTTTTACTTATACCGTTATCTAGTATAGTAGCCGAGGCCGTGATCACAGTGGTGGCTGTCGGTGTTTCTTTCGTGCCGATCGGGTTATCGTCTCGTAAGCTTTTGGGCCTGCGAGTGCGACCCCAACTTGTTGCTTTATAAACCGACATGCTTTAATCCCTTTTTTGCTTTACAAATATAAATAGTCATCTATTTTTTCTCATACGTTTTTCTAATGCTCTTTGTCTTTTAAGTTCGTCTCGGATTCTTCTACGGTCTGCTTTTTTGCGATCCTCGCGCTTCTTATCGGAAGGCTTCTTATAATATCTTCTATCTCTAACTTGTTCAACAATCTTTGCTTTTTTGGTTTTCTTAATAAACCTTCTGATCATTCTTTCGGTATTGCCGCGGCACTCTTTTGAAGTCACTTTAACATTTGCTGCTTTTCTACTCATCGTTTCCCCTTATTCATTGATTCCCAAATCTTTGAAGAATGCCCAAGAATAGAACCAATATCTACGCCAGCATCGCGGGGATCTCCCATATCAACGGAGCCGGCAGCTTGTTCTTGTTGGGCTGGTGTGGGTGTGGTGCCTTCAAACAAATTAACACCGTTATATGCTTCGTTACCTATTGCATCCATAAGCTTTTTTCTATCTTGGTTATAGCTTCGTTTCTTTGGTGGCGCTACTCTAACAGGCTGTTCGGCTTGTTCTGTTATAACCGGAGCGCTGCCAAGACCCTTAGCAACCTCTGAAACAACATTGGACAAAAGCCCTTCTTCAAGAAGAACTTCATGGATGCACTCTTTGACGAGCGGCTTGATCAATTCTTTTAAATCACTCTTCTTCACTTAAAACCTCATTTAAAAGCCGGTTGATTTTATCGGCCTTTGTGAATACATTATTGTTAAATTCTTTAGCTTCGCGCATCATAAATGCGCCGGGCGTTGATGGTTCGGAGACCATATCAAAACAAATCAATTGAAAATCATCTTCGACCATTGTTTGCCCCTTCTCTTCTCGCACAGAGCCCATGCCGCGGGAAGAAACACCTACTGTAACACCACCGTTGACCAGTTCCTTGAGGATCTTGCCGGATGGAGTCTCTAAGACTTTAATCTTGCCCATGACATTCTTGCCTTCCATCCAGATCGCAGTCACCATGTGGGATGCATTCTTAAGATTGATAACAGAATCGTCTGGGTGATCTAATTCGCCAAGCGCACGACATTCTTTAACAAGCTTCTCGTAGTTTTTAACTTCGCGTATCATTGTAGTGTGGGGGTAAACCCTACCATTGCCGTTTTGTGTTTCGGTCATTTGCATAATTCCAGAAAGAATCATACCGCCGTCAGCAACATAACGTTTTTCTTCTTCTGTGAGGAGATCTTGACATACGCCGCCTTCACACAATGCATAATATTCTCTAAGTAGTTTCTTTGACATTATTTACCAAACCCCCATCTCTCTGAGATTTTTTGAAGTTGTTCGTTCAGGGTCTCGGCCTTTTTCACTTTGCTTTCGTTGGCGGTCGTATTAGCTTGCTGAGTCGTGCGCTGTGCTGCGGCTCTACGTGCTCTTTCTTCCTCGCTTTCTTCAGCAGATGCCGCTGTTGGCTCGGCGGCTGCTGGTGCTGCGGCAGGTTCAGCGGCTGCAGGTTCGGCTGCGGCAGGTTCAGCGGCTGCAGGTTCGGCTGCGGCAGGTTCAGCGGCTGCTGGTGTGGCTGCGGCAGGTTCAGTGGCTGCTGGTGTGGCTGCAGCAGGTTCAGCGGCTGCTGGTGTGGCGGCTGCTGGTGTTGCGCCGGTCATTTCTGCTGCCGCGGCCTGTACTGCTAGGCGGAATCTCTCGTCTTTAGGCGCTTTGTCTGCTGTGTCTTGTGTTAAGGCCCGGGCCTGTTCAATTGCTTGTGACACTTTCTTGATATCGGGCATTTCGCCTAGGCCGAGTTTGGTTACATCTTGCTCTAGTTTCTGTCTAAGCTTAAGCATATGCTGGGCATATGAACCCATCACAGAAGCGGTCTGTTTTAACTTGGCGTTGGTCGCCATCTCAGCTGAGGCGTTTGCACCGCCGGGTATCTTGCCGGCTATTTTACTCCCAACAGAAGAAAGGGCGCCAGCGCCTTTAGCCTTCAGTCTGTCGAGGACGCCTTCGTCAATATCATCGTTTTCGATCATATCTCTAACTTCTTCGTTGATAATTTGTATCAGTTCTTTTTCAGTGATCTTCATAGTTAAGACCCCTTGCAGCAGCGTCTTACAGGCTGCAGCATCCATTTAGTCATCCAAGTGTTTGTGTTCATGCTTAATTCCTTCGTCTCCAAAAATCATGTTAAGAACATATGAAGTTCCTGACGATAGCCAACCTAGTATAAAAAAGTTCGCTACACATACATCAAAACTAAATAGTTCGGTGAACGGAGAAAGTAGCATTAAAAACCACCCGGCATGGAAACCCATGCACATGGGGCACTTAAATAATTCTCCTAAATAGCCTTCTTTTGGTCTTATGTCGTTAAGTATCTTTCCGTATACCAGTATTTGTGTGAGCCCATAGGCGCATAAGATAAAAGCTAATAATTCCATTTTCCTCTCTGTTTAAACTGTGTAAATATAATTCAGTGAATAGGGATCGCGAACGAATTGTCTTTTCATTGATCCCTTCTCCGTAGATTGTGGCACTTCACCTAACTCTGTAGAGTCTTCCTTTTCTGGGTGCATAAGCTCATCGTCTGTCATAGAGATGATAGCTTCCTTATTCTCAAAGTAGGGTCGCTCTTCTTCGATAAATCGCGATATGTTAATAAGCGCTAATTTCGGCCCATTAATATCTGGGTTTATCGATTCCTGAATCGTGCCTTCAAGTGCTCCAAAGTACGAGCCGGCTTGGATGCTTTCGGGTACAAGTATTCCCTTTTTAAATAATTGTGTCATTAATCTGTTTTGTGCGCCATAAACCATATCAGACATGGTCTCTTTGGGGAAAGCTACCACCTTGTTTGCTGACGGAGATAGAATGATATCAATATCTCCATGATCAAAAATCATCACATCGCCATTAAGCGATTGCCTAGCATCGATCTCTAGTCTAACCTTTTTAGCATTGGCCTCCGGGCCTATTCTAATCACTACTGGCATTGTCTTCGATTTCCCCAACTAATTGTTGCACTTTTAAAATAGTCAACAACATACTTTGATCCGCTTCGATGTTCTTATAATCTTCCAACAGTTCCAAGACTTGTTCTGTTTTTTCAACCATAGAATCATCTGATGAAACGTTTTCATGATTTTTTGATTCACGTAATTTTTCTTTCAGTCTGCCAATCTCTTCATTTAGATACATCTTTAATTCTAAAGAATTGTCCACAAAAGAACTAATGTATAAGTTTAAAAGCTGCTTCTGTTCTGCCAACAGCTTACTGTCATATTTTGTGTTAAACTTATCGACGAACGATTCTACTACTACGTTATCAATCTCCAATTGTTCTTCATCTTCTTCGACTCTCGACATGTGTTCCAACACTAGCTCTTCAAGCATTACTGAGTTTTTGGGGCTAATCTTGGTTGAAAACATCTTGTGTATGTTCGCTAGAGATTTATAGTTCGGAACAAAATTATTAAATACAGAGGGCTCTAGTTCTTTGTTAACATCCTTTATCAAATCAGTCTGACTCACAAATAAGCCGTGTGGATCCAAGACTCGGTGAGCTAATTTTGCTTCTCGCATGATCTTCTCGCACGTCTTTCGTTCTAAGCCGCTGGTCTCATAGAGAGATTGATAACATTGCAGGTGTTTATATAACACTGAATCTGGCGTAAAATGTTTCTTGACTAGTTTAACTACTGTGTTTTTTCTATCATGATCTCCCTGTAAGATTGCCGATGTTCCTTCTCTAATCAGCACTTCAAAAATGAACGCGGTGTTCCTTTTCTTATTGTACTTAGTTTTCATCATTTTGCTCCATATTTGTTTTTTCTTTATTCTCTAAACCATTGATTAATTGCTTTAAAGAATCGTTAACTTCAAAAAGTCTTTGTTCTTCTTTGGACTCTTCCAATGTATAAGTAGATTGATCTTGTTCATAAATACCTTTTGCGATGCTCGGTACCGTAGACTTTGCTAAGTCGCTAATGCCCTTAAACTTGGATCTTGTAGAATTTCCGCGCATCTCGTTATTCCCGTGGCCTGCAATATTCCTCTGTCGAGGGCCTGATGATTTTCTACCATCATTAGTACCATCTTTTCTTACATATGTGCTTTTCTTGTATGTGCTAAGCCTGTCTGAATCGCGAGATCCGGGAGGCACGGCCAGAAGTGGTGATTCTTCGCCGGCTGGTTCTTCCATGTCAGCATCGCCGGCCGGCATTTCTTCGGCACCACCTTCCATCCCAACATCATCAAGGGCCAGATCTCCGCCTAAATCACCCCCCATGTCGCCCCCGAGAGCACCTGCAGTTTCGCCGGCTGCAGCGGCTTCTGCGACCTGTTGCAGTGAAGCATCATACTTCCGATCATAATAAATTTCTCTTTGGTTTCTAACAAACTCTTCATTGGACATGCCAAAGATATGTTCTGTAACCCAGCGGCGAGAAAAGTATCCCTCTGTGGCAGATGCGGCGATATCGAATTTAGCTTTCCAGAATTCAATCTCTTGCATTTCAGCAATCTTAGAAGGATTGTTGAGAGCAAGCTTGAAGTTAATCAGATCGTCTCCGCGGAAACCAAGAGTATAAAGATGAATAATACCAACCTTTTCAAGTTCATGAATGATCACGCGCTGTAGTCTTTGGATCGTCCGAGCAAAACGGATGTCTTTTTGTGCTAACGTAGTCTTGTCTTCGGAGGCGCCCTCGCCCATAGAAAGGTATGGTTGTGGAATTTTAAGTGCTGCAAATAGTTTATCGCGAAGATACTTCACGTCTTCAACAGCTGCTGTGTTCTGACCGCCGGCCAAGTTGGTTACCTCGGTAGCGGAGCCCGGGCGGACTGGAATAAAATAGTCTTCTTCGATGCTCATCGGATTATATCGCATATCAACGCGGCCGGTCTTTTGATCGATAACCGAGTGGCGCTTAAGGTTGCTAACAATCTTTTCCATATATTGCTCGATATCATTTGGTGGAATGCCACCGACATCAATCTTGAACAATCTTCTTTCAGATGAGCGAATAATACGATAGGCCATCATTGCATCTTCAACAAGGGTCAATTGTCTAAAAATACGGCGCGCAGGATCTAAGATAGATGTACCATATGGTGAGTGCTTATCGTTACCTAATACTCTAAAATGTGCAACTTGCCAATTTTCAAATGTCATGCCGGCACTGTTCCATTGATACTGGATATAATTAGGATTGGTTGAATCTTGTCCTTCGAGTCTCTCAACTTCTGTAATCGGGAGAGAAATAACCGATTGAACCCCAAACCTATCATCCATGTCGAGATACAAAAAGAAATCTCCGTATTTACACATTGTGCGAGCCCAGCCGAATAAGTTATATTCAACATTTAAAACCTTGCTATATAAATTTGCCAACACGGCTTTGATTTCTTCATTGCTACATTTGATGTTCAGCATCGGTCGCAAATCAGAATATGTTGTCATCTCATCTGCATAGATATCTAAGGCGGATGCAATCTCTGGCATATACTCCATCTGATCAAAATCAATATATCTCTCGACGCGTCGTTGATTTTGCATCGCATTGAGTGCAAGGTTATCAAGAGGGCTGTATTGGGACTTCTTAAACTGTTGACCGGATGCTGTTCTGAATCTTGATGAAAATTTATCTAAGTGCTGGCGTCTGATCTTGGTACCAGTTTGTGAACGATAGTTTACAATTGGGCCTGAAAACAACCTTGTAAGCGCTTTGAATAAATCATTTTGTTGATTTAGTGGGTTTCTGCCGCTGTCGTATTTTTTATTTCTATTGTCTGCCATTTATATTCTCACTTAATAATCCATTTATATTGGTCATATATGTTTTTTGCTTCATTCATTTTATCAAACAATTCATCTTTTTTGTAGCCTTGTTGGCCTTTAATTTGAGTGTTCATTTTAGTGTTTGTTTTATATACCGCATTTAAAAACGCTTTCTTATAATTAAGTTCTCTGGCACTATGTTGTATTGCAGTATCTCTAACCCAGCAAGCAATCGCGAGAGCCATGATCAGGTCATCATGGTATCCTTTCATCGCTTGGGGCTTGCCGTTCCTCCAAATAAAAGTCTTCATCTCGCTCACGGTTCGGGACGAATATATTGTAATTAGTTTATTTCTGATAAACTCTTCTAATTTCGCTATGATAAGAGGTCTAGTCTTCATAGATGTGGTGAATCCCGGAACAGACGAATTAAGATGTTCAGCCGTATGCTGGTCAATATATTCGTGTGTTGACTTGATCGAATGATATAAGTTGGGGTACCGAGTTTCGTTGAGTTTTTCCAGCACAGTGAAGCCAACATTGTTATTTTCAACCACAACCATACAATTACCAAACTCTTTCCCTACCTCATTTAGCATATTGGCATACATATCTAAAGTTGGTTTTCCTTGGTATTCTCCGATAATCTCCAAGGTCTCTAATTTCACAATATGAAAAGTGGAATAATCCGCACCATCGCCGCGAGCAACATCGGCCACAAGCAGATAACTGCATGAGGGATCATATTCTTCCCAAATCCAAAAATTTCTATCAAAGCCGGTCTTGTGTTTTGGTTCGCGAACATTTGATAGCATCCATTCCATACAATCAGGATCAATAACGGTCTCACCAGATGTGTTGAAATTACACTGTAGCTCTTGGGCAATCTGTCGCTTGGACATATTTCTGGTTTCTTTCTTATACCATTCTTCACCACGATCGGGATGAACATCCCACGGAAGAGTTGTTAAGTTAAAGTTGTTAAGGCCGCCTTCGGAATCCATGCAAGTTTTATGAAACCAGTTTCCAACACCGTTTGGTGTTGAAAGCGCGATGCATCGACCACCAGTTGACAGCGTGGGATATAGACCGGTCCACAACTCTTCTAACCCTTCGATGTGAGCGGCCTCATCTAGAACCAAGAGAGACAGGGCTTCTGAACGACCTGCATCACCGGAAGTAGATGTAGCTTTAATGGATGATCCATTTGACAACTCAAAAGAGGTACGGTTGTCTACCGAGATAGTTGCTATCTTGAGCCACTCTGGCACATTTCTCATAATGTTCTTGACTTTTTTAACCAAGTTTCCGGCTGTTGCAAACTTGGTTGCCATAACAAGAATGGCTTTATCGCGATGAAACAACATCATCCAAGTGATGTAGCCTGCAGTAATCGTTGAGATTCCTAATTGGCGTGCCTTTAAGATGACATTGAAGCGATAATCATTAAAGTCTTTCAGAAGATCATCTTGGAAATCATAGGTATTAAACAAAATCAACCCGTGAAGCGGGTGTGAAATTCTTGCATAATTGTTGAGAAAGTACGCTGGATCTTTACCGCA
>Ga0209756_1004775_pt1 | contig 10450 bp, 15 predicted proteins | sample ETNvirenome_6_85_FD_184071 | JGI IMG/M metagenome (GOLD analysis project Ga0209756, IMG submission 184071) | Marine viral communities from the Pacific Ocean - ETNP_6_85 (SPAdes) (version 3) | ecosystem: Environmental > Aquatic > Marine > Oceanic | place: Pacific Ocean | collected 2013-06-19
CTGCGAATAGAAGTGCAAAAACTGGTCGCAAACAAATGAGACTCACATCGTCTCAAGTAGCAATAGCTAAAAAATTAGGTGTGCCACTCGAAGAATATGCAAAACAATTAAAACTCACGAAGGAGGCATAAGCATATGAAAAAAGAAGATAAAAAAACAACTTCTCGTGCGGCTGAGACTCGGACAAAAACTGAACGTCCAAAAGAGTACAAGCCACCATCCTCTCTGGATGCACCACCAGCGCCTGACGGATTTAGGCACAGATGGATAAGAGCAGAATCTGTAGGATTCATAGATAGTAAAAATATTTATGGAAGACTTAGAGAAGGATATGAATTAGTGAGAGCTGATGAATATTCCGGAACTGACTATCCTGTAGTTGCCGACGGCAAATACGCTGGAGTGATTGGAGTAGGAGGCCTATTGTTGGCTAGGATACCTGAAGAACTCGCGAAGCAACGTGTTGAATATCAGAAGAAACTTACTGAAGGACAAGACGAAGCAGTTGAAACCGACTTACTAAGGGAACAACATAAGAGTATGCCGATCGATGTCGATCGACAGTCTCGTGTAACCTTCGGTGGTACAAAGAAATAATTTTTCTTAAACTATCGGAATTTAAATAAACCGTGCTGGAGGCTTTCTTCGGAAGGCAGGCACATAAGGAGTAATAACTATGGCAAATAGTAACACAGCGGGATTTGGTTTGATTTCTGCGGGTACAGTTGGTTCAACACCATCTACTCAAGGACAAGGCAAATACTACATAGATGCCGGTGATACTGATGATTTGTTTCAAGGATGTTCTGTTCGAATGAAGGATGGATATATTGTTGAAGCGTCAAGTACAGCGACATTTGCAACTATAGGTGTGTTTAACGGTATCTTCTACAATGCGGCGACAACTTTGAAGCCGACGTGGGCGAACTGGTATAACCAACCTATTACTCCGGCTAACAGTGAAGATATCACATGTTTTGTATTAGACAATCCATTTCAACTTTTCGTTGGAGCAGCATCTGGAGCAGTAACTCAGGCAAACGTCGGAAGAACTGTATCTTTTGCAGCAGCTGTCCCAACAGGAAGTGAAATTTCTGGACAATGTACTAATACAATGGACATCACTGGTATCAATGACACTACCAAACAGTGGAGAATTATAAGATCTGCTGAGGAACCTGGCAATAGCGATATAACTGCAAACTTTTGTAGTTTTGTTTTTGCTCAGAACCTTGGACAATACTTATTGAATTCAGCTACTGCTGGTAATGACTGGACAATATAGGAGCATATAGACATGGCAATATCAAGAGCACAGCTAGTTAAAGAACTAGAACCAGGCCTAAATGCACTATTTGGGCTGGAGTACAAACGGTATGACAATGAGTCTGCCGAAATATACGTTACTGAATCAAGTGACAGAGCTTTCGAAGAGGAAGTTATGTTATCAGGATTCGCTAACGCTGATGTAAAAGCAGAAGGTCAAGGCGTTTCTTACGATCAAGCGCAAGAGACTTACACTGCTCGTTACACTATGGAAACGATCGCGCTTGCTTTCGCTATCACAGAAGAAGCTATCGAAGATAACCTCTACGATAGATTAGCTTCTAGATATACAAAAGCACTAGCAAGATCTATGTCAAACGCTAAACAAGTTAAAGCAGCTAATCCATTAAATAATGGTCTACCTTCAGTAGGTACATATTTAAGTGGTGACGGCAAGTCTTTGTTTTCTACTAATCACACTACGATTGCAGGAGCAACTTCTAACACTTTAACTACTCAAGCTGACTTAAACGAAACTTCATTAGAACAAGCATTGATTGATATCGCTGCAATGACTGATGAAAGAGGTTTAAAAATCGCTGCGAGAGGCGTTAAGATGATAGTTCCATCTGCTAATCAGTATCAAGCTGAGAGATTATTAAAATCTCAAGGTAGAACACAGACAGCAGATAATGATATCAACGCAATCAACTCTATGGGAATGATTCCTCAAGGATACAGAGTGAACCATTTCTTAAATGATTCTGATTCGTTTTATATTATTACGGACGTTCCAAACGGTATGAAACACTTTGAAAGAACTCCATTGACAACTTCAATGGAAGGTGATTTCGATACTGGTAACGTTAGATACAAAGCTAGAGAAAGATACGTTTTTGGCGCATCTGACTTTAGAGGTATCTACGGCGTTGAAGGTGCGTAGAATCTAAACTAATTTTGTGGCGGAACATAGTTTCGCCACAATTTTCTAATAATGGTGAGAATATGTACCCAGTTATGGTGGTGGATAATTTTTTTAAAGACGTAGATAAAATAATAAGTTTATCAAAAAAATTAAAATATAATTCGGCTACTGAAACAGCTAATTGGCCCGGTATAAGAACTGAATCATTACATCTCAATCATTATGATTTATTTCATAATATAATTTTAAAAATTTTAAATTATTATCATCCCAATGCTCACATAAAATATAGTGATTCTCTTGTTTGTTTTAGTAAATTAAAATATGGGGATAAAGGAAAAACTCGTTTTCATTATGATGAAGGTACGGATATTGCTGCTGTAATATATTTAAGCGAAGGGGATATAAAAACAGGGACTACTATATTTAATAAAAATAAAAAAAAACAAATAATTGTTGGTAATGAATTTAATAGTATGGTAGCTTATGATGCTAATAAATATCACGGTTTTACCAGTTTAAAACCATTGAGGGAAAAAGAAAGGCTCACCTTAAATGTTTTTATTAACAATATAGAAGTAAATTATGAATAAATTCCTAGTAAAAATATGGGCATACGATCATACTGCTACTTTTGAAGTAGAAGCAGAAGATAATGCTGAATCTATAGAAAATTCTATCCTTGACAAAATTGGAGAAAAGAGTATAGTTTGGGAATACGCTGGAATGTTTGGTTCCACAAACAGAATAACCTATGAGGAGGTTAGTCATGACCGAAGACCTATACAAACAGAAAAGGTCCTTGGAGTTGAGGTGGCAGTTGGAGTATGAGCAAAGTGGTAAATATACTCTTAACATGGTCGAAATTGATAATGCAATTAAAAGCGTTATTACTGAGATCAAATTGGAAGAATCTAAAATTGCAGATAGAGAAAATGCAATTCAAGCTTCAGCCGCTCAAGTTTCTGTGGCTACTTAAATAAACGCCACATCGCTGAAATCGTATCTTTCTTGCGGGATCTCTTGCACTCTACTAAAATCTATTATATAAATCATTTACTATACAATTAATAATAAAATATTAAATGTAGACGCGTATAGTCGACATCCCCTAGGGACTACATTTAAAATATTCTAGGAGGAATATTATGGCAAACACATCGTTTAATGGTCCAGTTAGGTCCGAAAAAGGATTTCAACAGATCAATAAAGCTGCTAGCACAGGAGTTATAACATCAAGGTTTTTAGGAACAAAACCAGATCTAACTAGCTTAACTGCAACAGTAGTAGCAACCGCAGCAACATTAACTTACACAGCTAATGTTATCACGGTTAACAATTACACAGGCGGTGCTGCACAAGCGGTAACATTACCGGCAGCAACAGTTGGAACTGTAGTAGTTCATTATCAATCAGATGAAACAGCTGGTGGAACAGCTACCCTTACATTTACTTGTGCGGGTAATGACGTTTACAGAACTGGTTCAAAAGTAGAGAGCAGAACGGCTGGTTCCGCTTCAACTATAGATACATCTGCAGCTAATGAAACTATATTGACTTACACACCTGCAAATGCAGCAACTAATAGTTTAACTCATGGTTGTTATATTTATTTCACTTGTTTTGAAAAAGGCATTTGGAATTTTGCTCATGATTTAGCAACAGGACCTACGTTTGACACAGGCGCAGCTGCTTGGAGTTAATAGGTAATTAAAATAATGTGAGCTCCTTAGGGAGCTCACGATTAAGGAGAAAAATATGACATTAACTTATGTTAACGTAAAAACAATAATGGATGAAACAGCGTCAAGTACTACATACTTTGCAACTGCGGCTAGACCAAATACATCTTTCACGATGGCGAACACTACTTTTGCTTCTACTCACAATGGTGGAGGAGCAGTTATAACTGCAACTACAGCAGGTTCTTCTGATTCAGGAAAAACTGTAACTCTAACAGGAACAGATTTAAATGGTAATTCTCAAACTGAAGTAATTACACTACCTGGTTCAGCAACAGACACAGCAGGAACTAAATATTTTTTAACTGTCACTGGAGCTGAAATGAGTGCTCAACCAGCAGGAAATGTTTCTTTAGGATTTAATGCTTCTAGAGGAATGGGAATGTTTGGTGGAAGAACTGCGCTTAAAGGTTTCACATCTTTTAGTGGTGGAACAGCTGGAGATGTGTCTTTTCATAATAGTTCAAGTGGTTTACTTTCAAGTTCTACTCCATTTATGCAATATAGAACAAATGGGACAGCAGATAATGAAACTCATTTTAATGTACCTGCACTCGGAGTATTATGTACTAGTGGGTTAGTTGTAACTTATACGTTGGATACAATAGATCAGATGAACGTCTTCTTTAATGGATAGGAGCATAGATGGCAAATACAACATCAGGCTCTTATACATTTGGTAAGACTCTTGCAATTGATGATATAATTGCTGAAGCTTATGAACGAATTGGTTTAGTAGGTTCGGCAGGGCATCAAATACATAGTGCAAGAAGATCATTAAATATTCTTTTTCAAGAATGGGGAAATAGAGGAATTCATTTTTGGGAAATAGGTCAAACTAATATTGATTTATCAGAAGGCACTACTGAATATATATTTTATAGAGATAGTGCAGATGGCACAAGTACCACTACAGCACCTTCAAATGGCATCTATGGAATAGCTGATATTATGACAGCTTCTTATAGAACTGGTTATAATACTACAAGTCAAGTAGATTTACCAATGACTAAAATTAGTCGTGATACATACGCGGCTCTTTCAAACAAATTAACTAAAAGTACACCAAGTCAATTTTGGATTCAAAGATTGGTGGACCGTACTACAATTACAATTTATCCAACTGCAAATTCTACTGCAGCAGATAATTATATTAGCATTTACTATGTAGCAAGACTTCAAGATGTTGGAGCTTATACAAATGCAGTAGATGCTCCTTACAGATTTATACCGTGCATGATAGCTGGATTATCTTTTTATTTATCTCAAAAATTTGCACCACAAAGAACACAAGAAATGAAATTATTATATGAAGATGAATTAGCAAGAGCTTTAGCAGAGGATGGATCAGCAGCGAGTACGTACATTACACCGAAAACTTATTATCCAAATATATAATGACTATTATAACTAAAGGAATGGGCGCTATAATAAAAGGTGCTAGAAAAAAACTATCTGTATCTCCCAAAGCTGCACTATCTGCATGGAAAGATAAAGCTATAAGTACAATAGAAAGCCCAAGACGTAAATCGTATAAAAAGAAGTTTGGTAAAGAACCTACGGTTACTATTAAACATATAGATGGTAAAAAAGAAACAATAATTGATGAAATGATAGGTGATAGAGAAATTGAGATTTACAATAGAATTATCAAATCTAAAGGTAGAAAAAATAGAAAAGGTAAAAAATAATGGGAAGATTTTCAAAAGGTAGAAATGCATTAATGCTTTCAGATCGTTCTGGAGCAGCATTTCCATATAGAGAAATGGTTCAAGAATGGAATGGTGCTTGGGTACATAATTCTGAATATGAACCTAAACAACCACAAATAGATCCAAGACCACACGGAGCAGATGCACAAGCTTTACAACATGCTAAACCTGCAAGAACAGAATTTGCAACTGAAGATATTTTACCAAATGATCCTTTTACTACTACAGCTGCTTCTAAAACTTTAAGTGTTTCTTTTCCAGGTAATCCTTTTAATGATGGAACAACTCATGTAACATTTAGAGATCTTAAACAACCTGTTGGAGGTGTTGCAATAACAACTTTAGAATTAACAACAACTTTAAATGGTGCAATATCTGATTCTGTTACTTCATTAACATTAACTGATTCGTCTGCTTTTCCAACTTCAGGATATATTATGATTGAAAAAGTGCTAACATCAAGTGATACATCTAATACACTTCTTGTTGGAACTTATAAAAATGAAGTAATAAAATATACGGGAAATAATACAGGAACAAATGTGTTATCTGGTTTAACAAGAGGTACTTCAGCTCCTTATGTAGGACAAACTCCACCAAGCACAACGGCTAGTTCACATTCAAGTGGGGCCAAAGTATTTGGTTCTTATGTAGCAACAGCCGTAGGAACAACTGTAGTAGGGGTAAGCCCACCAGGAAATCAAACTCAATATAATTCTTTAACAGTGCAGTTAGTTTCTAATGCAACAAGCACTGATACAGGAGGCGGTTTTCAATGTACAATTGGACCCGTTAATGATAGGTATTATTAATTATGTCTGGAATTAGTTATACAACATTAGTAACAATGATAAGAAGCTATACAGAAGTAGATTCTACGGTGTTTACTACAGCTATTTTAGAAAATTTAATTTTAAATGCTCAACACAGAATATTTGGTGATGTTCCAATTGATGCAGATAGAGTAGAGTACGCAGGAACATTAGCAGCTGATGTTAATACAGTTAGAGTTCCGGCAGGTATGGTTTTTGTAAGAGGTGTTGAAGTTTTTAATTCTACGTCTTCTAGAACAGGACCAGCTACTTGGCTTCAAAAAAGAGATAGAACTTTTATAAATGAATATGTGGGACAATTAACAGGACCAGAAGGTTCTCAAACAGGTCAAGATACTACATCATTACCTAAATATTATGCTATGTTTGGAGGAGCAACTGGGCTTAGTTCCACGACTTCGGGTAATATTATAATGGCTCCTACGCCAGATGCTAATTATTTAATAAATATTCATGGAAATGTAATTCCAGCTACCTTAGAGTCTGGAAATGAAACTAATTATATTAGTCTTAATTACCCTCAATTATTATTATATGCTTGTTTGGTAGAGGCATATGGATTTTTAAAAGGGCCACAAGACATGTTGACATTATATGAACAAAAGTATAAACAAGAACTAGCAAAATTTGCAAGTGTGCAAATTGGGAGACGGAGAAGAGACGATTACACAGATGGTACTGTACGTATACCGATCGAATCACCGCCTCAATAAGTAGGAGATAAATATGGCAATAACATCGGCAATTTGTAATAGCTTTAAGCAAGAAATCTTAGAAGCAGAACATAATTTTACGGCTTCTACTGGAAATACTTTTAACTTAGCTTTATACACTAGTTCAGCAACTTTAGGAGCATCAACAACGGCTTATAGTTCTAGTAATGAAATAACAAATTCATCTGGAACAGCTTATAGTGCAAAAGGAAAAGCTTTAACAAGTGTTACACCAACATTAGATTCATCAACTGCAGTCTGTGATTTCGCAGATGTCTCTTGGACATCAGCTTCATTCACAGCTAATGGATGTTTAATTTTTAATGATTCACATTCAACAGATGCATCAGTATGTGCGGTGGCTTTTGGCGGAGATAAAACTGTATCAAGCGGAACTTTTACAATTCAGTTTCCAGCAGCAGCAGCAACTACAGCGATAATTCGTATAGCATAGGGAGTAAGTCCTTATGGCTAATACTTGGAATAGATCCGGAACAACCTGGGGTCAAGGCCTTTGGGGTGAACAAGATAATAATTTAGCAGAACTTACTGGTATATCAGCAACAATATCTCTTGGCGATTTAGCCTCTTATGCTGAACAAGGATGGGGTCGTGATGCTTATGGTGAAGAACCATGGGGCGATAGTTATGATCCAAACATCATTATTGAAACTGGTTTTGGATTAACATCTTCTCTTGGATCTACAACAGTATCAACCGAAATAAATGTTGGTTGGAGTTCAGATACGTGGGGATCTGAAAACTGGGGTCAATCAGGTTTAACAGTAGAACTAACTGCTCCTGATGGTCTTACTGCAAGTCTTCCAGCTGTGGGATGGGGTAATCAAACTTGGGGCGCAGATAAATGGGGTGGAGAATATTGTTTAGATCCGGCTGATGTAATGGGTCTTACAGGAATTGGTGCCACGGCAAGTGTTGGTTCACCAACAGCTATTTCTGATTTTACTGGAACTCTTTCAGGACAATCTGCTACTTCATCAGTTGGAGCTATTGCGCCAACTGAAATGACAATTGGTTTATCAACTGCTGGAGTGGGAACTACAGGAGTTGGAGCTATTGCGCCAGCTGATGTAATGGGATTAACTGGAGTAAGTGCTACTACTTCAATTGGATCAATAACAGTAGCTTCTGTTGAATTAATAAATGTAACTGGAGTAGGTGCCACAGCATCTGTAGGAGCTATTACTCCCACAGAAATGGCTGTAGGATTATCTGGTGTTTCAGCGACAGCAAGTACAGGTTCCATTGCTCCTACAGAAATGACAATAGGATTGACAGGTTTATCCGCAACTGTTACTGTAGGTCAAGTTGGTGGTCCAATAGCATGGAAAAAAGTTACTCCTACACAAGGTGGTAGTTGGAGTAAAAAAACAGCTACTCAAGGTGGTAGTTGGAGTAAAGTTACACCACCATAAACATAATATATGTTATTGACATTATATGTAAAAACAAATAAATATTAAGACGTAAGATTTAGGAGATAATTATGGCATCAACTTATACACCTCTTGGTGTTGAAAAAATGGCAACTGGTGAAAACGCCGGTACATGGGGAACAAAAACTAATACAAACTTAGAAATTATCGAGCAATTCGCTGGTGGTTATACTACTCAAGCAGTAACAGATGGTGCAGACACAGATCTTTCAGTTACTGATGGTGGAACTGGAGCAACTCTTGCTCACAGAGTTATTGAATTAACAGGTGCACTTACAGGTGCAAGAAACGTAACTATTCCAATTGACGTACAACAAATGTACGCAGTTAAAAACTCTACTACTGGAACACAAGCAGTAACATTTAAATATGTTTCTGGTACAGGTACAAGTGTTACTTTTGCTGGTGGAGATACTTCTACAAAATTTATTTATGGAACTGGATCAGGATCAAATCCAAATATAGTTGATCTAGGAATGGTCAATTTAACAGGTACACAAACTTTAACAAATAAAACTTTAACTAGCCCTGTAATAGGAACAAAAATTTCAGACACAAACGGAAATGAATTAGTTAATCTTACAGCAACAAGTTCTGCAGTAAATGAATTTACAATTGCTAACGCAGCAACAGGTGATGGTCCAGTTTTATCAGCAACAGGTGAAACAAACGTTGATATAAACATTAACCCTAAAGGATCTGGTGTTCTTAAATCAGGAACAGCAGCGGTTAAAGTTGCAGGTTTAGAAACTATATGGATTCCAGCTCAAGCAATGTATGCAACTACAACAAATGGAGCTGATGCACAACAAATAGAAACAACAGCAACTAGACCAGATATAAAAGTTTTAGATTTTGACGCAAGTACAGCCGAATATGCACAGTTTGCTGTCGCAATGCCTAAATCATGGAATTTAGGTACAGTAACTTTTCAAGCGTGGTGGACACCAAGTAATACAAACACAGGAAACTGTATTTTTGGTCTTCAAGGTGTTAGCTGCAGTGACAGTGATACAGCTGATGTAGTTTTTGGAACAGCTCAAGAAGTTACAGATGCTGGAATTGGAACTGTGGAAGATGTACAGGTTACAGGAACAAGTAGTGCAATGACAATTGCAGGATCTCCGGCTGATAACGATATGACATTTTTTCAAGTTTACAGAGATGCAGCAGATGGTAGCGACACATTTACTGGTGATGCCAGATTAATAGGAATTAAAATGTATTATACTACTGATGCTGCTAATGACGCATAAGGAGTATAGGCATGAGAGATCACAAAATAGACCTTCTTAAAAATACTGAAGGTAAAAATTTAAAAAATAAAAAACCAAGTAAAGGAAAATCTTTTGGCTACCAAATTTTAGGATTTGGTGCTGGTGGGTCTGCAAATAATTTTATAGTAGCGACTGGGGGAAATACTGTAATTACTGATGGTGATTATAAAATTCATGTTTTTACAGGAGATGCTACATTCTGTGTATCAAATGTAGGTGCTTGTACGTCATCAGGATCAAATTTAGTAGATTATATAGTAGTTGCTGGTGCCGGAGCAGGTGGAGGATCACACGGCGGCGGTGGCGGAGGAGGTGGTTTAAGAACATTTATGCCAGCTTCAACACCTATGGCAGCGCCAGCTGCATTACCCGTATCCGTTCAAGGTTATCCAATTACAGTTGGTGGAGGAGGACCTGCTGGAACTGGAGCTGGTAATCCTAAAAAAGGTAGTAATTCAGTTTTTTCAAGTATAACATCCACAGGTGGAGGTGGAGGTGGTCAATATCATGGTGCCAGTGGATCTC
>Ga0209756_1004776_pt1 | contig 10448 bp, 11 predicted proteins | sample ETNvirenome_6_85_FD_184071 | JGI IMG/M metagenome (GOLD analysis project Ga0209756, IMG submission 184071) | Marine viral communities from the Pacific Ocean - ETNP_6_85 (SPAdes) (version 3) | ecosystem: Environmental > Aquatic > Marine > Oceanic | place: Pacific Ocean | collected 2013-06-19
CCCACCATAGGACGAAGGACCTGATTATGACTCTTTAGGAAAGCCAAGTGAAACTCTTGAGGAAGATCAAGTTCTGTCATCAGTTTATAGTGCCAGAATGATGCCCATCCCTCATTCATAATCTTTGTCATTGCTTGAGGCATGAAATACATTGATTCTTCTCGTACGATATTGACAATATCTCTTTCCCAGGACTCCAAATTTCTGGAATGAATTGCAATGAAGTTTAGAATATCATAATCAGGTTCTAGTGGAATCTTTTTAATATCAAAATCTTCAGGAAGTTCTTCAGGCCTAGAATTGGCAATATCAACATAGTTCTGCTTGATCTCTTCATGCGTTCTTCTCTTGATTCCAAACTCACGGTAGTTGTGATACTTCAAAGAGTGGCAGGCATCAATTATTTTCTCAACCGAATCTGCACCGATATTGGGATTCTCAACATACTTTTTAATTCTCTTAGCAGCATTTCGAAATCTCTCGATCACATTTGCAGCATCGGTGTGCTTAAACATCCGATTATTCTTAAAAAAGTCGGAGTGTCCAACGCAGTGTGCCATGATCATGACCTGCAAAGGAAAAGGATTCTCAGACATCAAGTAGGATATCGAAGGATCACTATTGATGATCATCTCGTAGGGTAATCCCTCCATGCCGAGGTTGTACATGGTGTGTGTTCGCTCAAAGGACTTGCCGTACGACCAATGCTGGTAGTGAGTGGGCATTCCAATGTACGACATGTAACCGATCATATCATGATAGTCACACACTTCGTAATCAATTGGGTACCAGTCAAGGTTGTATTTTTTGGCTAGCTTGACTATCTTTTCATCCCACTTTTGCAGATCTTCAAATGTCCATTCCATTATTGTGACCTCCCACCAAAAAGCTTCTTAAATGAAGGCCAGATATCTTTGGAATTGATCATCTTTAGGGTTTTAAACTTCTTATCCACTAATGACTGATAAATTTCCCACATTCTAGAGTTGTTATTCTGCCGCCACTGTGATGATTCACCATTGGGATCAATCTCACAGAATGTGTAAAGCTGAGATATCGCTTTAAGTTTCTGGGAGGAATTATAGGATTTTTCCTCATCTTCTGCCCAGTTATCACCGTCAGAACAGTGGAAAGTATAGATATTCCAATTACTAGGATGATATCTCTTCTCAATGATCTCTAAGGTTAAATCTAGAGCGGGAGAAATAAAAGTTCCACCTGATGGCGATAAACTAAAGAAATCCTTCTCATTTACTTCCTTTGCTGTAGTAGTATGCGCAATGAATACAACTTCAACATTATCGTATTTGTGACGTAAAAACTGATAGAGGAGAAAGAAGAAGCTTCTAGCAATATACTTTTTCTCCGTGCTCATAGATCCGGAAATATCCATGATAAAAAAGATAGCAGCAGAGGAGATCTCAGTCTCTTTTACCTTGAAGTGTTTATATCGTAGATCATCCTCGTGAAAAGGAAATCTCTCACCGTCCTCCTCATTGTAGGTCCCTACTTTTTGAGCCATCTTCTTACGACGAATCTTTTGCTTAAGGGTTTCCTTTTTGGATAGTCGAGGTCGAATACCTTTTGGTCGAAAGCCTTTTCTTCTAAAAGTATCGGAAGATAAGAACTTAAATTTCTTCTTGTCAAGATCAGGAAGCTCAAGATCACTGAAAAGGTATTCTGCGAGTTCTTCTAATGTAATCTCTACGTCATAGAACTCCTCACCCGGTTTATCCCCGGGCTTGTTACCTGATTTCTTATCTTCCTTATCCTCAGCAATCTTCTGGTCTCTGTGGATATCTTTGCCCGGGGCGGAACCAACCTTTTTAGAGTTATCGCCATAGATGAACTGATATTCTTTAATACCTTTTACAGGAATTCGAATCTTTTTCTTGCCATCCTGTCCAATAATGGACTCTTCGGCGACGATATCGCGGATACCTTCCTTTAAAGCTTCTTCAATTTTTTGTTTGTGTCGAGAGCGATCGGTTGCTGATCGATCTGCTATAGATTTGTGTTTTCTAAAAGTACTCATAATCGCTCAAGGTAATAATACCCCAAAAAGCGCCTGAATTATAAGGGCCGCAATAGTAGAACCAAATAACCACTGCAATTTGCTAAAATTAGCTTGCCATATCTTCAATCTATCAAGTTCAAGATTGTGCACATCTATTATTCGAATTTTATCTTCTACGTCTTTTTTCCAAGTGAGAAGATCATCAAAGTCTTCCAATTTTTCTTTAGCTTCTTGAACAAAGAGCCATCTTCTCTGTGATTCTGCCTCCAGATCACGTACTCGAGATCTAACACCACTTTCCGGATCATTAATGGTGCTGTTCATTATCTCTAGAGAATCTTTAACTTCACCTAGCTGATGATTAGTATGCTGCACATCTTGAACTAGCTTCTCAAAACCGCCATTCAAGACATGCGAGGAGTTAAGCAAAGTCTCAATTTTCACTAGCTTACTTAGAATAGTTGTCGGTATCTCATCCATGTTATTCTCCTCGCATTTTTAAATATGCGTATTCTCTTACTTTGTGATAGTATGACAGGAGAAGAAAAGAGATCAAAAGATCAGCTTACACGATCAAGATATTTAATTTTTGCTTATAAAAATCTTAGCAAAATATCGATAATAAGAAGGGCGGGTATACACCATCGAAGAGCAGTTAGATCTCTATTATTACGCTTTTCATTTTCTTGTAAGACTTCGAGCGATTTGTGAATCTTTGCGATATCCTTGCCCATTACCGGCATATCATCATTTGTTAAGATTTCATTAATCTTCAGTTTTGTGTAGGCTAATTCCTTGGCCATAGACTGAGGATTAAATCTTCTTCTTTCTTGAGACATTACTGATCCTGACAGCTTTCACAAATCATAGATAGCCCCGAATTCGTAAAAGTTAATTTCCACTTATCTAGATGGTCATTGTTCTTATTATCTAAAGCAGTTTCACAGATGCTGCACTCTTTAGGAAAGCGGTCGATCAACTTCTCAATAGAAGTCAATTTCTCAACCATTAACTTTTCAGTTTTCTTATCAAGCTCTTTTTGCTGCTTAACTTTTTCTCTGCGCGCGCGATCTTTCTTCTTCTTCTTAATTAATTTAGAATTAGTTTTATTAGAAGTTATCTTTCTCAAAACTCATTCTCTCTCAATTATATTAATACAGAGATATCGCAGAACGTATAAATTTTTTATCTAAAACCGGGTCCAAGAATGCCCTTAGAATGTCCTGGGCCGTCATACGCGGTGACCTTTTTCTCTTCCATATAAGCTTCATCACCCATGAGCTCCTCACCAGCTGGAATCTCGCCGGAAGTAGCAGGATTAGGTTCATCCTGACTTGAGTGAGTGCTAACTCGATCCATCATGCCTTGAAGTATGGAACCGGCTTTGATCGGGCAACCACCCGCAGCTTGCATGACCCCATTAAAGAGTTCGTCATGACCGTCGTGATCTTGACGCAGGGCACACATCTCTTGGAGAATGATCTTTCTCAGTTGAGTCGAATTAATCTTCATTGTTTAGCTCCGTAAGCTTGACCTTCATTTTTACAGAGGTCTTAGCAGGTTTAAGTATAATGTTATTAGAGGATAATGCCTCGTTTAACCAGGCACCAGGACCAGTGTCAGTGTCAGTATCAGGAATACCCTGATCTTTAACAGCATCTTTAACAGAGGGCTCATCAGTCGTGTCTACTTCAGTTCTGCCAGGTTGTGTGTGTCGCCCTAGAGCCCTTCTTTTTTGCAGCCTCTCGCCGGCATCCTGAATGGGATCATCTTGCTTAGGATTTTGATCTATTTTGCCGATCATCGTATTTTCTTCCCAGAGCACCTTTTGGAGAGCACCTCCGAGGCTGTACTCGTCCATAATATTTATTATAGGTTCCAGCGCGTCATGCGTTTGGGCCATCCAGCCCTTATAATCTTCATACACTTTAAATGCTTGTTTAACTGTTTTAACCGATGAAGGATCTCCACCGCTAGCTCTGATAAAGTCCTGACCGCGTGAAATTATCTCCGCTTTGACACCCTTTAATCGATCAAGGTTCTCTTGAGTCTTGTGAGCTCCGTACATTTCTTCTGCCCAAAGAAGTCTTCTTTTAAAGTCCATCTTATCAAAGGAATTCATCATACCGTATCCTTTGTCCAAAATCCATGTCACCCACAATATCACAGATGTGGTTATTTTAAACCACCGCATCCACTGTGCCAGCGACAATGCCGTTTCAGGTCCAATCGCACCCAATTCACTAGCTAAAATTCGGATCGCTGAGGCAAACGGTCGTAGAGGAGTCATCGTTAATAAGTCAAAAAGGTTCGCGCTAAGTTTGCGCGCAATTGTGGCAAGTTTTAAATCGGCTGGGAACCATATGGTTTTAGCAATATCCCACTCTCTTGAAGGAGTTTTAAGCGCTCTTGGCAGTTTTCCTTGCAGCGCGCCGTCGAGCAAACCGGTGGTCTCGTCAAAAGTCTGCATGAGATCTTGCAATTGAGACATGGTTACATTTACAGTTTTATCAGGATGTAAAAGTGAGAGCTTTCCGCCCTTATACGTAAGTGCTGCATTAGTATTGCCGCTCTTAACGAAGATGTAAGGATCCGTGATGCGCGCTGGTGAAAGTGGAGGTCTAGCCGGAATCTCTAGATCAGGATACTTTCTAGAAAGCCTTTTTGCGTCATCGAAATGATCTTTATATTTAAACATCTTCGGACCCTGGATAGCTTCTAATGCGTCTTTAAGACTTTTATACGGATTTGATGCAGACCCCAACCTACCGGGATCGGCTAACTCTTCGGCGGCTTCGCCGGCAGCTCTTGTAGCATCATCCGAAGCTCTTGTAGCATCATCCGAAGCTCTTGTAGCATCATCCGAAGCTTTTGCTACCCCAGGAACACTGTCCGCGGCGCGTGCTACGTCATCTACACTCTCAGCACCAATACCTAAGCCGTTGGGCACAATTCCTCTAGCATCCACTGCAACATGGATTGGAATCTCTATGACTTCTGCAACCCCTGGCTCGATCTCTCGAGTTAATTTTGCTGTGAATTCGGTAGTTACAACCTTAGCGGGGTTTCCGGCATCGTCGAGTATCTTTCCTTGTTCAATCTGCTCTGCCAAGCCATTGACAACTTGCTTCATTTGTAGTTTCAAACCGGGATTTTCACTAAATAAATATTCTATGAATTTTTTGGCAGAAACTCCTTGATCACCCAAAAGTTTAACTATACTCTGGGGTACCGCTGCCTGTCGGATTCCAGCTTGAAAACCCTGGAAAACTCCTTGTGCAAGTCTAGACAGGCTTCGAGCACCCCTTAAAAGTTGTAAGATCTCAGGCGCGCCCTTTCTCACAACTTGACCGATCCCGGCCTGTTCATTCAATAACGAAAGTTGTGTATCAAGATCACTGATGTTGATTTTAAATTTCATTTTTACTTTCCTGTCAATGCTTTCAAGTCTTCCCGGGACATCTTAGAAAGGATATTACTTATCTTTTTTGATTCATCACCTCCTAGTGACTTATGACCACCGGGAGAATATCTTTTCTTTTTCTTGCTTTTTAAGGCGTTACTCACTATGTCTGCTAACCCTTTCTCACCATCATCGACCAACCAGTCAATGAGATCATAGTAATAGTCAGGTTTCTCTTGCTTATAGTCACCTTCCTTCGCTTCTACAAATTCATTAAACTCATCGTAAAGATCGATCAAGTCATTTTTCCGCCGAGAAAAAACAGCTTTAAGAGCAGCTTCATCAGTTCCCATACCTTCGATAGCTCCATAAAGTTCAGAGGCATCCAGTCTTTGTTCTGCAGGATCCTCACCAGGAGAATATCGACCTTGTTTCTTAGCTAGCAAAGCACCCTTTAAAATATTTGCTTCCTCTGTCATGCCGTCATCAGCTAGCCAATCAATTAAGTCATAGTAGTAGATGGAGCCTCCCTTTTTTTCTGCTACTCGGGGACCCTCTCTTTTTGCTATATAATCGCTGAACTCTTCGTAAAGCTTAACAAGATCTTTCTTTCTTCGCTTAATGACCTGCTTAATTCTTCCTTCCTTTGTTCCTGCACCGACCATAGAGACATAAAGCTCATAGGGATCTGTAACTTTGTGATATTCTCCACTTGAAAAAACGGTAGGGGCATCAAACTCATATACCTCCAAGATACCAGGTACAAATTTGTTCACTTGGCTTCGAAGCTTAAGGGTTGAATTAATTTCCGGAATGAGAAGAAGAGGAAAGATAGCTGCACCAAATGATCGAAGATCTTCCTTGTTCCACTGGCTTAATCTGTTAACGACATCAGACGCGTCTACAACTTCACCTGCGCCATAAGAGGATACCAGCGTCACCCAAAATCGCTTGGTCAACCACCCGGCTTTGAGTGTTAGGATATCCAGAAGAGCAGCTAAGGTCATCGCACCCAGGCCTAAGTATGCACCCCATTTGACATCCGAAAGCACCTCATCAGATATCTTTAAAATCCACTCTCCGTAGGCTTTTTCACCTTCTTTTGCTTTTTCTTTGGCTTCCTTAAAAGTGTCGGGATGGGAAAATACAGTCAGATAAAGCTGTTGTTCAGGAGCCACCACAGGCACACCCCTAAAAAGTTCACGGGATTTTCTCAATAGCTTCTTGTCGTCAAGCTTGGAGATACCTTTAAGAGTTCCCATAAGGACCCGTTCCCGATATTTTTGTTTAGAGGCCACTTCGGCGCCGCCTAAATCCTTCGCCAGCTCACGCGTAGTACGACCCATCGGATCATCAAGTTCACGTATTAATTCTTCTGAGAGATTCTGAACTTTAACACGAAATTTCATGTTTTATTTTCCGCGGAGCTCATAATCAAGGTATTCGTATACGGAACTGAGATAATCAGAAGCTTTGGTGATCTTAGCTTCGACCCACTCAGGTAAGTTGTCAGACTCATTGATCATGTGACCAAGCTTCTGGGAGTATTTAGCGGCTTGACGAAGCTGAGAACGTGCCATAGAACCTTCGTGATCGCTATGATCTAGATCTCTATCTTCACCGGCCTCTTTGGCGATGTCTTCGAGACCCCTGACAACATGATCTGATGGGACGTGAGACATGCTCATATCTGGCGCGCCACATCCACAGTGTGCTTCTGCAATGGAACCATTAGTAAAGCCTAGACCGCCGGCAAAACGTGCTTCATTGATATCAACTTCACCTGCAGCAGGATCACCGCCACCCGTAGCATACCCAGCATATGCAGCTGCATTCTGAATGCCGGCAATAAGTTCATCAAAGTCATAACCTATCTCAGCCTCGCCGCGGTGCTTTGGGTACCACTGTTGGATTTTGAGCATAACAGTAGTTAGATCCATGTCTTTACCTATTTTTGGATGTCCCATTACGGCAGCTAAGATTTTATGTGTTTCATGGCGCTGCTTGTCAGTGGATGATTTTTTAGTTCCTGCTGTTTTAAAGACATCCGCCCATGCCTGCACTATTTTAGCATTTTTTGGCAGCTTGGCCCACCCAGATAGATCATCTTCTGCGGTAACACCTTGTTCCTGTTCCAATAAGGCACGAAGGCTGTATCGGCGCTCTTTAACAATCGGTGTCAAGTCTTGGACGCGCGCCTGCGGTTTTTCAACATCTGCAGGGACATCTTCTGGAATGTGTTCAAAAGGGTCAGAAAGGATTCCGCCGACATTATCATCTTCTATGGGAACCACATCCGAAGGATGTTTCGAGTTGGCGACATTCTTGCGATTTTTGAAAGCTTTTAGCTCTTCTTCAATAATGATCCGGAGGTCTACTTCATTTATTTTCATTGTTTTATCCCTTGGCGGCGCGCACTTGAAAAGTTCATGTTTGCCTGTTTTAAATATGATACCAGCCTACTATTATTATACAATCTTTAGAGAGAAGGGAAACCAGTGAGATCCCAAAGATTTTGTCAAATCTTATGTGGATCTCGCCCGGCAGCTTTTAAAGACAATTTTTTATAGGACCTACGTATACACCCAAATCAATCCACCAAAGCAACCACGTGCAAACCTCAGGCCTCTCAGACCCCCTCTGGGGCTAAAACAACCACACAATCTCTCGGTAAAATACTCACATGCCAAAAAAGAAGCGCAAAGTCAGCACAGAAGGCGCTCGGCGCATGGGACGCGGGAGCGAACGGGTGTACGCTTACACATTTTCATCGTATCAACGGAGTAACGGTCGATATCCCATCAAGGTAGGGATGACACGAGCTGGCAGTGCGGAGCGCAGGATCGAACAGCAGCTCGGAGCGTCTAACGCGGAGACTCCCATCCTCCTATTGGAGATCGCATGCGAGAACGCGGCCCTATTAGAGCGCTCCCTGCATAGCAGACTGAAGAGTAGGCATGTGTCGGATGCTCCGGGTAAGGAGTGGTTTCGTACAACCCCGCCGGAAATCATGACTCACCTGCGCGCGCTAGACCCCTCTCACGTAGACACCTTAGGTCAAGGGTTGATGGTTTTAGTGGATTGGATACGCCGTGGGATCCGGACAGCAACCTCCGGACTCTGGCGCCTATTCTCTTGGATACTAGAAACTGGGACGAGGAAGAGTCGAAAGCGTGTGAAGCGCAGATACCGACGAGTTAAGAAGCGCGCTGAGGAGACGCTAGCGAAAGTGCTGGTGTTCGGACTGTGTCTCGCGGGCCTAGTCGTGTGTGCTACTTAGAGATCACGAACATGGCGATGCCGGCATGCCACTCAGACGTTTCGAATCTCGTCTTGCTCTGCAGATCTTGATCGCGTGCTATCCAGCCTTCCGGCGCTGAATGCACTTCGACTTGCATGTGAATGTTGGCTTTTACCTGATCTAGCGCTGTGAACGTGCCCTCCCGCGCGTTTTCTAGGTTCCAGTCATCTACGAGTAAGATAGAAGTAGGTGCCAGAGCTTCCCACGCACACAGAATGCCATCTCGTTGGTCTTCCCTGGTATGAGGCCCATCAAAGAAGTAGATGTCGATCGGTCCTTGCTGTGCGAAATCAAGCTCTCTGAAATCTGACTCATTGAAAGTGTGTACTGAGTTACTAAAGACATCAATCTGACCGGGCAGCCCATGGGTGCCGGCATAGTTGTTGAGAAACTCGCCTCTCGGTCCCCCGAACTGGCTCCAGTTATCGCATGTCCATGCGCTGATGCCGGGGTTGTTGTACACTGCTGAGAGATACGTGCTGCCGTTCCATGTCCCCACCTCGCTGTAAGTTATGCCTTGTCTAGCGCATAAGTTATTGAGCAAGTGTCGGTACGCGTAACCTGACATTCCGTGCAGCCTTAGTATGCTGTTAGATGGGTGCTCGGGATCCGGCGAGATGCTGCTTTTCTCTTGCTTCGCTCTGTGGAACGCCCATCGGGCGTGACGCATGGCGTCGTCTACTGAGGTAAAGCTCCCTGTGCTTTCGGGCTTTAAGACATCCATGACTTCTCCTGGCACAATAGTATCGTAGGAAAAAAGTTTTTGAAAATTTTCTCTCGAAGAAATTTTTGACTTTGTGGTTCTTAGTATTAAATTAAGTTTTCGGGAAATTTCCGGAGCAGCGAGAGTCTAGACTTAGGCCCACCCGGGCCCGGGTACCCCCTACACAGTTTGCGAGGGCCCCCGCGCCTAGCGCCCTAAGGGCCCCCGCGCCCCTAGCGCCCTGCGTCCAGGCGCCCTGCGCGATACCGTTTGAGCGAGCTAGCCTAGGATGATATATCCCATAGCGGATAGGATGCCGAGACCGAGACAGGCCACTCCGATGATACCGAACAGCACACGGAGCACGTCCTTCATGCCGGACCACGCGAATGCAACGAACTCCTGGATCACCGTGCTTGCCACGAGCACTCCAATAAAGATACCTACGATCATGAAGTCTGCCATGTTCCCCCCTATCTCGTAACCATTATATCACTCGCGATGCGCTCTTACACCGCTGAGCAGGAGTATGGCCTTGTTCTGGCACCACTGTCCCACTAGCATCCCCCTACTGAGGAACACTCTCGCTAGTAGGAATAAGACGCTCGCCGCGATCTTTCTCATCACTTCTTCCCCCCGTACTTTCTGGCTCTCCGCCAGGTACGTACTCTTTCTTCTAACGCCTCCCCCAATAAGCCAAGCACCACCGAGATGGTGATGCCAGCTACGACGAAGAGTATTGACTCAAGTCTATCCATAGGGCTTAGTCGACGCTTAGCGCATTGACCAGTTCTTCCTTGGAGAGGTTGTGACGGCCGATGATGTTGCGTCGCTTAGCGATGCGGAGGAGGCTCTTCCGAGTTTCCTCACGGAGGCTTTCCACATTGGCCCGAGCATTCTCGTCCTGGTCGATGTCCTGTTCGATGTCCAACATCTGGCGATGCGCCTTGTTGTAGGCCAGGATCGCGAGCTCCGACTGACGCTGGAGGTTGCGGACCTTGTCCCAAGCCTTCTCGGTCTTGGT
>Ga0209756_1004779_pt1 | contig 10443 bp, 5 predicted proteins | sample ETNvirenome_6_85_FD_184071 | JGI IMG/M metagenome (GOLD analysis project Ga0209756, IMG submission 184071) | Marine viral communities from the Pacific Ocean - ETNP_6_85 (SPAdes) (version 3) | ecosystem: Environmental > Aquatic > Marine > Oceanic | place: Pacific Ocean | collected 2013-06-19
CTGATCCGGCAACGGTATCAATAACTTGTGAAGCCAAAGGTAAAATATTAGAACTAATTTTTCCAGCAAAACCTTCAGTAATACTATCCATTGTGGCATTGAATGCCATTGAAACGGGCTTGAATTTAGCAATACCGGCCTTTGTAGCATTCTCATCTCCCGTGATACCTTTTAACAATGCCAGTCCTGCATCACTTAAACTTCCAGGTGCAAAGAAAGAATCATAAAAAACTGATTCAGCACCATCTAAAGCACCGCCTAAAGCATTAAAAACAGCAGGACCTAGATCAGATGTCAAACCTGTAATTAATGCACCTCCCATATCAAATGCTGCTCCACCAATATCTGTCAAAAAATTACCTGTAACATTGTTAGCAACACCCTGCCTAGCAGTTTCTAATCTTCCAACAACCTTGTCTGCTCCGGATTGCACTGTTTGTTCAAAACTATTTAGTTGTGTTTCCATATTGAGTCTGGCATCAAAGATGGCAGGCGACAACTTAGCAAAAGTCATCTTTATATCTTCTCCGTAACGAGCCATTTTTTCGTTTAAGTTCTTACCTGCTAGAGTCATAGTTTTAAGATCTCTATTAAAAGAATCTGCCGATGCCCTCATCATATCTTCAGTTTCAGCTTCTTCTGATTTTGCCTTTAGTTCATCCATTGAGTCAACTTGACCGGTTAGAAACATTTCCATTTGACGCATATCAGTAAAACCCATTTGATCTTTTAACAGATTTTTTTGTGCAATATTCATATCATCTAATGACTGACCTGATTCATTAAAAGCATCTCTCATTTTATGCATCATTGCTTCTTGATCAGTATTTGCAAGGTTCATCATCTCAACTGCATCTAAATGAACACCGAAGACTGCTGATAATTCACCAACTTTTTGAGCTGCTGAATCAAAACCTTGAAATTGCCCAACCATACCTTCTAATTGACTGTATTCAACACCTAATTGCTTAAGCGCAGTTGCCATTCTGGCTGCCTCTTCTACAGTTACATTCCCAAATTTTTCCATGTTATTGACAATACTGACTGTGTCTTTAGCTATTAATTTTGCAGATATACCTGTTTGCTGTGATAGACCATATGAATATTTCTTTAAGTCATCTAGCATTGTGGCATTGGCTTCACCAGTTTGTGCGATACCTTTACCGACAAACTTACCTAATTCGTCATTAGATAAACCAAGATTTGTTGTAAATAACTTAACATCGACCATACGATCTTTAAAAGCTTCAGCAAGTGAAGGACCGTAAGATGACTTAAAATTACCAATAAAATCTGTAAAACCTTTTTGATATTCTTCCCGTGTAATATCTACTTGCTTAAGAAGATTGATTGACTTACCGTACTCTGTGACAACATACTCACTGCGACCTTGTGCTAATAATTCATCTCCGGTTTTGGTGTATATATCAGCAAAAGTGTCAAAACTTTCTCTCATCGACTGACTTACACCGATTGTCATTTCTTCTTGTGCTTTTCTAAACCCACCAAAAGTGTCTTGTATCTGTTCTAATTGAAAACGAAGAGGCTCAGCTGTCATCGCCATCAATTCATCTTTTTCTTCTAGGAATTTTTTTGCCTTTTTTAAAGCAGTCCATGATTCTGAAACAACTTTAGCAGTACCTTTTAATATAGCACCCATTCCAGTCATAGGGACATCAGGCATTGAAGGCATTCCTCCTCCACCGGCTCCACCTCCACCTCCGGCTCCGCCACCGCCACCGCCACCTGCTCCACCGGAACCCCCGCTGGCGGCCATGATATTAGCTATAGCTGCAGCTAGCTGTGCTATTGTAGCTGGTGACAGTGCGACAGGTGCTGTCATGATATTCTCCTAATGATATAAGTATACTCAAGAAAACTTTTTAAAAATCTTCTCTATCTTTTTTAAATCTTCTTTTTTATCTTTTTGACCTTCAGGAGCCTCATAATTATCAGGAGTTATAATATTATTACTTTTATCACGTGCATTTTTGATTGCTTGCATATCCTTAATTACGCGATCAATAAACCAGTTTCGATAAGTTATAGGAAGAGATCTTATATCACTATACGACATTCCCATATTTTTTTGTAAAATGTAACAAGCTTCTAGAAAATTTTCTCTTACTATTCTAGAGTCGGCCAGAAAAAATTTGTTGTGATCGGAAGATCTACCTCCGACTCTAATGAGCAACTTGGACATATATGTTTTAGTGCAGTATCAATTCCCGGTTCTGACTTTTTAATAAAGTTTCTAAGACTTTTCGAATCAAAAGCAGGCATATTATCTATAAATTTCTTAATTGATGAATTTTTTGTTATACCATCGATTGAAACTATATGTGACTCAATACTTTTTGTTATATTTCCTAAGTAGTTCTCCCCATAGAGATTTTGCATACTTGCTATCGTTTGACTTCTTTCATTTTCATCTTTTCCTGTCAAAAATTTAAAAAGTATTTTTTTCTTAGAAACAGGAAGAATATATTCAAAAAGATTCTCACCTTCTTTTACTGGTGATATATCTAAAGGCTTTATAGACAACTCAGATAAATCGACTCTTTTTTCATTTGTTGCAGTACAATGTCGACATGTTACATTGACATCGTAATTTGAACCGTAACCTGTTATCCTAATTGCCATTGTCAATGCAGTTCTATCTCCTATGATTAGATCATCAGGGTCAGCATCTTTATTCATTACACAAGATTTAATAAGTTCGTTTAAAACTGTACCTTTTTTAATATAAGCTTGTGAAGAGAGTATATCTTCTTCTCTTGCAGTCATTGCCTTGATATCAATAGTAGACTTATCATAGAAAAAAGATTCAGGAGAGTATATTTTTCCATGTGTTGGTAAAGGCACATTTTCTACTGGTATCTCCCATTTAATTTCATTATCAGACATTTTTGCTCCTATATTCTATGAAGTCTAAACTACTGATTCAAAAAGTAAAATTAAAATTGGAAAATGCAATTGTCAAATTCTATTGTTAACTGTACATCCATCATTGATGCAGCTTCATCATATTTTAAATCACCAAAAGTAACAGCTGTTAAAAATGCACCTTTAATATCCCACAACTCTATAACTGTTCCAACAGGATCCAATACTTTAATTTGGATATCACGCTTATAAAAGTCTGCATATCCACCTCGCCCACTAACACTCTCGTAATGAGTTCTTGCCCATTCCATAGCTTGTTGTGCACCACTTGGGGCAATAGGATCATGAAGTGTAATGGAAAAACCTTCCCACTTACCTTTTGACGTTCCTATGTTTCTATAGCTGTTGATGTAATGTATAGTTTCACTTTTAAGCGTAAACTTAGGACGTGATGCCGCGTTTACTAAAAAAGAATCAATACCTTCTATAGCAAGAACAAACCTGTTCTTTCTTTTTGGTTCAAATTTGTTTGGCAACATATCTGCCACTGATAAAGTTTCTGCCATTTTTACTCTCCTTAAAAATTAATTAAATTGCATCTGCGCCGGCATTTGTGACTACAAAGTCTAATGCTACAAACTCAACAGCACGTGTAGGTTGTAAGAATATCTTTCCCCTAATTGTGTTATTCTCAACATCAGCTTGTGTAGTAGTAGTAGTATCAATTATAACTTTAAATCTATCTACCCCACCTTGTTCCTGTACTCTTTGTAAAATAGGATTGACTAAAGAATTAAATCTCTCTAATGTTTCTTGTCTATTAGGTTCAAATAACAAAGTATTAGCAACATTTCTTACTGCACGCCTTACGTCAATCAAAAGTCTTCTTACGTTAACCCTATCAAGTGCAGAACTATTTTGTAGTAATGTTTTTTGTCCCCAGATAACTAGACCGGTTCCTGGAAATGCTGTTATTGGATTAATATCAACATCGTATAGTTCATCTAAGTTTTCCCTATTAAGCCTTACGTTAGCTGCTTTAACCGCATTTAATGAACCTCTAGAAAAACCAGCTGGTGCAAACCAAGGATGTGCTATAGCATCATTTAATGCAAATGCTCCCAAAGCAACAACTGAAGGAGGCACATTAACTAAAGCTTCTCTGTTTGTTGGTTTTCTTCCATTGGTTGTAACTCTCATTGATTTAACAACATCAGGAAAGTATGCAGCGGCAAAGGAACTATCTAGACCTCGTCCTTTAAATGCGTTTACTGTGTTGCCTACATGTACAACTTGATTTGATCCTGTAATTACTTTATTAAATTTATCACGTTGCTCAATATCCATAATATACATGGCATCAAATCTAGATTCAACTGCTGTTATAGCAAAGTCTGTAACAGCAGGTTCACGAAGTCCGGGTATAGCTAACAATTTTATATCAACGTCAGACTTAGATCCCATAATATCAACTGCTTTTCTATATGCTGCAACTGTAGGTCCAGATGTTAGTCCTTGACCCGACTCAAGCATTTCTCTTCTTGCTGCTGTATTTGATAGTTTTGACTTTTCTATATCAAATATATTAAGCCCATCAAATCCGTTTTGAAGGAAAACATTAAAGCCTGAGAATTTTCTATTAGAAGGTGTCTCAAAGTCTTTAGGAAGAAGACCTCTGGTTTTTGCAGTTGAATTTGCTGATATAATTCCTGATCTAACGTATGAAGCACTTACCCATTGATCCGGATCAGCCTTCTCGTTAGATCCAGTTTTAACACTAATATTTTCAAGACAAAATTTATTATTTTGGAATGAGTCAGATGCTCTGTTAAATTTTGCAACATCTTTTCTATGATCAGGAAAGTATTTGACAAGTGAAGTAAAAGTTTCATCAAAAAGAGTCTGCTTATTTGGTTCTGTTGTTGTTGTTTTTCTATTAAATTGCAAACCCCAATTCAAATCAGTGTTTACTCTCTTTTTATTTCCTGTGCCTAGTGCTATTGTTCTTCTATAAGGTAAGGGTGGCTGTTGAACTCTTTGATGTACATCACTATCATTGTAAGTTCTTCCGTCTCCTTGCGCTGCCAATATAGAACCTGACGTATTCAGTGTCAAAGGTCCTCTAAAACCCATAGGCATCGCATCAACTGGTATATTTCCATTTTTCAAATCATCTGTCATAACTAGCCTAATATAACTTGATAAGACTGGATGATCACCGTTAACATTAATTTTTTGACTTAATGTTTCTTTATCAAAATCAAAGTATACATTTAAGTCACCTATTACACGACCAATAAATCTAGGTGAATCCGGATCTAATGTAAGACTTCTAAAAGACTCTAAAGTGATTTTTGTTTCGTCAGTATCAAAAAAGTCTCTGATTGAAAGATCAAAAGTAGGATAAGTTGTTCCATTAACTCTAGCTATGTTATCAATCGCTATTTTAATTTTTGTATTTGCTCTTGCACCAGCGCTTAATGCAACTACCTTGAAGAGATTTTTATTACTTCCACCATACTTTTGACTTATTATATAAGGAGACTCAGCATGGTTAAACCTATCTTGAAAGTCTTCAAAATTAGGAACTGTGCTTGATCCTACATTGCGGCCCAAAGATGATGTTAATAAAAACCCTACATCTTCTTTTGATGCAGGACCGCATCCTTTTGAGTATACACCGGCTTTAATTGCTCCTGAACCTGTAACAGCTGCTAAATTTGGATGTACATCGTAACTAGCATACAATAAGTGACCTGCTTCTTCTATCTTTTTAGGATCAGTATTAAAAACATTTCTAAAGTATTGTTGCTCATTTGTTAGGCTGAAAGAAGCAGTTATGACGTTAGGATAAGTTGTCGTACTCTTATGACCATTTAGTAACATTGTAAAAACCTCAGTACCTAAATCTACTGATCCTGTCATTGCACCGTGCTTGCCAAATATATGTCCTGTTCCATCGTGTAATTCTCCAGCTGTTTCTGATGTCACTGGTGTATTATTAGCATTAGAGTTTCCACTTAAATGAAGAATAACACCACTTGGTGCAAGAAGAACACCACGAAGGATAGGCACTGCATAATTACCGTCAAGACCACCGGAGAAATTTACTATAGTTAAATCACCAGGTGCTTCAATATCTCCAGCGCCACCGTTTTTAGCAACAGTGATTTCGCGACCATTACCTGCTGTACCGGCTGTGTTTTGCGTTATTGTTACTGTTGCAGTACCTCCATTAGTTGCAGTAAAATCATCATGTAAATTGATAGTAGTTGCAATTGCAGCCGCCTGAGTAATATTTTCTGCACCCGAACCACCGGTGGTGGTGTCAGCAGCAAAAGTTCCGTTTGTAGATGCACCTGTTGTATCAGCCATGGCATTGGTATCGGCGTGACCGGTTATTGTAACTGTATCACCATTAGCTGTAACAAGCGATATTTGGTTGTCTGCTCTAATCTGGCCTGCATCTGTAATTGTTATTGTTGCGGTTGCTGCTGTTCCACCGGTTACTGTAGTTGTGTTTTGTATTCCCGCACTGCTAAATACAGTACTTCCAGCTGACTCAGACATGAAGCAACCTAAGAAATAAGTTCTACCTTCAACAGATCCTTCACCTGAATTAGCAAATGGATTATCTGCAAGTGCTCCATTAACTGTCTTTTGTACTTGTCTATTACCAACAACAAATCCTGCATTTGTGACAATACCTGATGTAGAATTTCTCTTTTTCCCATCACCTATACCTAGTACTCTCATGTAAGTTGCTGATTGTGCATTACGCAAATACTCTGCTACTGCAATTGGACCAAATTTAGTTCCGTCGATTGAACCAAAAGTTGTTTGAAAAGCTGTTGTATTTGATACAGTTATAGGTACAAAAGCAGGCCCTTCATCTGACGTACCTATTATACCTGCTGGTACTCCAACAGGAGCGTTTTGTGCAGGTGCTGAAAGATCGATTTCTCTTGTACTTACACCAGCGCTTCTAAAGACTCTTTCTGCCATTTGTTTTTCTCCATTTATATTTAAGTATTACTTACTCAAAACTTACGCCTGAATTTGTGATAATAAAATCTATTGCTATGAATTCTACTGCTCTAGTTGGTACTAAAACAATTCTTCCGTTAAGTCTATTTTGTTCAGCATCTTCTGCAGTATTGTTCGATGCATCCATTACAACTCTAAATGAATCAATACCTTGCTGCGTTTGTATTGAAGATAACTTAGGTGTTACCTTCTTGATAAATCTATTTCTTGTTGTCTGATTGTTTTGTTCAAAAATTATCTTTGTTGCAGCATCACTAACAATTCTTTTTACTTCTAGAAGCATTCTACGAACATTTACTCTATCCAAAGAAGATTTAGCAAATTGTAAAGTTTTTTGACCAAAGATAACAAACCCACCTTGAGGAAAGTTTGCAATAGGATTGATTCTAGCTTCGTAAAGCGTATCCCTGTTACCTGCTGTAAGCCTAGTTTCTGTATTTTTTACAAAGTCTAGTGATCCTCTGCTAAAACCAGCAGGAGCAAACCATGGGTAGGAAACAGAATCACTAAAACCAAGTGCACCTAAAGCAGCAACAGAAGAAGGTACTTTAATAAATCTTCCTGTATTGTCATCTGCTATTGTAACATTTGGAAAATAAGTGGCTGCAAAGGAACTATCTACTGCCCTACCTAAAAATTTCTCAGAAGTAATTCTGACACTTGGTGCTGTAGTGTTATCATCAAAAAGCCTATTTGAGTCATCGTCATATGTTTCAATATCCATTAAATAAATTGCTTTACCATAATTTTCAACTCTTTCTACTGCAAAATCTGTCACAAAGTTATCTTTAATTCCAGGTATAGCTAAAATATTTACTCTTGACGAAAGTTCATCAGTTAATATTCTTGTTGCTGCTCTATAAGAAGCAACTGTATTATTATTAATTCCTATTCCAGGTGATGAGATACTGTGAAGATTCATATATGATATTTCTCCTCCTGCTGCTTTACCACCTGATTCTGCAGAACTAGCCCTATCGTTAAGTTTTCTTTGATCGCGATCTAGTATATTCACACCATCAAAACCGCCGTAGAAAATATTTGTAAATTTTGCATAGTTTGTAAATCTATTAAAATATTTAGCATTTGAATTAGCCACTAGAGATGCAAGAGATATTCTGTTTGTTTTGACACCATCACTGACATTATAAGTATTAGGATCAGGAGATGCATTACGAATATATGCAGCTTCAACAATATGATTGTCATCTGAACCAGAGATTGTAGTATCGCTAACAGAACCTTGAGCTGATAGAGCAACTTTTGCTAAAGAAAACTTATTATTATTAAAAGTATCTGCATTTGCATTCTTAGTTATGACTCCTAATTTTTGGATCCCAAGTAACTTCGTATAAGAATTTATAAGCTCGTTATGAACACCGCCACCATTTGTTAAAAGAACAGCTTGATCGATACTTGAGGAAAGAGGAAGGTTTGTAGTTTTAACACCCCAGTAGATTCTAGAATCAGCAATCTCAGCACTTCCTGGTTCACCAAAGAAGTTACCTCCATTTTTTGTCTTACCTCTAGTTGCTTTTATTGTCATTGGAACAGGCGGAACTATTGAAGAACATAAACTTTTCATATCTGCGTTCTGTGGAATACTTCCTGTTATTCTATATGAAGATACTGTTGTCGAAGAGTCTATTAAATCACTGTTAGTAATCAAACTAGGAAGTCCTCTAAAACCAAAAGGAAGTGCAGATTTAGGAATATTACCCTCAGTATCAAAATCAGAATTCATAGAAATACGAATGTATTCTGATTTATTTGGAAAAGCACCTTGAACTTGTAATCTTTTTTCTGAATCTGAAGTGGAGTCAAAATTAAAAAATACTTTGTAGTCTCCAATCTTTTTAGCAATATAATTTTCACTGTCAGGATTTAAATCACAATTAGTAAATTGTTCTAAAATTTTAAAATCTTTATCAGTATCGTAATAGTCTCTTACAGATACAGTAAATGTTCCGTATTCATCTAAAGGATCATTTGACTTCTTTAAATCAGAAATTGAAACCTTAACTAATCGATTAGATATGTCACCATCATCCAATGTTTCAAAATGAAATAAGTCATATTCTTTTGATCCGTAAGGCTGAGAAATAAATTTTGTAGTTTTTGCATTTGAATAGCGTGTATCAAATCTACCAAAATTATCAGCATGATCAACTGTTCCGGATAGAATTCCTACCGTATCATCTGTAATACTGTGTTTGATTCTTACAATACCCGGTTCAACAGGAAATTCTCCGTATAATAAATGTTTTTCTGTATGAAAATTATTAGGATCTTTATTTAATATCTTTCCAATGTAATGATCACTATTTGAATTTAAAGAAGCAGTATATATTTTTATCCCTGTATAGCCTTCTTGTGTATTAAACGTACTACCTGCTGAACATGATAAGACTAATTTGAATATTGCCTCATCTTTACTGCTAGGTGATCCATAACTACTTATCTTAGCGCCGTTTGAAGCTGTAATTTGACTAGCACCCGCAATATCTGAGTATTTTTGATTATGATCCATAATTACTAGTCTGGATCCAGAAGCTAGAAAAATCATACCTCTTACAACATTAACAGTTCCGCCACCGGTGGTAAAAGAATTGTTATCTGTAAAGATAGGATAAGCAGAGGACTCTAGACTGCTTTCGTATATTTCATGTTTCCCTACTAAAAATTGAACCGTACCTGCCAAGGCTTTGTTTCCTGATATAGCTGGATTAGGTGTTGTCGAATCAGCTGCTGCTCCTTTAATTCTAAAGCCGGCATTTTTGACAATACCTTGCGAATCAAAAGCTGAAAAATCACTTGAATTTTCATTTGCTCCTGCACCTAATACTCTAATATATGTAAGTGAAGTTCTATTTTTTAAAAATTCATTGACTGCATAAGGTCCAAATTTTTCTGAATCTAGATCGCCAAACTTTCTTATAAAATCAGACATTGACCCTACAGTCACAGGAACAAAAGCAGGCCCTCTTCTAGCAGTTCCAATGACACCCGCAGGAGTGCCTGATATTTGGGTAACTCTTTGTGTTAAATCTATCTCTTTCTCAAAAAATCCTGGAGATTTGAATGTTTGCTCTGCCATTTATGGTTCTCCTATTACTATTCATCTGTATTATAAGTATCGATCAACAACACAATTATCTACTCATATTGCGTTTCTATTTTCTTTACTAACAAGTTTGACAATACTGTCTCACCTGCTCTACTATTTCTATCTATCACTTTTGAAAATGCAACATATTCTTCGCCTGTAAAGGGATTAATCTCTATATTACTTAATTCTTCGCTAGATTGTCCTCTTTTAAGTTCGCCATTTTTTTGCTGTTCTGTTTCTATATCGTTTAAAATAAATTTTTCCATACTTCTATCATTTGGATTTTCTCTAACTACGACTTGAGTTCGTGAATCTTTATATTCAAAATTTATGTTAGGAGCAGAAAATGTACTTCTTACTTGATTAGATATCCCCGGGTGTATTGGATTAATAATATAGCC
>Ga0209756_1004780_pt1 | contig 10441 bp, 12 predicted proteins | sample ETNvirenome_6_85_FD_184071 | JGI IMG/M metagenome (GOLD analysis project Ga0209756, IMG submission 184071) | Marine viral communities from the Pacific Ocean - ETNP_6_85 (SPAdes) (version 3) | ecosystem: Environmental > Aquatic > Marine > Oceanic | place: Pacific Ocean | collected 2013-06-19
AGTCATCATTTAGAGCTTGAAGAAAAATTTGAAAAAATGAGAAAATTAAATGAAAGATAAGATTAGAATTGGGTTTATTGGATTCGGTAAAAGGGTTGAGAATGTTTACATGCCAATCTTTACAAAAGCGTCGTCGATATTTGAAATATCTGGATTTTGTACAAGAAGGCCCGAAAGAGCAGCCGACGTAATAGATAAATTTAGCCTAAGAGATCTTAAATCTAATAAGGAAGTGGCTAAAAATTCAGATGTTATTATAGCTTTTTCTCCGCCTGAGGTGCAGTATGATCTATTAAATACACTGACAGGATTTTCTAGTAAGATTCTCATAGAGACTCCAACTATAGATCACAGGATACCACACCTCGATATGGGATGTGATAGCAATATTTGTGTGTCTGAGCAGTGGCCCTTCTTACCACTAGAACAGTTTAAAAATAAGCTGATTGAATCTGAGATATTATCAAGACCCTTTCTCGTTCAGAATGATTGTAGGACACTAGACTATCATGCAATTGCACAGTTAAGAACATATCTTGGCAGGGATGCAATGCCAGTAAAAGTATTTGGATCATCTGTTGGCGCAAACATACCAGCATTTATAGACAAAAATGGTAATACTAGAGATGAGCCCGAGTTTTGGGATATCTCACAGGTGGTATTTAATAATGGTGCAATATTGTCTCATAATTTTTCATACAATTGTAAGATAGCTCCGTTTAGATCTCTTCAAACCTTAAGATATTATTCATCAAATGGAACAGTAATATCTGGTAAAAAAGATGACAAAGATAATGATTATGAGATTTTAGATGCCAGATACATCGGCAAAAATCACGAAACAGTCAGCATGGACATAGAAGTAACTAAGTCAGCTTCAGGTGCTGCTCTAGAGATATCTGATTCAGCTTCTGGTGTTACTTGGACTAATCCATATGGTAATATAGGTTTTAACGATCAAGAGACTGCTATATGTACTCTAGTGACATCTCTCGCTAAGGGTAATGTCCTGTATTCCACAAGAGACTCATTTATTGACTCTCTCATAATGAATGCAATAAAGCAATCATGTTCATCTGGAGCACTGGTAAATTTTGAATAGCTTAGAAAGAACCATAGAAATCAAGTTTGTACCAAAAGGCTGGGGCTTTGAGAAGTGGATAGTAAACTGTGAAGAATATTGCGGCAAGTTGCTTTATTTCGTCAAGGGAAAAAGATGTTCCTGGCATTACCATAAACTAAAAGATGAGGTATTCTATATTCAGTCAGGAAAGATTCTTGTGAAATATTCTGATAGAAATGATTTAAATTCTGCACAAGAAAAAATATTAAATCCAGGCGACAATTTTCATGTATACAGAGGACTAAGACATCAAATGATAGCACTAGAAGATACAGAGCTTTTTGAATTTTCAACTCAGCACTTTGATGAAGACAGTCATAGAATAATTAAGGGTGACTAGTGACAAGAGAAATATTAATAGATTATGATCAAGTAAATGATATTGATAATAGCTCTCTGATAAGGTTCATTAGAAGAGAAGATCATAAAAGAATAGTCAACAGAAGTGCTGGAGAAGAGCACTATAGACTATTAAGGTATTTGAGTCAACAATTTACAAATGGGTTAATTGTTGAGCTAGGTACACATTATGGAACTAGCGCTCTAGCTCTGTCAATTGATCAAAAAAATAAAATTATCACGTATGATGTCTCCGATGGAAGATTTGGTTGCAGCTTACCTGATAATGTTACTAGAAGACTAGGAAATATATTTGATTTAAATGAAGAGTCAATTTTACTTCAAGCAGATTTTATTTTTCTAGATACATCACATACTGGTGATTTTGAATATAGGGTATATGAGTATTTGAGGGACAATAACTATAAAAACTTTATAGTCTATGATGATATTTTGCAGTATGAAGCCATGAGAGAGTTTTGGAATAAAATACCGGATGTTTCTAATAATCACTCTAAGCATGATATAACTAGAATGGGTCATTCTAGCGGAACAGGATTAATTGACTTTGGCGGCCATGTAAGAATTAAGCCTCCAGTAGAAAAAAATGATGAAGCCGAAGAAGAGACTAGATCATATAGCTATATAGATGAATGGCTAGAGTGTGGTGAGTGATATGTTGTTAGATGAAAAGAGAAGAATTGAAGTTTTTTCAACAGAAGAATCATTTAAGATAATTGATGAAAAGATGCAAAATGAAAAAAGGTTATTTTTTTCAAGGTTTGGCGATGTAGACTTTATGATGATGAAGGAGGAGTATGTTGGAAAGACAATAGGGCGATCCAACAAGATGAGTGTGAGTAAAAAACTACACGATGAAATGATTGAAGCATTCTCAATAAGTGATCAAAATTACTTAATTAGTCATTTTTCTAATATGAAGTTTGAACCCGGGATGGATGCGCTAGACCTGCAGGGAAACTATAAACCAGGAACTCACCTCTACACACACTGGCATAAAAATTTACATGATATGACTTTAGAGATAATTGAAGAAAATAATTTACATTTTGATAGTTTAAAATTCTTAAATCACACCACGTTTTACATGTATTCTGTTTTTAGAAAAAAGGAACTATATGATTTTGTCTGTGATAGAATCAGAAATAAGAAAAAAATGTTTATAGGGTGCAGAGAAAAGAGTATTATGGAGAAGATATTTGGAAAAATTGATGTGTACGTGAAAACACCAGAGACTAATTCATATGCGTCAATAGATGAGTGGTGGCCAATGGTAGAGAAAAATATCCAAAATGTAGACATTGTTCTTCCATTTTCTGGTCAATCGGGTCGAGTTGCAAATAAGAGACTTTGGAATATGGAGTGTGAGGTACAGTCAATTGATATGGGATCCTGGATAGATCCATATGCCGGAGTTGTCAATAGAACTTGGACAAGGCTTGCACTTCCGTATATAATGAAGAATAGTCTATAGGAGAATTTAAATGAATGTTGGTTTTTTGGGAATGGGAAAGCTAGGTCTCCCATGCGCGCTAGCTATTGATGCAGCTGGTCATACAGTGTGTGGTCATGATATTGACAGTAATGTTGAAAAAATACTTGAGTCTAGGATTTTACCGTATAGGGAAGAAGGAGCAGATGAGCTTCTTCAAAATCATAATATATCTTTTTGTTCAATTCGAAGAGTAGTGATGAATTCTGATATAATATTTGTCCCTATTCAAACTCCTCATGATCCAAAATATGAAGGAGTTACACGAATTCCAGATGAAAGAGTAGATTTTAGCTATGAATGGTTAAAGTCTGGACTAACAGAGCTGTCTAAAGAAATTGATCGACACGGAAAAGAAAAGATTGTAATAATCATTTCAACTGTACTTCCCGGAACTATACGAAGGGAAATTAAGCCGCTATTAAGCCCGCTTATAAAGCTTTGCTATAACCCATTTTTCATCGCAATGGGAACAACCGTGAGAGATTTCACTCACCCGGAGTTTGTACTTTTTGGAGTTGATGACCAGGCAGCGTATGAAACAGCGAATCGTTTTTATAATACACTCCACGATCGCCCAGTCTATCAGTGCACCATAGAAGAAGCAGAAATGATTAAGGTGTCGTATAACACGTACATTACGATGAAAATCTGTCTTGCTAACACAGTTATGGAAGTTGCTCATAAGATGGATAATGTTAACTGTGATAATGTCATGAAAGGTTTATTTCTTGGAACCGAAAGATTAATAAGCGATAAATATCTTCTTGGCGGTATGGGAGATGGTGGTGGTTGTCACCCTAGAGACAATATAGCTCTTTCATGGCTAGCTAGAAAATTAGATCTAAGCTATGATTGGTATGAGAGCCTAATGATTTGTCGTGAGAAGCAGACTGATTGGCTGGCAGATCTTATGGAAGAGTATGATTTACCAAAGGTTATTCTTGGAAGAGCGTTTAAGCCAGAAACTAATTTAGTAGTTGGTTCTCCTGCAGTATTGCTTAGAAATATTTTGAATGAGAGGGGTCACGACGTCATAATGTATGATCCCAGATTAGGAGATGTCCTTCCAGATTTTGAGACAAGCTGCTTCTTAATTGGGTGCAAGCATCCTGAGTTTGCTGATTTTGATTTTCCGCAGGGATCTATAGTTCTAGATCCTCACAGATATATAAAAGAAAGATCAGGAATCACTGTTATTCATATTGGGGGATAGTACTTGGCAATCGCACAGAAGATAGTTTCCTGGCTAAAAGATTACTCTGAATCAGCCATCAAGGACGGATTTGTAGTAGGAGTTTCGGGGGGAATCGACTCTGCTGTGACATCAACATTGTGTGCATTAACAGAAAAAGAAGTGCTGGTAGTTAGAATGCCAATACATCAGATTAAGAGTCAAAATAATCTTTCTAAAAAACACACCGACTGGTTGATAGAAAATTTTTCAAACGTAAGTGTCGTCGAGGTAGACTTATCTGACATATTTGATAGATTTATTAAACTGTTTGATAATAAAGATAAATCTAGTCTATCATTAGCAAATACAAGATCAAGGCTTAGAATGATTACGCTTTATCAATTTTCTTCTAATAGGAATTCTCTTGTAGCAGGGACTGGTAATAAAGTAGAAGATTTTGGTGTAGGTTTCTTTACAAAGTATGGAGACGGCGGGGTTGATCTTTCACCAATTGCAGATCTGTATAAATCAGAAGTTAGAGAATTAGCATCTAGTCTCGGAATAATTCAAGATATAATTGATTCTCCTCCCACAGATGGTCTTTGGGAAGATGGCCGAACAGATGAAGATCAGCTGGGTGCAACATATGAAGAGCTTGAATGGGCTATGAAATATGCTGATGAAAAATTTCTCACTCCCAGACAAAAAGAAGTACTTGAAATATATGATAGACATCACTCTTTAAATCTTCATAAAATGGTAGATATTCCTGTATGCAAATTGATAAAGTAAAAAAATATTGGAATAGAAGTCCATGCAATATTAGACACTCAAAGCTTGAACTTTGTACAAAAGAGTACTTCGATGAAGTTGAACAAAAGAGATACCTTGTTGAGCCTCATAATTTTGAATTTGCAAATTTTAATAAGTGGAATGGGAAAAAGGTTCTTGAAATAGGCTGCGGAATTGGTACAGATACCATTAATTTTGCTCGGTACGGTGCAAGTGTTACTGCGATTGATGTGTCTGAAGAGTCTATAAAGATAGCAAAAAAGAGAGCAAAAGTTTTTGGGCTATCAGAGAATATTACATTTCACTGTGCTTCTGCAGAAAATTTAGATTTCCTTGTGAACTCTCAGGAAAAATTTGATTTAATTTATTCTTTTGGTGTGATTCACCACACTCCCTCTCCGAAAAATATTGTTAAATATTTTAAAGATCTGCTTACAGATTCTGGAGAAGTAAGGGTGATGCTTTATCACAAATATTCGTGGAAGGTTTTTAGGATATTAATATCTCATATGGGTTTCAAGTTTTGGGATCTAAATGGACTCGTAGCAAATCATTCTGAAGCAATAGAGGGATGTCCAGTAACATATCTATATTCTAAAAAGTCAGGAAAAGAATTGTTGGAGTCTGAGGGACTACGCATTACTCACACGTATGTCCGGCATATTTTTAGGTGGAGAGTAAAAAATTATATCAAGAATCAGTATAATAAATCGCTGTTCTGGAAACTAATCCCAGATAGAGTTTATGATAGGATTCAGAGAATATTTGGATGGCATCTCTGTATAGTTGGAATAAAAAATGTCCATCACAGTTAAAGGTAAAGTAACTATTTCTAAAGATGATGATCATCAGCGAACTAGTGTCAAAAATTTTAAAAAAGAGTATGATGATACAGTAATAAGCATAATTTGTCTAACAAGAGGTAGACCTCAAATGTGCATAGATGCGTGTGCAAGCCTAGTTGATAGAGCAAGCTCTCCATTGAACGTAGAATTATTACTGGCCTTTGACAATGATGATTTAGCATCAAAAGATATAGTTGATTGTCATTTTAAAGATAATGCACTATATAAGTCTTTCTCTTATCCTCGATATGGGTATGCTAGATCTAATGAATATGCTAACCAGCTTATTGAGTACGCCACAGGTAGGTGGATATTTTTATGGAATGATGACTGTATAATGTCAACCCAAAATTGGGACCTAGAAGTCTTTAAAAATAACAGTAATTTTGTTCTTTTAATTCCATCTGTAAAGTGTCGCGGAAGATTAATGCCTCCACACACATGTCAATTTCCTATCATTCCAATGTTGTGGTATGAGATATTAGGGTTTTATTCCGGAGATGTTGCAATGGATTCTTCGATTCTTTTTACAATGAAGAATCTCAGCAGACCGGGAAAGACGTGTATTGTGCATGAAGAAAGTATATTAATCTTGCATGATCAGGGAAAGGTGAAAGATAGAACATGGAATGAGAGAAAGCCTCCTGGGAAAAGAGCTTTTATGAAGGGAGCATCAAGAAGAGCTAGTGATGCAATAAAGATTAAAAATTATTTAGATGATTTTGAAAAATAGAATGAATTCTTTAAAATTAATAGAAGATCTCGAAGAGGTAAGGGAATATTTTGATAATAAATCTGTAGCTCTTGTAGGGCCTGCAGCGTATCTTTCTGGAAAGTCTCTTGGTGAGACAATTAATTCATATGATATAGTTTGTAGAATAGGTGACATATATTCTAAAAGCTTGGTCGGAGATCTGGGAAATAGGACTGATGTATTCATGTGCTGCTTTCAGCACAGTGGAGGAGTTGCAGAGATACCCTATCATCTATCTACTGATGATAAGATAACAGAAAACATAAAGTATTTAATATCAGTAGAGAAAAATAGAAACATCCCCTGGTGCCAGACTAGAGATCAGGGATTAGAAAAATTTAAAAAGGTTTATTCGGGATTTACTCCTCCAATAGTTCTTGTAAATGATGGATATCTAGATGATCTTATTACTAATAAAATAAAGACTCCTGCTGGAAAGCAGGGAATGAGACAAATGCCACACACGGGATTTATGGGATTATGTTTTTTATTGGATAGTTTTAACATAAGAGAGATGTTTTTGACTGGGTTTACATTTTATTTAGATGCGGAGCGGATTGGTTCAAAGTATAATGAAGACTATCAAAATAGGCTTATATCATCATATCATTCATCTTCACACGTAGACCCAGGGCTAAAGCGAAATCAGATAGGCGCATTCACAAAACTTATGACAAAAGATCAAACACACGGACGTGGGTCAACTGATGCGTGCCTAAATTATTTTAGAAATTCGATACTAAAGTCATACAAAGAAATTATTCATTTAGATGAGTATGCTGTAAATTTATTAGAATTAGAAAACATTATTAAGAATGATAATATTATTCTTTTTGGAGATAACCAGATTGGAAAGTAGTAATCCGTGGAAGTTAGTTGATAGAGAAGTTACAAACTACAATGATGCACAATACACTAAAGAATATGAAAGCACAAAGTTTACTAGAAACTGCTTAAGTGAAATTTTAGATCTAGATGACCAGCTGACAGTCTTAGATGTCGGGTGTAGTGCAGGTGCAAACCTGTATCATTTAGCGAAGGAGTATGTATCGCATTCATTTATTGGAATTGATATCAATGATTTTTTTCTAAATCAAGCCATAGACATTCATAGTGAGCTAGGAATAAAAAATACAAGATTTGAAGTGGCCGACTTTAAAGACCATAGCCCCAAATACGATATCATAGGATCATGCCAGTTTCTTGTTGGCCTTGGAATAAACGATGGAATAGAATTTCAAGATTATTGTTTTCAAAATTCTCAAAAAGGAGTTTATTTCTTATCAACTTTTTCCAACAGAGAAATAGACTGGGAAATATATGCTCATGACTACACATATGATCCGCATAAGATAGTTCCACAGTGTCAATATTCTATACCCAGGCTAGTTAAAAAAGCAAAAGAATATGGGTTTAAACTAAAGAAAAAAGAACAATTTATCATCGATATAGATTTGCCAGATAAGTGGGAGGGAAGAGGAACATACACAAGAAAAGATGAAGATTCAAATAGAATGATGTTCACAGATATGTTACACCTCCAGTGGTACTTCATATATTTTGAAAAGGAATAACATTGTTTATGAAAAATGCAATCTTTATCAGTGTAAGGACTGAATCTACTAGATTGCCTGAAAAATCTTTATTAAAGATTAGGGGAAAGCATACTATTGAGTATCTTATCGAGGGTGTCAAAAAGTCTAAATATGCGGATGTAATAGTTCTCTGTACAACCAAAAAGCCAGGCGATGAAATACTGTGCGATATTGCTAGGGATAATAATATTGAATATTTTCAAGGCAATGAGCACAATAAGCCGGATAGATGGCTCGGAGCTTGTGAGGCCTTTAGTGTAGACTTTTTTGTAAATGCTGACGGTGATGATTTATTTTTTGATTTCGGGCTAGCTGATCTTTGCTTCAAGGAACACTTAAAGTATCTTGATAAAGATGTATTAATAGACGGTCAGGGTCTCTATAATGATGTCTATGCAATGAATTCCGGTGCAATCAGTAAGATTGTAGCTGGAATCACTAGTGATGTAGAGCCTCATCATCTTGTAGAATATTTGAAAAATAGCAATGAAGACGTACTCATTAGAAAGCTATCAAACGTGCCAGCGATCTACTTAAAGAATGATATAAGAATGACTCTAGACTACCCTGATGATTTAGTATTCTTTGAAACAGTGATAAATTCTTTTGGAGAAAAATCTCTCAATCTAGAAGACATACTTCAGTTTATAAATTCTAATCCAAGTGTGAGAAATATTAATCATTATCTTGAAGAGGATTGGCAAAAAAATCAAAGCAAGGAAAGTAATGATAGATGACATAAACGATAAAATAGGAAACATATTCAAGCCAGAAAACAAATATAATGGCAATGAACTAAAGTATGTTCTACAGGTCTTAGATTCAGAAGATAATGAAAGAAGGCAAGTACCATTTGTTCAGAGGCTCGAATCAAAATTCAATGAAATATTTGATTCAAGATATTCAATTGCGCATAATTCGGGAACATCAACATTGCACACTTGCTTAATTGCAGCTGGTGTAAGTGCTGGTGATGAAGTAATTTCACCCGCGCACACAGTAATAATGAATTCTTTTGTAACCCTTCATCAGAATGCAACACCAGTCTATGTAGACATAAATCCCAATACGTTTAATATGTGCCCAGATGATCTAGTTCGTAAAATAACAAATAAGACAAAGGCAATACAGGTGGTTCATATGCACGGAAATCCTGCAGATATGATGTCCATTATGGAGATAGCAAATCACTATAAGCTTCCAGTAATAGAAGATTCAGCACAGTGTGTTTTAGGTAAGATTGGAGGGCAGCTTGTCGGAACATTTGGTGAGATGGCAAGCTGGAGCTTTGAAAATAAAAAGCACATATCAGCAGGTGAAGGAGGAATGGTAACTACAGACTGCGAAGAATACGCGACCATAATTAGAAAAGTTGGGGGACTAGGCTATAAAACACTAGAAGCAGGCCAGAGCTTAAGACAGCTACTTCCTCAGGACTTTCAAAATCCTCACTACAAGCGTCACGATACGCTGGGATTTAATTATAGAATGAATGAAATAACTGCAGCCTTAGCTCTGGGACAACTGGAAAGAACTGAATTTTTAGTTAATAGAAGAAAAACAATAGCTAGAATGTATGCTGAAGCGTTTAGTGATTGCGAATTCATTATTCCTCAAAAAACTTTGTCCGGGCATGTTAATACATACTGGACATACACTGTAAAATATGAGGGTAGTGATTGGTTTAACCTCTACCATTCATTGAAGCGAGCAGGAGGTGACGGATTTTACGGAGGACTGTCAGTACCATTTGAAGAGCCAGTTATGGGAAAATATAATCATATAGCTAAAGACTGTCCAAATGCAGTATTAGTACAGCCTAAAATGATGCAATTTAAGACCAATTACAGAGATCTTAGTATTGCAGAGAAAAAAATAAACATTCTAAAAGAAGTACTTAAAAAGATAGAGGGATAAAATGAAATCATATATTATTGCAGAGATAGGAATAAATCATAACGGTGACATCGATTTAGCAAAGCTTTTAATAAAAAAGTCTGCAGAAGCTGGCTGCGATGCTGTCAAATTTCAAAAGAGAACAATATCTCTTGTCTATACTGAAGAGGAACTGGATAAATATCGAGAGAGCCCCTGGGGAACTACAAATAGGCAGCAGAAGGAAGGGCTAGAGCTAGATATTTCCGAGTACTGTCTTTTAGAAAATTATTCAAGAATGCTAGGTTTAGACTTTATCGTTTCTTGCTGGGACGCTAATAGCGTTGATGTTATTGAATCAAGCTGTGATGTAAAATATCATAAAGTTGCATCTGCACTGACAACCAATAAAAAGTTTTTAGAAAGGC
>Ga0209756_1004781_pt1 | contig 10441 bp, 9 predicted proteins | sample ETNvirenome_6_85_FD_184071 | JGI IMG/M metagenome (GOLD analysis project Ga0209756, IMG submission 184071) | Marine viral communities from the Pacific Ocean - ETNP_6_85 (SPAdes) (version 3) | ecosystem: Environmental > Aquatic > Marine > Oceanic | place: Pacific Ocean | collected 2013-06-19
GCGTCGACTGGTCGAGAAGTAGTTCCAGCAGATCGCCCGCCGTTGTTACCGCGCCAGTTCGATCCCGCGTCAGCATCCCGCCGAGCGACCCGGCCCAACTCACCACGTATCGACCATCTGCATTCAGCACCGCATCGCCGGATGCTGGCAGCACCACCACGGCCACCGTGCGGCCCAGGGCGTCTGTAGTGTGGGCGATGCTCAACGGGCGCCACCCGGCACCCTCAACGGCCAGATCCTTCACCGACACGAGCGCCGCCGCCACCTCGTGACCGGCCACTAGTAGCGTCCCAGTGCTGAGGCTATTCACCACCCAGCCGGGGGACACCGCAAGGTGTGTCGCTGTCGCCGCCGGCACCCCGAAGACGAACGGGTAAGCGTTGCCCCGGTGGTCTTCGTATGAGTTCGGCCAGTTCTCGACGGTGACCACCGCCGTACCCGGGATCAGCGCCGAGCGATCCTCAAACGGCATCGACACCAGCGACAACTGGATCGGCTCATTCGCCGCGCCGTAGACCGGCGCCGACGCACGACCAACCAGCTTACGCACCCGCTTGTTGTACGCGGTGCCCTTGATCCATTGGGATAGCTCCCCGGTGGCCGTCGTCAGGTCGTGACCATCCGCCACAAGCTGAGCAACGTTTGCCCCGTCGGGCAGGTAAATCTCGAGCGACACAGACACCGACGTGGGCTCGGTCGAGAATCCAACCACCGCTTGAGGGAAGTCGATCTCCATCAACCCGGCCGAGTACGACAACGTGTCCGACCCGTCGGTGATGTCGGCGACCTCGGTAGCCAGCCGCCACACCCGCCCTGCAAAGTTGAAGTCGAGCAACGACACCATCTCGGCGCCGATTAGGTCCGCCTCCGAGAAGCGTTCGGCCATCACACCACCTCAGACAACGTCACCGGCAGCACCCGAAAAACCTCGTTTTCGCGCTCATCCCCCAGTACGCTTTCACGGCGGAAATCAGCCTCCACCCGACATAACATCAGCTCTTCACGCTGTCGGAAGTCGAGATCCGTGCTGCTGATCCTCGGCAGATACACCACCGGAGTCTTCGATCCGTTGAGGCGTCGAAAGATCCCCTCGAGGGTGAGGGGCGTAGACGCTGGCACCCCGATCCGGTTGTTGCTCCAAGCGTAATAATCAGGGCCGGTTGATGGCCACAGGCTTGACGTATCGATCCCCTCGCGCCATGCGAACGACACCCGGCGACGTGCTGGCCCGCGCTCATCAACGATCTCGGTACCGTCGTCGAAGACAACGCGATCGACGTTCGGGTGCAACTCCACCGAGCGCCCGTGGCTGTATTGCTTGAACGGATACACGCGGCCAATGACAGCGGTGCCGATCTTGAAGTACCCGTGCGCCGTCGTCTGTGCGGGGATCGTGATCTTCAGCCGCTTCCACGTAGCCGCCACCGTCTGACTCACTACCAAGCAAACATTGGGGGACCATATTTCCCCCGATGCACCCGAGCCAGGATCGCCGGCCTCGGCGTCTTTGAGGTAGATCCTCACCTGTTGACCGTCTTTGTGAAAGCGGCCTTCCTCGTTGTGTAGGATCTCCCGAGTCGTCGAGCCGTCGAGCTTGACGGATCCACCCACAAGTTCGTGATACTGGATCCACCCCGTTCCCTGGTCGGTGGACGTGCCGCTCGGGTAGATGCTTTCGCCGGCCCTCACGTAATCGAGACCCGTCACCACGCGCGCGTCCAAGGTACCGAGGCTTTGCCACGACGAGCCGTCGTGAACGTGAACCGTCGCGCCGGTGAAGTTGATCCCGAACAGCGCGATCCCCAACAATTCCGACTCACCCGCCGCCTCGTCGAGCGCGTCAATATCCCAAGCGATGATGTTCTCGGTTTCGTCGGTGGATCGCCAGTGCGAACGCGGCGAGGCGGCGATCGCTGGGTCGACCCGTTCGATCGGGTACTCGTAGCGGGTGTTGATGTGCCACGAGTCACCATTGACCGCCGGGCCACTGATCGCCCGCACCTTCACCCCGTCGTTCACCAGCGCGGGCGTGGGCGTCAGATTGCGGAAGAACAGATCCGCGTCTTCGATCCCCTCTGACAGAGAGTCGATCCCGACGTGGACACCGTAGGCCACCTGTAACCAGTCGGTAGTCATCTGGATCCCGGACGTGTCGACGGTGCCCCACTCGACCTTGAAGTCCGCCGTGCCGCCGCCGCCGTCGGTTAGCCCGGTTGAGTCCGGACCAGCCGTCCATTCCAGATCCGCCGAGGGTCCACCCGTCCGATACCAACATGAGAAGTTGGCGCCCTTCAGCGCAGCCAACACCCACAGCCCCCCCGTCGAATCCACCGTGACCGTCGAGTCAATCTGCGTGCTCCCAGCGTGGATGTCGTGGCACTCGAAGTCAGCGGCACCGATGTTGATCCGAACCTCATAGTCTTCGGTGTTGTCGGCCGCTCGAAGGGTGATGTTACGCTGACGGGTGGTGCCCGCGTTGGACACACCACCAACGGAAGTCAAGTACACCAACACGACGAGGCAATCGTCGATGCTGGAACTCATGCCCGTCTTCGTGTAGTAGAGGGTCCCGGTGGTGATCGGTGCCACCGTGCGAAGGCCGCCATCAGTGATCGTCTCGGTGCCTCCTGCCGTCGTCTTCGTGTAGTGGCCAACGGTTCCCGGCACCTCGAAGGGTAGATAGGTGTTGAGAAACCCGTGTTGTAGGATCTCCGACTGAAACAACGCGCGGCTCGGCATCGTCACCGTCGAGCTGCCGCCCAGATACATCACCGACAAAGACTTCGCATCGTATGTACCGCCACCGTCGACAACGTGCGAATGTACCGCCACCACCCGGCCATTCAGCGACACCGCAGTAACGTCTTTGATGTAGGTTCCGGCCTCGCCGAGGTCGAGCGCCCGGGGGATCTGGGGAGTGCTACTGATCGAGCCATCGTCCACCGGGACCCACGTCTCGCCCTCGTCCGACGATCGGTGGATCCGTAAAATCGAATCAAAGACGTTACCCGCCTCAAGCATCACCCCGCCCAGGTACAGCGCGTCGTCTTCACCGCGCCATGCGAATAGGCCATCCGCCTCGATGAAAAGAGACGTGAACAGCACCGTCTCGGTGGCGTCGGAAAGTGGGGCGTAGGCGCTCCCGATCTTCCGGTAGTAGATCCCGGGGTTGGTTGATGCCCCTACGTGTTTCGCGTACAGGACAATGAAGCCACCACCGGCCAGCGCGATCACCTCCTGCTGCCCGGCATCGTCGCCGCTGGAATGGTCAAGGATCTCGATCTGACTAAACGTCTGCCCGAGATCATCGCTGGCACACTGCAACAGCGTATCCGGATCCGTCGGCGCTGCCTTGTCGCTCAAATGCGCGACGAGCAGGATCTGCCCGTTGTTGTACGCCACCCGGATCCGCCGGAGGTTCCACCCGGATCCGCCGGTGATGTCGACCGCCGTCTCAAGCGCGTATTTCGTGGCCAACGAAAACGTCGAACTATCACCACCGCTATCGCTATACCAGACTTGCACCTGTGCAGTGTTAAGGGTGTTGTCCACCACCCAAAAGAACAGCAGGATACGCCCATTGGGGAGTTCCAGCAGCGCCGGCTCAGGGTGGTTGTGCCCATCGTCGCCTATCGGTGTCACTGAACCCAGATGGCCCTGCGTGGACCACGCCTCGGCAGTCGACAGTCGACCGTAACCCACCCGATTCGGATCCGACTGTGTCGTGTCGTCGTGTCGAAAAGCAATCAACACCCGGTTGTCTGACATCTTGATCGCGTGTGGTTGGGCCCATGTCACATCGCCGGCGTTGTTATTCAGCCCCAACCACTCGAAGCCCCACACCGAGTTCGGGGCGTTCCATCCGCGCTTCTCTTCGCTGCCGTAGTACCAGAGGTAACCGATGTTTCGCCCAAAGAGCCCCGGGTACCCACCGCGCACGGCTTCGATCTTCAGCGTCTTCGCCACCGACTGAACACCGCTCGACTCGAGCACCATCCGAGACACGCCCTGGTCTTCGGGGATCCCCGGCTGTGGACCCGCCTGGGTGTACGTGCTGTCAGTGCTCGACAAGTTGGCATTCTTGAATCGAGGATCGGGGATCAGCAATCCGCGAAAGAGATCCGGCGTGAGTGCGTCGGCCATCTAGAACCTTCCCCGGCTGTGCCCCGGCTTTTTGCCCCGGTCGAACCGCCGTGACATCGGCGTGTCCATCTGTAGATGGTCTTCGGTGAACGCGCCAAACGCCCGATGGTTGTATTTCTGGATCACGGTGATGGACATCCCGCCACCCCCGCCCATCCGGCGGTTCGCGTCATCTACGCCGCGCTGGCCGCCGATGTCCCGGGTGGCTCCAGTATTAAGGAACGCCTCACCGGGTGCGGCCTGTACCAACCCATGACCGGCCACCGATCCGGGATTCCCGAGCACCGACTGAGGCACCACGCCGCCAACCGCAAAGTTAGGCTGTTGTGCCGCAATCAAGGCGATGTTCGCCGTGCCGGCCGCCATCGCAATCCCGGCCGGAATCCATGCCCACGGCAGCGGGTACGCGCCAAGGTTCTGATTAACCGCCAGCGCGGTAGTGACGACGGCCTGAGAGATCGCCAGCGCTTTCTGAGCCGCGAACATTTTCATCGCTTCCGCTCGGCCGGCGCGGGTGCTGGTGTCCAGAGAATCGATCTTGACTTGGAGCAAGCTGATCGCGAGGTCCTTAAGTTGCTGATGTTCGGCCACAGCCATCGTGATCATATCGGCGGACTGGCTTTGCCTCGCGACCGTATAGGCATCAGCGGCGGCTGCCTTCGCTTCGTTCGACGCGATGATTCCCGCCGTTCCCTTCTTCGCCAGCGCGGCGGCCTTCGCATCGGTGATCTCCTGCGCTTTCTGCTCACGCTCGAGGTGTCGGATGATCGCGTCCACCCGCCGCTCTTCATCCGAGATCGCGCGATCCACTATCTTCGCCCGTTCATCGGCCCGGCGTCTCTGCGCCTCCATGTCCTTCTTCTTTCCCTCTTCTTGTTCACGATCGGCTAGCATAGACTCACGGATCGCGTCACGCTTCTCTTTCTCGGCTTCCGCCGCCAACTTCACCGCTTCGGTGCTGAGTTCCGTCGATACCCGCGCGTCGTCGATGGCGCCGGCCTGGGCTAGTGCCTCGTCCGCGTTCTCGGTAAACAGCGGCGTAAGAAGTGACAGCCCCGTGGCGTTCAGTGCCGTGGCTTTCGCAAATGCCTCGGCCACCTCGACACCGCCGCCGATCAACTCGCGCCACCCTTCGATCGACTCCTCATTATAGCCGAGCGATTCCGCCAGCCCGTCGATCGCGTCATCCTTGAGTGTCGTCGTTGCGCTCGTCAGCTCGCCTACGTTGTAGGTCGCCGTCACCAGTGCGTTGCTCATCCCCACGAACGTCGGGGTGAGTTCCGTGGCCATCTTGATCTGCAACAGATCAAAACCGGCATGAAGCCGAAGCGATGCGGCTTCGGCGGCGTCGAGGTTGGCCCGCACGTCGTCATCAAGAACGATCCCCAACTCTTCCATCTCGCGCGCAGCGTCGACGGCTTCGGTCACCAGTCCATCGAGCGCCATCGTGGCCCGGAAGAACGCCGTAACGAGACCCGCCATTAGCGCCGTCTGTGCTACCGCAGCAGCACCCACCGCACCCAGCGCGACGGTAACAGTGCCCAGCCCACCCGAAGCCGACGAGACCTCAAGGATCCCCTCGCCGAGATCCGACAGGTCGTTAGTGATCTGCCCGAGCACCGTACCCGAACCCTGCGCCGTCTTCCGGAACCCCTGCCAAGCGCCGGCCAGATCCTTCGTCGATCGCTCGGTTTTCTTCACCGTGTGATCGAGCTTCTTCGTCTTGGACTCGGTCTTCTCCACCTCTTTCGCGACCCGGCGAAACGTCTTCACGAAGCCCTTCGCGTCGGCCTCGACTTGGTACTGTACTTTCCGGGTAACGGTGCCTTTCGCCATCAGTCGTCCCTCAACGCGCGGCGGATCTCTTCGGGATCCGAGCCTGTGCGGCGTGCCCACTCAGCCACCATCCCGGAAGAACGAAAGCTATCGGCCGCCGCTTGTATACCGGGAGTCAGCGCACCACCGGTGACGGATCCGATCTTCGCCCCCGACGGTGGCGCACTGCGCGCGGGTGACGGCGCTGCCTGCCGTGGGCGTTGTTCGGTGAGCCAGTACCCGAGGTATCTCACTTGATCCTCCCTCGTCAGCTCCCCGAAGCGATGGCGACAACCGAGGTAGCGGATCTCGATGTCGAGGATCGCGAACGCCTCGCGCCCCTCGTCACTTTGATAAAATTTGCGGCGGCCATCGCCTCGGCGTTCACGCTGGTTCGGGCTTGCCACTCTTCCCGGAGCAACGTACCGATCGCCAAGAATGCCTCCTCACCCAGCCCGGCCGACAGTGCCTCTTGCATCACCCCGTCACCGTACTCCTGCCACGCCGCCACCGAAGCGCGGGCGGTGTCCTTCGGCGCCATCGTCTCGAGGTCCATCGTCTCATGGTACCAGTACAACCCGAACAGAGCGCCGGCCATTGCCGGGTCCATGCCGAGCGCGACCGCGGCGTGACAGCCCTTGACCACGTCTCCGATCCGGAACACGAACTCCCCGGCCGGAGTCTCCACCCCGATCACGTGCTCGACGTCGGGGATCACCCTCGGTGTCTCTCGCTCGTTCATCCTTCACCTCTGTGCTGTGCTGTGTCTTAGACTGCGGCGATCGTGGGGAAATCCATGTAGGCCGTGAAACTCACGTTGATCATGTTCGGATCACCCTCCGACAGCGACCCCGTAAGATGGCAGTCGTCTAGCGTGATCGCTTGGTCAGTGCCGCCGTGGTCGGTGCCCTCGAGCGCAAACACGATCTTCACCGTCTTCACTTCGGCGTTTCCGGCGCTGTCGAGCGTCGATATCCAATCAGAGGCAAAGTATCCCGTGTTGGTGACGATCCCCTCAAGGGTTGCCTCGGTCGCGTCGATCAGGTCGCGCATGTACGCGGTGAAAGTCCCCGTACATGGCTGTGAATCCCCGTACCGCAAGGACGGCGTAGTGCCGAATTGGCCGCGGTTCAGGAACACGTTCACCGCCGGCCCGGGGATGCTGATGTTCAGGTCCCCCGCCTCAAAGTCAACGGTGAGCGTTTTCGGGGTTCCGGCGCCGTCGATGATGGTGATCGTGCCGTCTCGTTTGGTTTTCACAATTTGATCAAGGGCCATGAGATTTTCCGAGAGATGGGGTTAAACCGATACTATCGGCTGATGCTGCGAAGGCGACTGCTGGGGGCGACGGTGGAACTTCGGAAGCCTGTCTGAGACTCGGGCGTCAAGATCGCCTGAATGGCGCCGTCGATGAAGTCACGGATCCGCGGGTCCATCGAGCCGACGATCCCGGGGATCAGCCGGTACCACAGCCCCGTCCGCCGGCGCTCTTTCGTCTGACCGACGTATTGGGTGTGGCGCACCAGGTTGCGAATGCGGATCCCCTTCCGGATCTTCGACGCACGGAAGCCCCGCGCTGATTCGTTAGTGGCCCACGGGTGGCCGGGATCGCCACGCTTCGGCCATGACTTCAGCACCTCGTACTCAAGCTCGGCCATCAACGGATGGAGCGATGCGCCGAGCGCCAATTGTGCGCCCTTGATCGCCACGTCGATGTTCTTAGCGTAAATGTCGAGATTGCTTTTGACGCCCATCAGCTCGGCTCCGTCGCGAGTTCGAACCACGTGTAGTACAGCCGATACTTCATCGAAGCCGTGCCGCCTGCCGACGTCTCACACACCACCGCGAAACAGCCCTTAATGTCGGTGTCGTTGAGTGCTGCCGGCTGGCCCGGTTTATAGATCACCACCCCGCTCGCGTTGCGGTAGCCGCCGCCGGTGTACCCATAGGCACCCATTCCCGGCATGTACCAGCCCTCGAAGGCGGTGGGTGAGCTCGATCCGCCGGTGAGATCATTGACTCGGTACACCTGACCGTATCGTGCGGATGAGGCGTGCCCCCGGTGCAGACAGCCCACCACCACACACGACGAGTCGGTGAAGTCGCCGCCCGTGTCGGCGAGCCCCATGGTGATCCCGATTACCTCCGTGGCGGGATCGGTGACGATGTCGATGAGGAACTTGATCCCGATCTTCCCGCCGGCCATGTCGAGCGCGTAACCGTCGCCATCTCTGAACGTCCAGAGAAAGCTGGCCCCCTCGGCGAATCCATCAGCCACCGCGTCTTTGTTGATCAGAAAATCCCACCCGTTCGAATACGTGACCGTATTGATCAGGGAGTTCGCATCAACGGGCGTCTCTGAGTCGACCGCCACCTCATTGGCGCCAGCGCCCGACTTCACAACCTCGATCCATGGGTTGATCGTGCTCGCCGCCGCGGAAGCCAGGGGATCCGCTGGCCGCGTCCAACCGCCGCTTGACGCTGGTCGAGTCCACGCCATCAATCCTCCCAGCCTTCGCGGATCAGGATCTCTACACTGATCGCATTGTCGGCGCCGCTGTCGGGGGTCGAGCGCACGTACAGGATCCCGGTGCTGGAGTAGTACCGCACAACCTGGGTAACGTGGACGTGTGCCGCGGCCGTTGGCCCTGATGCAATCTCGCCCTGTGTCGAGTCTGTCCACGTCGCCGCGTTGCCGATCTCCGGTGCGATCGTCGAACCCGAGCCGGCCGTCAGCGTCGCCTTGACGCTCATCAATCGGCCGTACTTCGGCACGTTCGCCACCGTGGCTTCACCCGTGGTGGTCCCGCCCGTCTCGGTGTAGGTGTACGAGTGATCACGACCAACGCGATCCTCTGTGACTGTGCTTTGTACGTATGCCATCAGCTCACCGCCGTGCTGTGTTGAAGATTCGCGTTGATCTCGACTTTCAGGATCTCGCCGCCGGCCTCGGTGCCCATCTCATACGTCCACCCCGTGACCGATGTCCCCGTGAGGTTGACGCCCCGCGCGTACATCGCATCTCGGATCGCGAGCACGTGATCAAGTGCCGTCTTGTCGGTGGGCAACCGGTCGTTATGGTCGAGTGCGTACCAGAGCCAGATCACGGCGCTGTGCTCGTCGTATGCGTGCCGGGCGCCGCGTTGTTCCCCGGTATCCCCACCACCCGCGAAACGCGCCACAAAGGCACCATCAAGCGCCTGACTGGGCACTGACGATCCGTCGATCGGTCCCTTGTGCCGAGTCAGCCCGGTGACGGCTTCCACCATGTCGGTCAGCTCGGTCAGCAAATCAGAGTAGGCGGCCATTACCACACCCGCCCTTGGTTGCGCGGATGCTGTACCCGCTCGCCCTGCACCGTGTTTTCGATCAGCCCATCCCGATCGGTATCGGCGTCGAACTCGCCGCGCTCCCACTCCCGCTCGAACCGCTGCCGAAAATCTTCCGCCGCTTCCGCCGCGTCGCCGGTGACATACGTGGTGCGAAGCTCGTAGATATGCGACAGGGTGAGCAACATACAGAGTTCCCGGAACTGCCAAACATTCAGCACTTCGTCGGGGTGGATGTGCGCCTGGTTGATCACCCGACCGCAGATCACCGCCCAAGCGTCCTCAATCTGCGGATCCCACGACGTCTCTCCGGTGGGGTAGTCGGTGAGCTTCGGCTGGCGGCACAGGATGTCCTGGTTCGTCAGCGGTGCCCACGGCCGACGCCGGCATACGACTGCCGGCACTCGAAACACTGGCAGCGTGACAGACGCCGTTGCAAGCGCCCACTCCTCGAGATAGCCTTTGCCCAGCGCTTGCCCAGCGTCGGGCGTCCACGGGTACGTGGCGACGTTGGATACCACCGTGACTGCGCCGCTCTCCACGGAAGCAAGGGCCGAGTCATAAAGCGTGTAAGTACCCGACGCAACGGCGACCTTCGACGCACCGGACCACACCTCAAGCTCTGAAGTCTGGGCAGTGCCACGCTCCAGAAACGAAGGGGTTAGGATCCGTGGTTTGTAGATCGTCGCCACTCGGGGATCTCCATCACGCGGCGAAGGTGATCGCCAGGGTTGCCGACGGCCCAGCGCACGCGCCGCCCTGCACTGACATCGGCGTCACCGTGAGATAAACGGTGTCGGAGCTGGCGCCCGAGTCCGTGACGGTGATCACCGCGGCGCCCGATGCGTCAGTCGTGAACAACAGCGAAGGTTTCGCAGTCGTCGACACTTCCGCGCCCGCTCCCGTCTCGGATAGCTTCTTGTCACCCGCCGCGGTGATCAGCAACATCGCCGCGTCTCGGACCTCCGCCAAATATTGCGCGACGTGCGCCGGCCCTCCGACGGTCACGGCGATAGCCTCGGCCGCCTCGGCCGCCGCCGTCAAGTTGATCGGCGTGCCCAACTCCGCCAGAACGCCTTCCACCGTGTTCGCCGACACCGACGACGCGGCATCCTCGACGCCGATCAGAGACGCGCCGGCGCCGTTCGACGTCG
>Ga0209756_1004789_pt1 | contig 10426 bp, 12 predicted proteins | sample ETNvirenome_6_85_FD_184071 | JGI IMG/M metagenome (GOLD analysis project Ga0209756, IMG submission 184071) | Marine viral communities from the Pacific Ocean - ETNP_6_85 (SPAdes) (version 3) | ecosystem: Environmental > Aquatic > Marine > Oceanic | place: Pacific Ocean | collected 2013-06-19
GAGCTAGAGGAGATTGGCGCATGATTTTCCGGTTGTTTTTTCCGCTGATCTTTCTATCGTCGGCATGCATTCTATCCCGCCTCGGGATTGCTGTGGCTGACGATTCAGGAATGCCGATTGAGCTAGCATTCATCACCCGATTGGGCATGGGGGGCGCGCTCTTGGCGATTGCCTACGGCTTTGCATATGACATCAAAGAAGAGGTCTTTTGGCGCCGCCGCTTCGGCACTAACTTTTTACCGTTTTGGTTGAGCGCTCGTACGCGGCAGCCGATGCGAAAAAATAGATAATAACTGCGGCAATTCTGCCGCATGCCTCACCCCAGGGGATAGCTCGCGAACCGAAACTCGCGCAAGCTATCGACCACCACCGGGGGTGAGGTTTTACTTTTTGGAGATTTTATGAACAGGCCAGTTGAGTGCATTGGGACCAAGGAAAAGCCTAAGCTCTGGACGCTGAGCGAGTCAGCAATATCCACCCGCATGGGCAGCTACAACTATTCGATCGAGCTCGTGCGCATCCAGACCAAGCGAGATATCCTAATGTGGGTTTCTCACCTGGCGGGCAAGCCCTGGATGACAAAAGAAGGGCTAAAGCAATTTGCAGACATCATGCTTGACGTGCTGCCGCGCTAAGCCACCGCACAAATATAGTAAGCGCCACACACAAAATAGTAAGCAAGCATCACCACTCCTCGAGCAAGGTATATGAAAACGTCTTTGCGCCGATTGTCGCAATCTGCAAGTTAGCCAGTTTCATCAGCGTTTTGAAGTCGGATTGATTGCGGAGCACTTGGCAGCCTGCCGACCACCGCCCAACCTGACCCGAGCTCTTGCCCGCCTTGTGTAGATTGATGCCAAAGAACCCGGTGTCGGTATCACCGCCGAAGTCAAACTCTCTATCTCTATCGACATCGCGCCAGACCCTCACCGGCCCTGAGCGCTGGCAGAGCGCCTCGTATCTGTTCTGATGCAGGTCTATCTCCCAAATGCCGGGATAGTGCCCAGGGCAGAGAATCGCCGTGCCTTTGATGTTTGAGGGGTTCTCAAGCCAGTATTGCCCGGGGTCCGTAGTCGCCTCCCAGTAATGCACCCGCCACTCGTGCATATTGCGGTAAGCGCACCCTATGAGATCGTCAAACTCATTCGGCCGCCCGTCCTGCTTTCGTATTCCGAAGATGTTTAGATCGTACTGACCATCAAAGACCGGATGCCCCCGGTCTACGATCTCTTCGAGTATCATTGGCATCATCGCTATTTGTCCTTATTTTTATAGCTGAATGAATCGACCGCTTGATGTAGCAACATCCCCATCACCTGAATTGACTTGTGCTCGAGCCCCGCTTCACTGAAGAAATTGAGCGCCTCAATCACCTCGTGCCAGAACGTCTCAGCCTGGACGCTCTTCGTGCTGCCGGTGCCGATGATGATCTGAAGTTTCACCGGGTCAAACTGGCCGAAGCAGTCATCGAGCTCACGATATACAACCGAGATTTCATGCCCTGCGAGCTGGAAGGTTTTGGGGATGCGCTTCGGCCTGCGCTTCTTTGGCTTTGACGTCCCTCCCGGCGGTGCGCTCTTCTCCATCATCGAATCATCTCCCCCTCGAGCACACAGAACCGCTCATCGATAATGGGCACCGGGCAGAGGATAGGAATATCGTTTCGGTACAGATAGCCGACGCCAAAGCCATGCACCCAATCGGTTGTCACGCTTGCCTTGCTCGCGTAGTCGATAGCGCTAAAATCGCCAAGCCATCCGAACATCGCGGCGCTGATGAGCTGCCGCCGGATGTCTGAGCGCGTAACGTATGCCATGCGGTGCGTGTGGCCCATGACAATACTCGAGCCCAACTTGATGGCCGCTTTGCTGTGAGCTGTCTGGCCAGCGCTGCCGAAGTCGTGCGAGAGCGCCAGTGAGCCGAGCATGAGATGCTCTCGGTATGGCACCCACTCCCAGCCATTCTCCTCGAGCTCAAAGAGCTTGTGAACCTCGACCATGTCGAAGAGCTCGGGGGCCCTCGTGCAAAGATAGCGCTGAAGTCTATACTCGTGATTCCCCATCAAGAAGATTTTGCGCTTCACATCGAGCGCCTCGAGCTGCGCTAGACACGAGCGCACCGCTCGAATCTCGATGCTCAAGAGCTGCGTCCTGGCTGGGTCTTTGTCGTGAGATGATACCGAGTAGAAATCGGCGAAGTCGCCTAGGACAACGAGGATGTCAGGATCGAAGCGCTTGCAAGCCCTTATCGCAATTTGAAACGCAGCCGTAGAGTGATGCGGCACATGCGCATCCGGCAGAAAAAATATACGCTTCAGCGCACGCGCCATCTATTGCGATTCCTAGATTTATCATTGCTATTCGGTCCTCTAAAACCTTATTCGGAGTCCACCGAGCGCTTGCCATTGCTTGTGATTATCAATGCCAGCATCAACAAATAGGCTTGCGCTTTCGCTAATGCGAGCAGCCCCTGAAACAAAACCGCGGGTCCGCTCGCTGTTAATATCAACACCAAAATCAATCGATCCTGCGCCCGGGGCGATAGCCTCTGCCACGTCGAGCGCATTGCTCACACGCTCTCTGAGCTCGTGGGCTTTCCCAGCGCTGCCACCTCGGCCGCTGCCTGCTTTGCTAGCAATGCGCGCTTAATTTGCGCTCTCGAGTTTGCGTAAACCGCCGGGCAAATCACCGCAGCCAGCGATCCTAGGGCCTGAGCCCAAGTTGCCTCTGAGAGCAGCCCAGCGAGCACCCCAGCCAGAAGGCCGAAGCACGTGATCCATAGCTCGCTAGAACGCCAGCCATTCGTTTGACCCTTCAGCATGTCGATTCCCCCCTTTTAAGCTCTGCGAGCACTCGAGCCCGCTCTTCTTGTCGAATCCCATCCGCCCGGATGAGCTCGCGCACCTCGTAAATCGTCGAGCCAGTCTCTTTCGTTCGCTGGTCAATCGCGTCTAGCCCGTCGTTGACGCGCTCGAGCGTCTGGGCAATCGCAATTTGGGTCTCAGAGATTGAGCGCAGCTCGCCTGTAATCTCGGTCTGGTCCAGGCTAATCTCGACGGGTTTGCTTTTTGGCAACATCTTAGAGTCAACGAGTTTCTCGATCACCTTGATCAAGCCCATCAACGCCGCAAACATCGCGCCCGCCTCGACCATGCCGCCATCCATTGCCTATGCTTCTTCTGCCGGCGTCGCATCTTCGACAGTGTGACCACCTTCAGCCACATGAACCTGGTGAAGCGCTTTAATCGCCATTGTTCTCTAGCTCCTCGACTTTAGCCGCCAGCTCAACCAGAGCAGCGTGTAAAATCCCAATATAGGACATTGTATTTATCCCGCTAATTTCCCCCTCATCGTTTCTTGCGATCGCTTCAGAAAAATTAGCTGCCGTGTCATCGGCATCAGCGACAAGGCCCAGCCGAAGCTGCTGCCACTTGTCATCCTGCCGCCGCTCTGCACGTCGAGCATCAGCCCACGTATCAATCCATGTTTTCATTTCGCCGGCGGGCATATTGTAGAGCGCTTTATTGCGGTGCGAATCCTCTTCTGGAAATTGAACATCCCATGCGCTTTGGCCGAACTCCTCAATTGTTGCTGCCTTGATTTCCTCAGCCGAGACAAAAGGAGTGCTCGTCCACTGCTTGGGAGGGCATGCTGTGACCTTTTCAAGATGGCCTGCTCCTGCCACGGAAATATTCTCTTTATAGCGTGCTAGAGAATGCGTGTCATACCCATCGGCGATCATGTTGCCGCTGCCAGAATTCACGTCCAGGATCTGCCCCGGTGCGGTTGTTGCGATTCCTGTGTTACCACCGCCGGTCAGCCGCAGGCACTCTGTGCCTTGGGGAGAAAAATAGATCGCATGGTTCCCGACTGTTGAAACCTTCAGGGCACAAGCGTTTGCCTTGAACTCAGACGTTGTGTCAGTCGCTTGAAGAAGCATCCTACGATTGTCCGCGCGATACATGTCGATGATGCTTCCGTTGGCACCATCGGCATTCATCAAAAAGGTGCAACGATCTTTTGAGTCACCGCTTCCATTCTCAATGACGAGCGTTGGCGCCGCGTTTGCGTCAGGGTCAGACAGAGTGCTTCCTGTGTCCCCGCCCGCGCCGATGATGTGCAGTGGTGCATCGGGTGAGGATTGATTGATGCCCACCTTTGCACCACCGCCCGCAATGATGACTTTTTCGGCTGAATTAGTTGTATCAATTTGCAAATAATCGGCATCGTCAACGCCTTCAACCAGTAGTGAGCTGGTGTCCGAATCTGCGATTTGTGTGACCGTCCCGCCCGGCGGCAGATTGTATTGTACAATTTTCGGCATCAGTGGCCCCGCAATTCTGCGCTGATATTCCCGCCTGAGCTCGTGCCGGTGTAACTGAGCCTCACCTGAGAGATCGGGAAATCGAAGGTCACGGTGGTAAGGTCATTAGCCGCGCAAGCAGTTGTCTGGAGCGTCCGCACGTTCCCGGCCGGGTCGATGTAGCTAAAGGTAGCCGTGCCCACCGTGCTGGGATAGAGATACGCCACCAGCCCGCGCTTGCAGGTGTGGGGCATTGTGGTCTCGATTATTGTAGTGATTGAGGTCGTGTAAGATTTCGCCGCCTCATATGAGCCTCTGCTGGCCATCGTCATTTACCTCCCGTAAGGGTCAAAACATTTGGGCTGCGATGTGCCCGCCGTCCATGAAATTCTAGCATAGGTGGCCCCTTTCGGAAGGGAAAAAGTAAACCGAAAGGGACCTAATCCCCATGCATTGTATAGGGATTATATATAGCGTAGGTGCCCCGCTCACACTGTGGGGCAATGTGGCAGGGCCATCATGAGCCTTGGGTAAACTCATGAGATTTTGCGTCCTGAAAACCAAGAATAGAGAAAATCTACCGATGCGTACGCGCTGCTCGAGTAGACTTTCACCGAGACTGTCTCACCCGCCACGAGCTCTGCGGCTGTCGCTGAAACTGTTACGGCTAAATCGTTCCATTCGTCGGTGCCGAGTAGCCCGTCCTCAACCGATGCGCTCCCGATAACACCGGCAGTTGAGCCGCTGATGGTCACGTAGGCCGCCCGAACATTTACCGCCCCGACCAGTGATAGCGTTGACGTGAAAGCATAGACGCCCGACTCTGGCACGGTGAAAACGCCCGAGCTGTTATTGTAGTTTGATCCATAGTCGTGTTTTTCAGTGTTGAAAATGACAACCTCGCCCGTGCCCGAGAGAACCTGGTTCGACCCGGTGAGCTGCGCGTTGAAGCTCACGGGCTCCTCAGTCAAAGAGACATCATCCCAGAACCCCTCGTCACCCGGGTTTGCAGCTCGGCTGAGCTCGATGCTCGCATAGGACGCATCCGATGGGGGTGATGCCACGCCGCCGATATTTATCCATGCGCTGTCTGAAGGGCTTGCCCCGTAGATCGTACTCGAGGCCGTGCTTGATGCTGTCCGGTCGTCTTGCCACCAGAAAATTTTGAGCGTAATCGCGTGGGAACCATCCTGATAGACCCAAGCCGCTGCTCGGTAGGGCCTGTTTCTGTTGATCGGCACCTTGCTCGACATCACCGTAGCAACGGTTGAGGTATCAGTCGTGTTGAGTTTATATTTGCCCGAGTGCACGCCAGACGGCCCGCTCCGTTTCAGATCGGTCCCGATTGCGCCAGATGTCACGGCCCAGCCGGGGCAGATCACACCAGGATCTTGCCAGATATCGAAGCCAGGATTCCATACGAGATTCTGCCCGGGGTTTAGGGCTTGCTTGTCGAGTTGCTCGACGCTCACCACGCCGAATGCCCTTAAATCTGTTACACCGGTAACCGCTGAGCCGTTGGTAATGACCTTAGCCAGCCTGAGCTCGCCCGCTGCTAGGTCTGGCTCGGCTGCGCCTACGGTCACCTCTTGCTTGATGATGCCGCCAGTTAGCAGATTTAGGCCTAGGTAGGTGTGCTTACTCGCCGTCATCGTGAGCGTGTGGGCTTCATTGCTCGAGAGCGTTAGCCCCGATGCAGCAGCGATGCCCCCAGCAATGCTGATGCCTAGCCCACTGGTGGCGGTGACGGCCATCGAATTTGTCTGATTGTCAAGCAGAGATCTGTTCATTGTCCCGGAGCGGGATGCAATCATCTGCGACGGTGGTATTCTGCCAAAGTCACTAGTTACTGCCCTCGGCGGCTTGCTCGTAATTGTTACGCTCGGGGGGCTAGACTTGGTGGCATAGCTCAGCTCAAGCTCAATGCCTATTGAGTCACCGAGCGGGAGAATCTCGCGCTTAGTGATTTCAAGTTTAACCGTTGAATCTAGGCCATCAAGCCCGAGCTCAGTCGAGAGAAACAGATCGTTATCAATCGACACCAGATCCCCGATTTCGAGGTTTAGATGCTCGAGCCCCACAAGAATAGACACCACCGGGCACGTGTTCGAGAATCTGTTTACGATGTACTCGCCAAACTCAAAGGCCGGGGTAGCGTCGATGATGACCCCTATATTGTTGCCGCCCGTTGTGGCCCCGCCGGTATCAACCTCGGTGCCTGCGAATGGCCTAGATACTAGCGTGGTGCTAAATCCCAACGGGCCAGAAATGGTTGAGCCTGTCAAATCCCCGTCATGGTCTCGAGCCGAGTGAATGGTTGATGCGTTGCTCAATCCTGAGAATGCTGTTGTGCTTTTCAGGATTTCAGATCGGTACAGGGCATAGAACGGCCTGTCAGCTGATACCTTTGCGTCGGCTGGCTGCGAGCCGCCAAGCAATACGCCACGAGTGCCAGATATACCCCCCTCGCCGCCCAACGAAGTGAGCGCAGTGGCACCCCCTACTAGCGTGTTTGCAAGCACCATTGAAGAGCCTGATAGATAGTTGACCGTATGCGAATAGTCCGATGCACCTAGGTTGGTGGCTGCCGTATTGTCGCTTTGCATTAGCAGGTCGGTGCCTGCGATTTTACCGAAGGCAGTTTTGACTTCGGTAATAATCCCTTGTGCCGGGTCGATTTGTTGAAAGTCGGTGTATTCGTCGGTGGTGAAATGCTTAGTAACCGCCGCGCTCGAGTCATAGCGCACAATTTTGATATCCCCGCTTGCCGGGTCGTGGACTAGCGTTGAGCGCGTTAGCCGCATGGTCTCGTTTACAAAATTCTCGATATTGATTTCTTGATCTGCAAAAACATTCGGCGCGTCTTCTGGGCTTCCCTCAAAGCTCTCAACACCGATGCCATCCTGTAGGGCCGGGGGTGCGCTCAGCCCAGTGTTGTACGTGACGACGGAACTAAAATTGTAGTGGCTGATATCGGTGTGATTTGCCGGGGTGAATGATGTCGAATCGATATCACCGGCAGCCACTCCGCAGTCTTGCAGCAGCTGAGAGACCACTGAAAAAGGGTGCTCGCCCATATATGTTCGATAGGTTTTAACGCCCTTGAATTGATGCGTAAAAGATCTAGCCTTGATGATGATGCGCCCCTCTTGGGGCATCACTGAGATAATGGGCCCTTTGAAGATGCCCACAAAGTCAGAGAGCGCGAGCTCGGTGCTTCCGAGTTTGACCGTGATCACCTTCTCGTTGAAGCTCTGCGAGGATACAAGCCCTCGTATTTTGCCGTCATCAACGAGTGTAAAAGTCATCTCGCCGTGCTGCACTTTGCGAGATACAGGATCGACCGATTGAGAAACGGTTGTTACCTCGCCCAAAATGGGATCGCCGGTAACGGTGCTATCGACCGCCTCGGGTGAGTTGTGGAAATCCATCGTTGTACCGCTGAGGGCGATAGAGCAATGCACCACGGGCTCGACCGTTGCCCGCCCCATTGCTTTGATGTAATTCGCGTTGAGAGTGTAAGCCATCTATTCTCTCGATAGAAATGGGGGTTGCTCGGTCATGCTGAAGGCAAGCCGGCGCTCGGTGGGCCCGACAAGCGGGAAGCTCAAGCCGGCCTCATCGAGCATTACGATAATGGCCTGGGCGCTGCTCGATGGCGTCTCAATATAGACGAATGGTCGCGTGCCCTCATTGATGGCGTTAAACCAGCCGTCGATCACCGTGATCTCTGCCGCCGCTGCAATCGACGCTTGAAAAGACCGCAGGGCCTGGCCGCGATAGAACGTGTAGCGCTTAGTGATTCCGGAGTTGCTCACGTAATCGCTCACCCGGCTCATCTCGTTTTTATTGTTCCATGGTACGTCTGGGTTACGCTGGAGCTGGTATCGATAGCCTAGCCATATTTCACCGAGCTCGGGGTCTTTACTACTGCTGTGCGTAACAACGAGCCGAGCGTATTCCACACCGGAATACCTTTGAGCGGTGCCCCCCCCGCTATAGGTGCTCGATCCTCCGGCGCTGTTTAAGTTGGTGATAAGTATTCGATTGTCAGTGGTGCCGCTGATTGTGTACTTGGCGATTTCGATTTTGTTTGAGCTATAGGCCGCATCATCCGCAATCTCTAGGGCAACGCTCGTTATTGAGATCGAGTTTAGGTTATGCCCAGTTATCAAGAGCACATCGAAAGCTATTGCCGTAGTGAAATTAAAATTGAAATATTTTGGGCTTGTGGCCGCTACTCCGGTGGTGCTTGTCACCAGGTTGCCAATCTCGTCATATGCTCGAGCGGCTGGCTCTGCTGCTAGGGTCACGTCGGTGCCGGTGTGATTGCCCGTTGTAGTCCAATGGGCATCCGCTGGGCTGCCCGCCTGCTGAACTACCATCATCGGCTTATCGCTGGTAAAGCCGGTTGTCTCTGCGCTCGCGAGCGCTGCCGCAGAATAAGCCATCAGTACATCCCCTGGGCTTTGAGGTCTCGAAGAGCCGGCACTACGTTCTGACGGACAAAGCGCTTAATCTCTGCGCGGCTCTGCGGCATCGTCGAGTTGAGCTCGATATTGACTACTTGAGATCCAAGCCCGCCGCCGCCAGATCTTAAGCTGTCGGTTTGATTTTTAGTTAGCACAAATTCCCCGGGTTGAAGCATAACGGGCACGCTATCGCGGCCTTCTATACCGCCGCGCACCAGGCCGCCCTCGGCCATGCCCGTCATGCCCATCTGAACGAATCCCCGAATCAATCCAAACATCGCTGCCGCCATGGCCGAAGCGACCACCGGGCCAGCCCAGCCCCAGCTCGCTGCTGCGTTACCAGCACCCACCGCGGCCGATGCCATTACCTGTTTTTGCATTGTCTCTAATGCAATATCAACCGCCGAAGCGCTGGCCGATTTCAGGGCCGCCGCAAATTGATTCTGCCCCTCTTCGGCCGCGCCATAGCCAGAGACAAAAGCCGACGCGATACTATCGGCTGATGCTACCGCCGTATTCACTCGCTCTTGGAGTTGCTCGGCTTCTTTGGCTGCCTGCTTTTCTTGCGCTTCAATCAGCGCGTTGGTCAAAGCAATGCGCAGCTGAAGGTTTGTGGCCGCCGCATCTTCGAGCCCGCCCTGGATCCGCTCCTCGAGGGAGGCAATCGTCTGAAGATGGGCCTTCTGCTTTTCCTGCGTCGCAACGAGCTTCTCATATGGCTTGTTTAAGCCAGCCGTTGCCGTTCCTAGCGCTTTGATAGCGCCCACCGACACCTGGCCTATGCCTTCCTCAACAGCCGCTGAGATTGAATTTGTGCGAGCCTCAAAATTTTCTTGCTCTTTGCCGAGTTTGTGAAATTCCTTCTCGGCCTCCCGAAGAGCCGGGGCGTATTCGTCAGAAAAGAGGGATGCGAAAGACAGAAAGGCCGCCGTTACCGCGATCAGCCCCTGCTCAAACTTCGTGGCCATCTCTCGAGCAAGATTGAAGGCGCCCGCGACGCCCCGAGTGATGGCAATGGCCATTTTTTGAAAGAATTCAACTAGGCCGATTGCCAAGATCTGCTGATTTGCCGCGAGGAAGTCACGAGCTCGGGTGATGAGCGGCGCGAATTGATTGCCGAGTGCGACGAAGACGTTGAGCAGCACATCCCCCATCCGCGCAATCAGCGCATTGACTGAATCGGTGATTTTGCCAAAGCTCTGAATGAGGGGATCGTTGGCCGATCGAAAAGCCATTGACTTCTCAATCATCGCCGTTGCCACCTCTTTGAACTTCTTGAGAACCTCGAGCCCTTGATTGATGCCCACCGCTGCAACCGTGAAGGCTTTAAATGCGGTCGCACCCATCTGCCCAAACTTTTTTACGGCCTTGAGCGCCTTGTTTGTCTTCTTGCCGACATCCTCGATCTCACCACTGGCCTCATCGGTGGCCGTGATTTCAATATCTGCGTTAATGTCTGCCATTTCTCGCCCTCTTTGATTGCCGCTCGAGCTCTGCTCTTTGCTTCTTGGCCTGCTCTTGCTCTATCTCCCGCATCGTCTGGCTTACTAGGTCGATAGCCTCATAGACGAAAGCGGGCTCCTCGTCTAACCCGCTGCCCCCATAAGGAAGTATCCGATAGTCGCGCCAATCGCTAAACCACTTAACATATA
>Ga0209756_1004798_pt1 | contig 10420 bp, 11 predicted proteins | sample ETNvirenome_6_85_FD_184071 | JGI IMG/M metagenome (GOLD analysis project Ga0209756, IMG submission 184071) | Marine viral communities from the Pacific Ocean - ETNP_6_85 (SPAdes) (version 3) | ecosystem: Environmental > Aquatic > Marine > Oceanic | place: Pacific Ocean | collected 2013-06-19
TTAAAAAACTTAAACCAAAGAAAAAATGGTCTAAGAAAAATGTTGGTATAGGAAAAATAAAAGATCAAAAACTTTATAAAACTTTAGGTAAAGATAAGTATGGAGATATACAAATTATTAATAAAGGTCCTCAAAAAGGATATAGAGTTCCATTAGATAAAAAAGGATTTACTGAAAGAAGACCTTGGGCAGCAGATCCAAAATACAAAGCATCTTATGGTGAAAGAGTTCCTACTGCACATTATGGTGCCACAAAAAAAGCTTCTGGTGGATTAATTAGAGGCTTTCCTAAAATTGCTAAGAAGGGTTGGAGATAATGACTATTATAACTAAAGGAATGGGAATTATATTAAACAAAGCTAAGAGAAAAGATAAGCTGTTAGATTCTATTAGAAAAAGAAGAAACCGAAAACTTCCTAAAAGCCTTAGAGATCATAAAGTAAAAATAAAAGGAATGGGTGAAGTTAAAAGTGATAAATATACTATGGATATTGAAACTTATGACAAAGTTCGTCAGAAAGAATTTAAAGGTAAAAAATAATGGGACAATTTTCAAAAGGTAGAAATGCATTAATGATTTCAGATCGTTCTGGAGCAGCTTTTCCATATAGGGAAATGGTTCAGGAATGGAATGGTTTATGGGTGCATAATTCTGAATATGAACCTAAACAACCTCAAATTAGTCCAAGGCCCGTGGGCTCTGATCCACAAGCTTTGCAACATGCTAAACCAGCTAGAACAGAATTTGGTGTAGCGGATGTGTTAGGATACAATCCTTTAGAGACATATCAAATTGGTTCACCGATTGTGAATGTTAATTTACCGGGACATGGATATGCCAGTACAGATGTAAAAAGATTTCGAGGTCCTTTAGGAGCTGCAGGAATATTTGGTAATCCAGAAGGAGTTGGTGGAATTACAGGAGCAACAATTGCAAAAGCTGCAGGATACTCTATAACAGTAGGTAAATATGTCAACGGTGGTACTGATACAACAGGACCCAATAATACCGGACAGTTTGGTAGAAATTGGTTTTGGTTTAGTGCCGATACAAACGCAACAAGTGTTGCAGCAGGAGGAGGATACCCGATCTCAGTAGGACCGGTTACTTTACAATCATAATGGCAGGATATACTTACGCAAATTTAACAGATGATATTAGAAACTGGACAGAAGTTGATTCTACAGTTTTTACTCAAGCAGTTATAAATAGATTTATTGAAAATGCCGAATATCGCTTATCTTATGATGTTCCAATTGATGCAGACAGAGTAAGATCTGATGCTCAATTAGCAACCGACTATAATAGTATAAATGTGCCAGCTGGATGTTTATTTGTTAGAGCGGTAGAAGTTTTTGATTCTACATCTGATAGAACTGGTAAAGGACAATTTTTATTAAAAAGAGATCAAACTTTTATTCAAGAATATGTGGGAGAATTAACAGGCCCTGAAGGAGGTCAAACAGGTCAAGATACTACGGGATTACCTAAATATTATGCCATGTTTGGAGGGGCAACAGCAGCTGGAGCCACGACTTCAGGCGCTCTTTATTTAGCACCTACTCCTGATAAAAATTATTTATATACGATTTATTGGAATAAGATTCCTCAAGGCTTATCTTCTGGAAATACTACCACTTATATTAGTACTTACTTCCCTCAAGGGCTTCTATATGCTTGTTTGGTAGAGGCTTATTCTTTTTTAAAAGGCCCAGCAGACATGTTGACTTTATATGAACAAAAGTATAAACAGGAACTAGCGAAATTTGCAAGTATGCAAATTGGGAGACGAAGACGAGACGATTATACAGATGGTACTGTACGTATACCGATCGAGTCACCGCCTCAGTAATAGGAGATAAATTATGGCAATAACATCGGCAATTTGTAATAGTTTTAAACAAGAAATTCTAGTAGAAGGTCACAATTTTACTAATGGTACAGACGCATTTAAATTAGCTTTATACACAAGTTCAGCAACTTTAAGTAAATCAACTACAGCGTACGCAGCACCAACAGATGGTACAGCTGATCCAACAAGCACTTACGAAGTGAGTTCAACTTCAACAGGATATACAACAGGTGGAAACGCTTTAACAAGCACAACTCCAGTTTTATCTGGTGACACTGCGTGTTGTTTATTTGCAAGTACGTCATGGGGATCAACTGCATCATTCACAGCAAGAGGCTGCTTAATTTATAATTCAACTAATTCAAACAAAGCGGTTTGTGCAATTAATTTTGGCGCAGACAAGACTGTGACCACTGGAACTTTTACAATTCAATTTCCAGCTCAAACAGCAGGCAACGCAATTATCCAAATAGCATAGGAGGCCCATGTCGACGGGATGGGGACGACTAACCTGGGGACAATCTCAGTGGAATGGTTCTACTGTTTTGGCAACTGGTTGGGGTGCTAAAGGTTGGGGTAATAGTGAGTGGGGAGATCTTTCTGATGAAGTAATTACTCTTACAGGTCTATCAGCTACATCAACAGTTGGAAGTTTAACAGAATTAATAGAAGTAAAACCTGGTTGGGGTACACTTAAGTGGGGTGAAAATGGTTGGGGTTCAGTTGAAAGTGCAATTGAAAATTTAGTTGGTTTATCAGCTACAACATCATTAGGAACTTTAACAGAAATACCTGGACAAATAGTTGGTCTAACAGGTCAATCTGCAACTACAGCACTTGGCTCACTAACTATTGATGCAAGTTTAACTTTTTCATTAACTGGTCAACAATTAATTTCTTCTTTTGGAAATCTTTCGACTGATGATCATTCAGTTGGATTAGTTGGTTTATCGGCTACATCAGCTGTGGGAACTTTAAATCCTGCAGATGTTATAGGTATAACTGGTCGATCAGCAAGCACTGCTATAGGCTCTCTAACAACAACTTCTGATCCTATAATGACTTTAGCAGCGCAATCTGCTACTACTGCTTTAGGTACATTAACAGCGTCCCCTGTTACCTTACAAACTTTAACTGGTGTTGCTGCTACTACAGCTGCTGGCTCTCTTTCTACGACTCAACAAACAAATGCTAGTCTCGTTGGCCTAGGACAATCGATAACAGCTAGTGTAAATGGACCAGGTTTAATACTTGAATATTATGGAGATAAATCACCACATACCAGCGCTAGTTATAGTAATAAAACACCAAGAACAAGTGGTAGCTATACCGATAAAACACCAAGAACAAGTGCTAGCTATACCGATAAAACCCCAGCATAATACTATTGACTTTAAACTAATGAGAACATATAAACTAAAAAACTAGGAGATTTTTACAATGGCTTCAACATATAACAGTCTTGGTATCCAATTAATGGCAACTGGCGAAAATGCCGGTACATGGGGTGCAAATACCAACAATAACTTAAACTTTATTAAAAATACTTTTGGGTATATCGAAGTAGCTTTAACAGCTGATAGAACTTTAACTATACCTGATGGTTCTACTGGAACTTATGATGGTAGAGCTTTTGTTATTAAACTTACTGGTTCTACTGGTGGAAGTAGAGTTTTAGATATTGCAGCAACTGCAGGAGATCCTGCGGCAGCAATTGAAAAACCTTTTTTAGTAATCGATAGTACAACTAGAGGCGGTAGTGATACCATCACTTTTAAAGTTACAGGTCAGACAGGAATAGCAATACCTAAATATGGAAATGTTTGGTGTTATCATGATGGAACAGATATACGTACGTCAGGAATGCTTAGTACAAGAGGATCAGCAGGTTCAGCAGCAGCTCAGCCGGCATATACCCTACCTGCAGCAGATGGTACAGCTTCTCAAGTTTTACAAACAGATGGTTCAGGATCAGTCAGTTTTGGCACCCTTCCTGCAGCTGGAATATCAACAGGAAAAGCTATTGCAATGGCAATGATTTTCGGGTAAAAAACTACAAGGAATTAAATTATGGCAAATCCAAATATAGTATCAGTCTCAACAATTTACGGCGGTAATATGGGTTGGGCTTTATCAAACACTTTAACAGCAACTTTACTAACTGTACAAGCTGACAAATTATTAAAAATTAATAGAATTGTTTGTTCAAATGTTGATGGAAGTGTAGCAGCAGATTTAAATTTATATATTGATGGCATGGGAACAGCTACAGCAAATGGTATAGCACCCACAGGCGCATCAGCAACAACATATTTAGCAAAAACAATTTCAGTTCCAGCCGATGCATCTTTAGTAGTATCAGATACTCCTATTTATTTAATGGAAAATGATGTTCTTAAAGGCGGAGCAAGCGCAACTGGAGACTTAGAACTTTTCATATCATATGAAGTCTTAGACGACGCATAGGAGGTTTAAATTATGGCGCAAGGCAATGGCGGAATAATTGGACCACCGAATACGGTTTCACAAGCATACAACAAAGACAAAGTTACAGCTTTTACAGGTTCAGGAACTTTTAATAAAGCAACATGTAATCCTGCAGCACCAGGTTTAGCAACTGTAGTAGTTGTTGCCGGTGGTGGAGGATCAGGTGGTGATGGTGGTGGAGCAGGTGGTGCTGGCGGTATGACAGTTACTAACTGTCATCCTTTACCAGGAAGTTCAGTTCCAGTTACAATAGGTGGTGGTGGAGGTGGTGGACCTGCACCAGGTGGTGGGGCATCTTCTCAAGGTAGTACTTCAACTTTTGGTTCTTCAACTCCTTTATCCACAACAGGTGGTGGACGTGGAGGTTATGCAAATTGTAGATGTGGTGGAAACGGAGGATCCGGTGGTGGAGGAATGGAATACAATCCAGCTACACCGTCAGGTGGTGCTGATTCTGGTGGTTGTGGAGTTTGTGGACAAGGTTCTAAAGGTGGAGGTTTAGCTGCACCAGGTAATGGAGCCGCAGGAGGCGGTGGTGGTAAAGGTGGTGTAGGGCAACCAGGAGTAGCCCCATCCGTACCAACTTGCGGTGTTCAAGGTGGAGTAGGTTTAAGTATTGCACCTTCTCTTGCATGTGCAACACCTTATACAATACCAAATTCAGGAAAATATGCCGGTGGTGGTGGCGGAAGACTATACCAGGGTTCGTGTAATTCTAATGAATTTGGTGGTGGATCATGTGGATCATACCCACCAAGTCCATACCCAGGAGCAGCAGGAGATGCTAACACAGGTGGTGGAGCAGGAGCTGGCTCAGGAAATAATCCCGGAGCAAGTGGTGGTTCAGGAGTAGTTATAGTTGTAGAAAAAAATCAAGGAGCATTTGGTAAAGAAGCACCTGGCATTTGGCAAATGAATACAGTTTATTGTCAGGTTAAAAATAATAATTGGGTTTATAATGAAACATATGTAGATTATTTAGTAGTAGGCGGTGGTGGTGGCGGAGGTGGTCGTAGAGGTGGTGGAGGTGGAGCTGGTGGATATAGAGCATCAGGATTTGGACCAAGTCCTCTTAAAGGATGTTCATTAATTTCAAAATTCGGAACATACGCAGTAACAGTTGGAGGTGGTGGTGCTGGTGCTCCATCAGGTTGTAATTCTGGGGTTGCTGGGTCAAATTCAGTATTTTCAACTATAACATCAGCAGGTGGTGGTTTAGGTCAAGGAACAACCTCTCCAAGAGCCGGTGGATCTGGTGGTTCAGGTGGTGGAGCAAAAGGTGGTGGTAGTGAACCAACAGCAGTAGGTGGAGCAGGTAATACTCCTCCTGTAAGTCCAGCGCAAGGTAATCCAGGTGGTAATTCTGGTGGACCAGGTAATTGTGGTGCTGGAGGTGGTGGTGGAGCTACTGAGGCAGGACAAAATCAACAATCAACTTCTAAAGGTGGTAGAGGTGGTGCAGGAGCACCAAATGCAATTACAGGATCAGCAATATCAGTAGCCGGCGGTGGTGGAGGTGGTGGATGTTGTGGTGCTGGAGGATGTAATGCAGGAGCAGCTTCTCCGTGTGGAACAGGAGGAAAATCAGCGAATGGTGGAACAGCAGCAGACGCGGGAACAACTAATCGTGGTGGCGGTGGCGGAGCAGGTGGTGAAACCACACAAGCTGGAGCTGCTGGTGGATCAGGAATTGTAGTTTTAAAATCAAGTTCCTACATGTCAACAGATAGTAATTGTGCGCCTGTTAGTTCGCCAGATGGTGGAACAAGCACATTTATAGCAAAATTTAAAGCATCAGCTAATGTAACAATTGGAAATACCCCTGGTAATTCAGTAGATTATTTAGTTGTAGCTGGTGGTGGAGCTGGTGGTGAATATAATGGCCCCGAAGGTGGAGGCGGTGGTGGTGGAGCTGGTGGATGGAGATCATCTTTTCCAGGTGGAACAAAAGTATTTTTAGATTCAGGAGAAAATAAAGTAGTAATTGGAGCTGGTGGAAGTGCTGTTACACAAGATAGAGGTGGTACAGGTAATGATTCATTTGTAGGTTATATTACATCTTCAGGTGGTGGTGGAGGTGGATTAAATTTAGGAACTCCTGCTTTAACTTATTTAGGAAAATCCGGAGGATCTGGAGGAGGTACTGGAGTCAGTGCATCCCCTAATTTTAATACATCTCCTGGTGGAGTCGGAAATGACCCGCCGGTAAGTAGTCCCGCACATCCTATCCAAGGATATAATGGTGGAACTGCTAACACAGGAGCAGGTTATAATAGAGCTGGTGGTGGCGGTGGAGCTGGTGCTGTGGGTGGAAATGCCGGTCCTGCTGGAGGAGTAGGTGGAACAGGAAAAGCTAGTTCAATTTCAGGAAGTCCAGTCACATATGGTGGTGGCGGTGGTGGATCTACAAACAATAATGGTTGTGCTGGAGCCGGTGGATCTGGCGGTGGTGGAGCTGGAAATAAAAACGGAGCTGGAACAGCTGGAACAGTAAACACTGGTGGTGGCGGTGGTGGCGGCGGACCAAGTCCTGGATCCGCAGCGGGACAAGGAGGATCAGGAGTTATTATTTTAAGAGCTCCAGGACCTGCTGGACCTAGTTATACAGTAGCTCCAGGAACTAACACAAAAGCAGCATTACCAGGCCCTGCTGGAGGGTGTACTGTAATGACTTTTACTGTAACTGGTACATTGACAATAAGTTAAAATTTTAATATAAATATAAATTTAAGGAGTATAAAATATGGCACATTTCGCAGAATTAGATGATAATAATGTAGTAACAAGAGTAGTTGTTGTGGCTAACGATATTCCAACAGCAGCGGGTCCTTTAGGATCAAATGATATGCATGTTGATGGTGAAAGTTGGTGTGTAAATTTCTTTAAAGGTGGAAATTGGAAACAAACTTCTTACAATTCAAATTTTAGAAAACAATATGCAGGCATAGGTCATACTTATGACTCTGCAAAAGATAAATTTATTGCACCTCAACCTTATGCATCTTGGTCATTAGATGGAAATGATGATTGGCAAGCTCCAGTTACTTATCCAACAGATACTACAGATAAATATATAGCTTGGGATGAAGATAACCAAAAGTGGACTGCAGTAGATAAATCAGAACCACCAAATAATTTTAATTGGGATGCATCAGCGCTAGCTTGGGTATCCGCATAAGGAGACTCATATGGCTAGTCCTTCAGGATCAGCAAACGGCGGTATAATTGGAAAAACGAATAATTCTTCGTTTGGAAGAAATACTGTTACATCAACAACTTCTACAGGAAATTTTACCTCAGGAACAGGAACTACTGTTTCAAATGTTGTAGTTATTGCTGGTGGTGGTGGCGGAGGTCACGATAACGGAGGAGCTGGTGGTGCTGGCGGAATGCTAGCAATGACTTGTGTTTCAATGTGTGCGTCTACAGCATATCCTGTAACTATTGGCGGAGGTGGTCCGGGAGGAACATCTGGTGCTATATCAGTTAATGGAACAAATACAGTTTTTGTAGTTGGATGTAATACTTTTACTGGTACCGGTGGCGGTGGTGGTGGAGGTGCTACAGGACCAACACCAGCAAATTCTGGAAGACCAGGTGGTTCAGGTGGTGGTGGAAAAAAACATGGTAGTCCTGAAGGTCCAGGTATGTCAGTCGGACAAGGAACTCAAGCATCACATCCTAATTTTCCATGTTCAGGTTTTGGTAATGATGGTGGGCCAGTAGCGGCAGAACCACAACCTTCTGCAGGTGGTGGAGGTGCTGGAAGTGCTGGCGGAACAAACACTGCTGGTGCAGGAAAAGATATTAGTCCTTATATTGGTTGTTTAAGTATTCCAGGTTGTTATACAGGTCCAGGTAATTTTAGAGCTGGTGGTGGAGGTGGTAGTAACGCTGGTGCTGGTGGATCTGGCGGTGGTGGAACAGGAAAAGGTGGATCAGGTTGTACTGGTCAAGCAGGTTTAGCAAATTCAGGTGGTGGTGGCGGAGGATCCGGTGGATCTCCTCCAAATAGAGATGGTGGTCAAGGTGGCTCAGGAGTAGTCATCGTAAAAGAATTAAACAAAGCAAGTGGTGTGTGGTCAATGCAATCACAATTTCGAGCAATGACAGATGGAGGTTGTGGATCAAGAACATGGCCGCGTCCTCCGATTAGTTATCCAGGAATAGATTTCTTAGTCGTAGCGGGTGGTGGTTCAGGTTCGTATAACGCAGGTGGTGGAGGTGGAGCTGGAGGTTATAGAGCTTCTGGTTATGGTCCTTCTCCCTTACGAGCAACTGCATTAACTTTAGAAGAAGGAGATTATACAGTTACAGTTGGAGCAGGTGGTGCACAACCAGGATCAGCAAACGGTTCTCCTGGAAGTAATTCAATATTTGGAGTAGGTGGATCTGAAGGAACTACAATGATTACTGCAACTGGTGGTGGTCGAGGTGGTCAAGATGACAACTACGCTGGAGGTGACGGAGGATCTGGTGGTGGAGGTGGTGCTAGACCGGGATCACCTGCTTTACAAGGTGGATCAGGAAACACTCCTCCTTTTAGTCCTCCTCAAGGAAATGATGGTGGTGACGGTGTAGCCGCAACGCCTAGAGGTCCTCAAGGTGGAGGTGGTGGAGCAACAGCTGCTGGACAAGATGGTCAACCAGGTACAGGTGGAGCTGGTGGAGCTGGAGCACCTAACTTAATTAACTGTGGTGGAACACCAACCCCAGTCTTCAATATAACTGCATTCGCAGGTGGTGGAGGTGGTGGTAGTTGTTCATCAGGTGGAGCCGCTGGACCAGGTGGTGGAGGAGCCGGTGGTGGTGGTGGAAGTGGATCAAATGCAACTCAATACACTGGTGGTGGAGGTGGTGGAGCACAAGATGGTGGACCAAGCGCAGGAGATGGTGGTGATGGTGTAGTAATAATTAGAGCACCAGGTAGTGCCACTTTAGCAGTATCACCAGGTTGTAATGCAACAGCAACACATCCAGGGGGCGACAAAATTGCTCTGTTTAAAACTTCTGGTACATTAACAGTTTCTTAATTCTCTTTACTATTCGTTTAAATTAAGCTAATACATATGTATAAAGACATATGAATTTAACAAACTTTTATTGGTATTTTAAATCAGCAATTCCTGAAAGAATCTGTGATGATATTGTTCGTTATGGAAAACAATTGCAAGACCAAATGGCAGTCACGGGTGGTTTTGGTAATGGAAAATTAAATCAAAAACAAATTAAAGATTTAAAAAAGAAAAGAGATTCTAATATTGTATGGATGAATGATCGTTGGATATATAGAGAAATCCAACCTTATGTTAATAAAGCAAATGCAAATGCGGGATGGAATTTTCAATGGGATTTTTCTGAATCATGTCAATTTACTAAATATGAAAAAGGACAATATTATGATTGGCATTGTGATGGATGGGATAAACCTTATCACGCACCTAATACTCCTAGTCATGGAAAAATTAGAAAATTATCTGTTACAGTAACACTATCAGATCCGAAAGAATATTCTGGTGGAGAATTAGAATTTGATTTTAGAAATTTAGATCCTGATAAAAAACGAAACGTCCATAAATGTAAAGAAATATTGCCTAAAGGATCCTTGGTAGTATTTCCTGGATTTGTTTGGCATCGAGTATGCCCAGTTAAAAAAGGATCTAGACATAGTTTGGTTATCTGGAATCTAGGATGGCCTTTTAAATAAAGGAAAATATGAAAAAGAAACAAAAGAAAGCAAAAAAAGAAACCTTTGACAAAATTTCTTGCGGTAGTGCCAAAGCTTTTCCTAAAACATTAACCAGAGAAGATTTATTTAAATGTCCTATATGGTTTGCTGATGAGAATTCATTTGTAGAGGATTTAAATAAAGCTTCTGATTCATACATAGAAACAGCAAAGAAGAATTTAAAAAAAGATATAGATAAAAGAAATAAAAAGTGGGGAGACAAAGGAGACATGGGTCATGTATTTCACTCAACTACTTTAATTGGTGATCCTAAGTTTCAACAGTTACTAAATTATATTGGTGCAACAGCACATAATTTATTAGGTGAAATGGGCTTTGATTTAACAAACTA
>Ga0209756_1004799_pt1 | contig 10419 bp, 16 predicted proteins | sample ETNvirenome_6_85_FD_184071 | JGI IMG/M metagenome (GOLD analysis project Ga0209756, IMG submission 184071) | Marine viral communities from the Pacific Ocean - ETNP_6_85 (SPAdes) (version 3) | ecosystem: Environmental > Aquatic > Marine > Oceanic | place: Pacific Ocean | collected 2013-06-19
TAACTCATAAATCTGTTCCCGTAGATACGGGAGAAGGTGTTTATATCGGAGACAGAGGTGAAAAAGAAAAAGAAAGACAAAGAATTCTGGAAGAAGAGAACAAAAAATTAAGAGAGGGTAAATGGGGTAAACCCGATGATAAAATAAAGATTCCAACTTCTACAGGTCATCCACCACCTGAAATAAAAAAATGGGAACCACCCATATCATATCCACCTAAGGCAAAAGATTTTCAACTTCCAGGTTTCCCTGATCAATCCGAAGAATTAAATAAACCACAAATTCTTACTTTTGCTAAAGATAAAAAAAAAGTAAAGAAAAAACTTGAAGAGATTGAACCTTATGGAGGAGCAGACTTTATTGGAACATCTAAAAAAAAAGATAGAACAAAAGATAAAGAATTTCTAAAAGTTTTTGAAGAATATAAAAATACACATTTTGGTGGTAATGAATCAGCTGCTGCTAGATCTATTAATGAAAGCAGAGAAAAAATAAGAGCGCTTAGACTTAGAGTAACTACTGACGATGGAACAACTGGAAGAGTTAGCACTGCTCATGAGGAAATAATAACTACAGAAGTTCCAAAAAATCCAATTCGTTCTATTGATGCAACTACTGAAGTAAAAAGAGATCAAAATTATTTTAAAAATTTCTTAACAAAAGAAAATAAAAATGAATACATGTCTGCACAAAATATTGCTAATGTATTAAAGTTTAAATTTGGGGATGGATTATCAGAAAAGTTAGCCAAATCCGAACGAAATGCTTTTACTGGAATGTTAGATCAACTAAAGGTAAAAAGTAAAGAGGTGCCTGGTAAAAGGTATAAGGCATATAAATTATCTGATGTTGTAAATAAGTTGACTGAAAAGTATAAAGATAAACTAGTAAAAGGAGACGTACTATATTCAACAGAAAGACTAAAAGTTGAAAATAGATTAGATCCAAATCTTTACAGTAAAGTATTAAAGACTGCTAAAAGTAGAGTTAATTCTCTTTTAGAAAAAGAAGGTTTAAAATATAAATCAAAAAAAGGTACATCAGGATATCCAGTAGATGATATAGAACACACTGTTTCAATAAAAGAAACCGATAAATTTCCAAAGTTATTTAAAAATTCAACTGTTAATAAAATAAATTCTCTTGTTTATGGAGATCCTTTAATTAATCAAGAAGTTAAAAAAGTTACGGGCTATGAGTCTAAGCATAATAAATGGTTTAAAGAATTAAATGATATGGTGGGTAAAGAAATAACAAAAGAGAAAAAAGTCCGATTAGAAGACATAAAAGAAGAAATGAAAGAAAATTATTTAGAGTTGGTAGAGAATATTAGTGATTTTGACAAACTCAAGGCCATACTTAAACAAGCAAGACCAGACTTAAAGATTTCTGATTCATATATAGAATACCTAACAGGTCATGTTGATCGTTTAGTGCCAATAAACATTAAACTTCCTAAGGTTGGAGAAAAATTTAAATCAGAAGATATTTTTGCAGATACGAGAAATGTAGATAAAAGATATATAATTGGCTATGTAGATAAGATCAATCCTAAAGCTAAATTATTTAGTGACCTATCTACAAAAGAAAAAGAGATTTATGAAGCAAATGTAATAGCTCAAAATGCGGAAATATTGGGAGATTTTTTTAAAAAAATTGGTATCCCTGAAAGTCAGATTAGCTCCATGAAAGAGGAGTTTTATTATCCTATTCCATTCAGGGAATGGAAAGTAAGAAAAGCTACAGGAGGACCGATATATGGCAAGTACGCGAAACAAATCGCAGGTATATCCTAAGACCTGGCTCCTGCCGCCTGAAGCCGGACCCACGCCTCAGGGCTTGAATATTAATTATAATACTGTTAAAACAGTCAAATTGGAGAAAATAAATGGCAGACAAAATAGACAAAGCTCTACCAAACGAGCCACGTAAGAATATTCACATTCCCGGAGAAGAAGAAGTTGTTGAAGCTCAAGAAGAGATCACAGAAGAGCGTGATGGCGTTGAAGTAACAGAACAAGAAGATGGATCCGTTGATATTGATTTTGATCCAGCTGCTGCATCCATGGAAGGTAGTGATGAACACTACGCAAACTTAGCAGAATTTTTACCAGACCAAGTTCTATCCGAAATGGGAGCAGACCTAAGTGGTAAATACATGGATTATAATATGGGTAGAAAAGAATGGGAAAGAACTTATACCACAGGATTAGATTTATTAGGATTTAAATATGATATGCGAACTGAACCTTTTCAAGGAGCATCAGGCGCAACGCATCCAGTTTTAGCAGAAGCGGTTACACAGTTTCAAGCACTCGCTTATAAAGAATTATTACCAGCAGATGGACCGGTTAGAACACAATCTATCGGTGCACCGAATCCAGAAAAAACAAAACAAGCGGAGAGAGTAAAAGATTACATGAACTATGAACTCATGGAAAAAATGAAAGACTATGAGCCCGATTTTGATCAAATGTTATTTTACTTACCTCTAGCAGGATCAGCATTTAAAAAAGTTTATTACGATGAACTTGAACAGAGAGCAACTTCGAAGTTTGTTCCTGCAGATGATTTGATTGTTCCGTATACGGCTACCTCATTAGACGAAGCGGAAGCAATCATACATCGAATTAAAATTTCTAAAAACGAATTAAGAAAACAACAAGTCGCAGGTTTTTATAGAGATATTGAATTAGGAACTCCTTCTCAAATAGAAGATGATGTTAAGAAAAAAGAACGAGAACTAGAAGGTCAAAGAAAAACTAAAGATGATGATGTTTATACTATTTTAGAATGTCATATTAATTTAGATCTAGAAGGTTTTGAAGACACCGATCAACAAACAGGCGAACAATCTGGAATTAAAATTCCGTACATTGTAACTATTGAAGAATCATCAAGACAAGTTTTATCAATTAAACGAAATTATGAAATTGGAGACCCGAAGAAAAATAAAATAGAATATTTTGTTCATTTTAAATTTTTGCCAGGATTAGGTTTCTATGGCTTCGGTCTCATCCACATGATTGGTGGTCTATCAAGAACTGCAACTGCAGCTCTACGTCAATTATTGGATGCGGGTACGCTCTCCAACTTACCCGCCGGATTTAAAATGCGTGGCATTAGAATTAGAGATGATGCGCAATCAATTCAACCAGGTGAGTTTAGAGATGTCGATGCTCCAGGTGGTAACTTAAAAGATTCGTTTATGATGTTACCATTTAAAGAGCCTTCTCAAACTTTATTACAATTAATGGGTATTGTTGTCCAAGCCGGACAAAGATTTGCATCAATCGCGGATCTACAAGTTGGCGACGGTAATCAACAAGCAGCTGTTGGTACAACTGTTGCTTTACTTGAAAGAGGCAGTAGAACGATGTCAGCAATACATAAAAGAATTTACTCAGCTCTTAAACAGGAATTCAAATTATTAGCTAGAGTATTCAAGCTATATTTACCACCGGAATATCCGTACGATGTAGTTGGGGGTCAAAGAATGATTAAACAAGCAGACTTTGATGATCGGGTAGATATACTGCCAGTTGCGGACCCTAACATTTTCTCTCAAACTCAGCGTATTTCCCTTGCGCAAACAGAGTTGCAATTGGCAGTCGCAAATCCCCAAATGCATAATATGTATCAAGCTTATAGATCTATGTATGAAGCGTTAGGGGTAAAAGATATTGATCAACTTTTAATTAAACCACCTCAACCTACACCTATTGATCCTGCATTAGAAAATATTATGGCTATGGGAGGAAAACCTTTTCAAGCGTTTCCAGGTCAAGATCATAGAGCGCATATCACTGCTCACTTAAATTTTATGGCTACTAACATGGCAAGAAATAATCCAATGGTGATGGCTGCGTTGGAAAAAAACTGTATGGAACATATTTCTCTAATGGCTCAAGAACAAATTGAATTAGAGTTCAAAGATGAAATTCCACAATTAGCACAGATGCAACAAATGGCTCAACAGAATCCACAAGTACAGATGCAATTGATGATGATGCAACAAAGAATTGAAGCAAGGAAAGCAATTTTAATTGCAGAGATGATGGAAGAATTTATGAACGAAGAAAAGAAAATAACTTCACAATTTGACCATGATCCGATCGCTAAATTAAGATCAAGAGAGTTAGATCTTAGAGCAGCGGATAATTTTAGAAAAAAACAGTACGATGATGAGAGAATTAATCTTGATCGTATGAAAGCGATGATGAACCAACAAACTCAAGACGAGAAATTGGATCAAAATGCAAAATTAGCTAAGTTAAGAGCTGATACCTCAATCGAAAAGACAATTTTGAGTAAATCTATCCCCAATGTGGACAAGATGATCCCAAGTGTTGAGATTGAAAAATACAAAGGAGAAAACAGATGACGCTAAACATAAAAAAAGCGATAAAAAAACCTGGAGCATTGAGAAAATCCCTTGGAATTAAAAAAGGGAAGACAATTCCAGCATCTAAGTTACGAGCAGCAGCTAAGAAACCAGGAAAACTTGGACAAAGAGCTAGATTTGCTGTAACATTAGGTAAATTACGTAAAAAATAAGGAGAAAACATGGCTAAAGTAGATGCAAATAAAGCATTAAACGTCGGTAAAGATGGATACCAAAAAGGTGGCATCAATATCGAAACTCCAAGTCAAAATTTGGAGATAGATCCTAGATCTAAGTTGGATAATTGGAATTTAATTCCAACTGGCGACAAAGTTGAGGTCAAAGGAACTAAAAGAATGCTAAAATCTAAAAGCAAAACTGCAACTTGGTTCTAGTATGTGGTTTAGTGCTGTAAAATTAGCTCTTAACGCTGGGAGTCACATTTATAAAAAGCGTCAAGAGACAAAAATGGCTATGGCTGATGCACAACACATGCATGCAGCTAAGATGGCCCGAGGTGAGGAAGCTTACCAGGGCAAACTTTTAGAGGCTCGGCAAAACGACTACAAGGACGAGGTCGTTTTAGCGATTCTCACACTCCCCATAATAATTTTGGCCTGGGGGGTATGGTCGGACGATCCGGCCGCTATGGAGAAGATTAAAATCTTTTTTGAGCATTTCCAGGCGCTTCCGTCATGGTTTACAAATTTATGGATCCTTGTCTGCGCCAGCATTTTTGGTATAAAGGGTACACAAATATTTCGTGGTGGTAAAAAATAGACTAGACATGAATTAAGAAAACTAATATAAGCAATCAAGGAGAAAACTATGAGACAAAATGGCGTAAGATCAAATGTAAGATTTCCATACAAAAAAGGTGGAGCTTCCAAAAAGAAAAAACAAGGTTACAAAGCTAGAGAAGATGAATCTCTAGGCATGAGAACTGGAAAAGAATCCACTAAGAAACAATCTATGAAAGATCGTAGAGACGAGTCTTATGGAAAATGGGGCAAACGTAAATCGGGTAAAATTAACAAGTAGGTAATTATTATGAGTACTAATAGAGAAACAGCAAGAAAATCTGGTGGAATGAAAGATGAGTGGAAAGAATATCATGGTAAAGGAACAGCAGACAAAACAGTGCAACATCCACATTCAAAACTTAAATCACAAAAAGAATATAAAAAAATAACTGATAGTAAAAAATTTAAAGAAGCCAGTTATGACGAAGCAAATAAAATGTTAGCTGATTCTCATCCAACTGAGCTGAAAGGAACCTACAAAAAAGGTGGAAAAGTTAAAAGAAAAAACACAAGCCGTGAAAACAGATTAGAAGAACTTGGCCGTGTTGATGCAGAAAAAGCTTATTCAAGAAAAGGCAAAAGAAATTTAAAATCTGAGAAAAAAAGAATCGTTAGAGAACTAAAATCTACAGGTGGTTCCGCTGGTGCAGTTATGAGTGGAAAAAAAGTTGGCATACAAATAAGATAAGGAGATCCGATAATGACAAATAAAAGAGGAATAAACACTTCAATTTTAATTAAAAACGGCCCTACAAGTGCAGGTAATGGAAGAGGAATAACTCCTCCAACACCAGCTAGTTCAGGTTTAGCACCGACTGGTTCAGCACATGCCGTTCCAATTAATATAACTAAAGGTAGAAGAGCAATAGATAATAAAGCTTCCAATGCTAATATCACATTAGTTGGCGCTAGATCGAGAGTCTAATGTCTCAAAAAGCACTTCAAAAACTTCAACAGATGATGAAGGGGACGAAGAAGAAAAAACCTGTCGTTAAATCTGCAAGAACACTAGCTCTAGAAGGTAGAAAGCATTTTGGTCATGGAGGAACAAACTCTATGATTAGCCAAGCGCAAAGAGATTATAATGGTAGTTATTTTGGAGGCTCAAGTTTAGGAGGCGTCAAAGTAAGCAATAAAAGTTACGATAAATATTATGGATCATTATTTAAGCCGAAAGGATTTATAAAATAATAGAAAGAATAAAATGGATGAAATAACAATAATTAATAAGATACAACGTCAGCTCAAAGAATTATATCAACAAATCGGCGATGCAATGATTGCCGGAGGGGTTGACAACATGGAAAAATATAAATATATGATGGGACAGGCACATGCCTATTATAAAATCAGTCAGGATATCTCTAACCTGCTAAACAAGGAGCAAAAAAATGAAGGAACAGTCGTCAACATCAAGCCCAAAGACTAAGCCGGCGCTATTAGACCAATACAAAGAATTCAAAGAACATCAAGCGGTAGAAACTAAAAAACAAAAAAAGATCGCCGAAAAAAATTTAGCAAACACAGAAGAAACTAAACTCCCAAATCCTACGGGATGGAGAATGTTAATTTTACCATTTAAGATGGGGGAAAAAACTAAAGGTGGTGTTGTATTAGCTGATGAAACTATTGAGCGATCTCAAGTCGCTTCAACATGTGGACTTGTTTTAAGAATGGGACCATATTGTTATGATAAACAAAAATTCCCAGAAGGACCTTGGTGTAAAAAAGGTGACTGGGTAATTTTTGCAAGATATGCAGGATCAAGAATCCTGATAGATGGCGGGGAAGTAAGATTGCTAAACGACGATGAAATTTTAGCAACCATCGATAATCCCGAAGATATATTTCATCAATATTAACATAGGAGATAACTATGCCAGACGAAGAAAAGAAAACAGTAGATATTGACACATCCGGTCCAGCAATGGATGTTGATATCCCTGAACAAAAAGACGAAGCTACTATTGAAGAAAAAGAGGTTGTTCAAAAAGAAGAACCTACTGTTAGAGAAGTAGTTGAAGAAAAACCCGCTGCAGAGCCAGAGGTTAAGAAAGAAGAAGAAGTAAAAGTAGAAAAAGAAATTAAAGAAGAAAAGAAAGAAGAAGAATTAGAACAATACTCTGAAGGTGTTCAGAAAAGAATAGCTAAGTTAACTAAAAAATGGCGAGAAGCAGAACGCCAAAAAGATGAAGCTATTGGTTATGCACAGAGAGTGCTTAGAGCAAAAGAAAAAACTGATGCTAAAATCTCGAAGCTTGAACCAAGTTACTTATCAATTTCAGAAGAGCGTATTACATCCGGTATAGAAGCTGCTAAAGCAAAACTGGCTGCTGCTAGAGAAGCACAAGATCTAGGCGCAGAAACAGATGCATTGGCTGCTATATCTGAATTGGGTGTTAAAAAAGCGCAACTCAATGAAACTAAAGCGGCACAAGAAGAGTATAATAAAAAACAATCAACCAAAAAAGAACCAAGTCTTGCTAGACAGTTAGCAGCTACAGGGACACCCGATCCTAAAGCAGAAGCCTGGGCAGAGAAAAATTCATGGTTTGGACAAAACAATGCCATGACTTATACTGCTATGGATCTTCATAAAACCCTAACTGAAGCAGAAGGATTTGATTCCTCAAGTGACGAATATTATGCGGAAATAGATAGAAGAATAAAGCTTGAATTCCCCCATAAATTTGATAGAACAACATTAGCGGAAGGAACGACTAAACCCGTACAAACAGTAGCTTCAGCGAAGCGAAGTACAAAGACCGGTCGCAAAACAGTGAGACTCACGCCGTCTCAAGTATCAATCGCTAAAAAATTAGGTGTGCCACTTGAAGAGTATGCGAAACAATTAAACATCACGAAGGAGGCATAAGCATATGAGTACAGATAAAAAAACTTCCCGTGCGAGTCAAACTAGAGAAAAGGAATCTCACAAAAAAGTTTGGGCTCCACCATCATCTTTAGATGCACCCCCTGCGCCAACAGGATTTCAACATAGATGGCTAAGAGCTGAATCATTAGGATTCAATGACTCTAAGAATATTCAAGGCAGACTTCGGTCTGGTTATGAATTAGTTAGATCAGATGAATATCCGGATTCAGATTATCCAGTTGTTGAAGATGGCAAGTACAAGGGTGTGATCGGAGTTGGAGGCCTTTTGCTCGCAAGGGTACCTGACGAGATCGTAAAACAACGTGGCGACTATTATGCAAAACAACACAACGATAAAGTCGAAGCGCTGGACAAGGATCTACTGAAGGAAGAGCACCAGAGTATGCCTATCAATATTGATAGACAATCTCGCGTAACTTTTGGTGGCTCAAAGAAAAGTTAATTTTTTAACGATTCTAACCACTCAAAGATAAACTAACGGACTGGAGGCCCGCAAGGGCAGGTCTATAAGGAGGCCATCATGGCAAATCAAACAGTAGCGTTCGGTCTAAGACCGATCGGTAAAGTTGGTCAGAATGATGACAACCAAGGTTTATCTGAGTTTAGCATTGCAGCTAGTTCAGCAGCTATGTACCAAAACGACCCTGTGCAAGCAGCGGCGACTGGTTACATAACTGTTGTGTCAACTTCAACTGCAACTATCTTAGGTTCACTTAATGGTATCTATTATACTGACGCAAACACAAGTAAGCCTACGTGGGCTAACAATCTCAAAGCAGCTAACACTGCAACTGATATTGTTGGTTTCGTAAGCGATGACCCGTACGAAAGATTTGAAATACAATCTGATAACACAGCTGCATCAGCGCAGACTGATGTTTTCAACTGTGCGGACATTGCATATACGGCAGGTGATTCAGCAAACTATCTATCAAGAGTTGAGCTGGATAACGACACGTTAACAACAACAGCCCAGCAGCTAAAAATCCTTGGTGTGACTAAGAATATCGATAACGACGAAATCGGTTCTTCTCATGTCAATTGGATTGTAAAAGTGAATTCTCACTTTTTAGCTAATGGCACAGCCGGAATATAAGGAGAATAGACTATGGCAATATCACGAGGACAACTAGTTAAAGAACTAGAGCCAGGTTTGAATGCTTTATTCGGCTTGGAATATAAACGTTATGAGAATCAGCATGCTGAGATATACGTAACAGAATCTTCAGACAGAGCGTTTGAAGAAGAAGTTATGTTATCTGGTTTTGCAAATGCAGCGGTTAAACCGGAAGGTGGTGCAGTAACTTTTGACAATGCTCAAGAGACTTACACAGCACGTTACACTATGGAAACTATTGCATTAGCATTCGCGATCACTGAAGAAGCGATCGAGGATAACCTGTATGATAGACTTGCGTCTAGATATACAAAAGCATTAGCTCGTTCTATGGCGAATACTAAACAAATCAAAGCAGTTGATCCGTTGATCAATGGGTTACCGCAAACAGGAACTTTCACTTCTGGTGACGGTTCTGCATTGTTTGCAACTAGTCACCCAACGATTGCTGGAACAGTTCAAAATACTTTGACAACTCAAGCAGACCTTAATGAAACTTCATTGGAGCAAGCGTTAATCGACATTGCAGCAATGACAGATGAAAGAGGGTTAAAAATTGCAGCTAGAGGAATGAAAATGATCGTTCCTGCAGCAGGTCAATTTAATGCTGAGAGACTTATGAAGTCACAAGGTAGAACTGGTACTGCTGATAACGATATCAATGCAATCGTATCTATGGGAATGGTTCCTCAAGGTTATAGAGTGAACAATTTCTTAACTGATGCAGATTCTTGGTATCTTATCACTGACGTACCAAATGGTATGAAATACTTCGAAAGAACGCCTATTAAAACGGCGATGGAAGGTGATTTCGATACTGGTAACGTAAGATACAAAGCTAGAGAAAGATACAGATTTGGTGTATCTGACTATAGAGGTATCTTTGGCGTTCAAGGTGCGTAATAGTTAAAACTTTTTTGTGGCGGGACATAGTTTCGCCACAAAATTAATATAGAAAGATAAAATGAAGAAATATCTTATAAACATCTGGGCCTATGATTACCACGCTAAATTTGAAGTTTTATCGGAAGATAATGCCAATTCTATTGAACAGGCAATACTTGACAAATTAGGAGAAAAAAGTGTAAAATGGGAATCAACGGGAATGTTTAGAGATATTCCTAACAGAATAACCTATGAGGAGGTTAGTCATGACCGAAGACCTGTACAAACAAAAGAGGTCCTTGGAGTTAGGGTGGCAGTATGAGTATAATCAACA
>Ga0209756_1004804_pt1 | contig 10415 bp, 11 predicted proteins | sample ETNvirenome_6_85_FD_184071 | JGI IMG/M metagenome (GOLD analysis project Ga0209756, IMG submission 184071) | Marine viral communities from the Pacific Ocean - ETNP_6_85 (SPAdes) (version 3) | ecosystem: Environmental > Aquatic > Marine > Oceanic | place: Pacific Ocean | collected 2013-06-19
TAGGGAGATGTTAGATGGCAACTTTTAAAAATGGCGATTGGGTACAAATTACCCCCACTCCGGATGAAAGGTGGGAATATTGGTCCAAAGAACATACTGCAATGGCAGGAATGATAGGGGAGATAGTGGAAATAGAAATTCCGGAAGATGATCCTACTATGAAATTTGTTCGAGTAATGGTATATGATGAGAATAATAATCCCCTTAAGCAGGAATGGTTCTTGGAGAAGCATGTTATCCTCTCGACGCGCTACGACAAGGTTTTGGCGGATGAGCGTGATAGGGCATGTGAAGAATTACAAAAATGGGAAAAGAAGAAGAGAGAAATGATTGACGAGACTCTCAGGCATGCTTTTGGACTCGAACCCATCAAAAAATCAACAAAAAAGAAGAAAAAAGAGACTACTACGGCATTAAAAGTCGATTCTACCGACGAAGAGGCATGGGAAGGTCCAACGGAAGAGATGGAACAAGAGACAATCGACGAAATACTTGAAACAATCGATGGATTTGACTACGACGGACTGTGGGATGGTCCAGATGGAGCAGATTAAAGAGTATAAACCAGGAGATTTGGTATATTGCGACATTCTACAGTTGGCGTCGACCGATTGGGAAGTGGCAGTAGAAGGAGGGAACTTATTAAACCTCCAACATACCGTTTCGTCGTGGCCAAAGGTGTTGGCGGTGGTTATAGAGGTACGTAGAACACTTAAAGTGGCAAAGATATATGTTTTACCCTTGAATAGATGCGCCAGAAGTCCTTATGACTACCTATTTACTGTGGAGAGAGAAAATGAGCATTATAAAGAATAATATAGCGCGGATTATGCAACGCCAAATCAAGTATGCGGTGGAATCGCAGGGATATGCATTTTTTGATGGGAATGCATCGTGGAATTTGAATATTATAGGCATTCGGAGCAACAATAAAGACGTTAATCACTTTGATGACAACATTTTGGTGGTTTATCGCAATAATAAAAAAGAATGGGAGATCTTTGGCGCGCCCGCAACCACCGATCCGGGTCTAGTGCCCCTACTCAGACCCATCAACAAGAATGGAACTGCTATTTTAGTTCCCGGGCAGTATAGGGGATCACATAAAATTGATTTACATGCTGGAAAGTATCTCGCATTACGTCAATCTGGCGCGCCCGTTAAGGTATATCGCGATAATGACAGGGATCGCGTACTTGAAATGGATGAAGATACCATCGAAGAGGGGTATTTCGGCATCAACATACATCGTGGAGCGCGTAGAGGAGACACTAAGTTGGTGCAATCCTATAGTGCGGGGTGTCAAGTGTTCCAAAGCGCTAAGGATTTTAACAAATTCTTGAGTATATGCCAAAAAAGTGCTGATAAGTTTGGTAATCGCTTCACTTACACTCTTTTAGAGGAAAAAGATATTTTAAATGACTGAAATCAACACAAATCTCTTAAATCCGCATAAAATCCTTCATGATCAGCTACTAGAAGAGTATAAAGAGGCAAAAGAGGCAATGAATGGAGTTCCAACATCCGACAAACTTAAGAATCTTATCGTAGCGACTGCTAAACTGTCAATTGTTCGAGAAGAAATGGAAAATGAGTTTCCAGAGGCGTAAAACTAATTATTATCATGTCAAATAGTGAATTTTTAGTAAAAAAATGGAAAAAACACCTATCTGAGAAGGTAGATCCCATCTCTATTGATTTAAACGCCTTTAAAGTCAAAGATTCTCTCAATTTAGACGTTTGGGAGGACGACGACTTCGTAAATCCCGATATTAAGCGCAATATAGACCGAATTGCACGTGATTTCATCGATAGTTTGGGTATTGAAGTCGATATTGACGATATAGTCATCACCGGGAGCATTGCTAACTACAATTGGTCCCGTTTTTCCGATATTGATGTCCATATAATGGTAGATTTCGATGAAATCGACGAGAATCACGACTTAGTAAGGGAAATGTTCCGAAGAGCGCATGCCCAGTGGAATAGAACGCACAATATCAAGGTAAAAGACCATGAAGTGGAGATATATGTGCAAGATATCGATGAGCCGCACCATTCTACCGGTATTTACTCGATTTTAGACGATAAATGGGTCACAAAACCTAAAAAAGGCAAATTTACACTTAATAAAGACGAAATTCAAGCAAAATCAGCCCATTTGATGGATGATATTGATGAGATCGAACAATTGTTGGATAATAACGATTTTGAACAAGCATTTGATGATGCAGGACGTTTAAAGGAGAAAATCCGCAATTTTCGTAAGGGAGGACTCGAAAAAGGGGGTGAATACTCATCCGAGAACCTCTCTTTTAAAGTTTTACGGCGAAATGGGTATTTAGAGCGACTTTCGGACATGAAAAATGAAGCATACGATAAAATGCTGAGCTTGGAAGAGGCAATTGGTGATAAAATCGATTTCCCCCTAGAACCCACTGATTACAACGATAGAATACCCAAAAAGGGCATGAGGACGTTGGCAGCCAAACCCCACGCCTCATATGATCGCTGGAAATCGTTGCGGCGCCTTATGGGGGACAATTTCACCCTGTCTCCAAGTGAGTTCGCCGAACTCTGGGATAGTTTGAGGAGTAGCGACGAAAGAGACGATGAACTTACCCGTGCTATGGATTTGATGGAACCGGTACCGCTTGCAGAGACAATGGCGGATTTAAAACGCGTAAAAGCGAAGTATGAAGACGATATTGCAATGACGGCGGCAATTAGGCGCCTTGAAAACAATGATCCTTCGGGAAATCACAAATATATCAATTGGTTTGTAAAGCAACTCGAAAAAGGAGCAGTGGACGGTGGAAGCGCTGCGATGATTATTGGAATGGTTGATGCCATCCAAAAATTTCATAGATATATCCACTTAATCGACAAAAAAGATATTAATCAATATAAATCCTATGATGACTTGCGTGCTGTTGGTAATATGGCGCAAGATGCCTATACCAAGAAAGAAAAGCAAAAAGAAACATACTCCCAAGATAAAGAGCAAGCAACCGAAGAATCTGAGGTGATTTTTGATTCTGGTGATAAAGGAATATGGATAGTACGCCCTGATAGCGAGCATGCTTCCTGTTTTTATGGAAGAGGAACCAAATGGTGCATTTCTGCGGAGGAAGCACAAAACTATTTTGATTCCTATACCGAAAGAGGTAAAGTTTTCTATTTTGTCTTGGATAAAGCGCGAAAGAATACTGATCCTTTGAAAAAGATTGCTTGGGTAGGAAATAGCAATGGAGAGTTCGAAGAATTTTTCGATGCGACCGATGCGCCTTTGAGATACAATCAGGCGAGCAATGCTATCGTCGCCACACACGGACCCGAACTGCAAGAAGCAGCAGAAGAGAAGATGAAGTCTCATTTAGATGCTAATTTACCTGAACATGGATGGGAATATCAGATTAACGAGATATATGAGCGCTATATGCAAGGAAATCGGTATCAATGGGTGATGTTGGACGAACCATCCCTCGAAGATACCGGAGGTGGTGATGGCGACTATGTAGAGATGAGCGCCCGCGTTAGTATGCTGTTTAAAAACCCAGAACCGGATAGACAACTTGGCGATAATCGAGGAGTCGGTGGCGCCGAGGTATGGGAGTTGAAAAAAGAAATCCACGATATTCTGTATAGCGCGTGGCGAGGGGCAGCACCAGACGCTGATAGTATCGAAATAGATACACGCACGATGTATGGACACTCTCATGAAGATATGCTCGTCATAGATTGCTATTTTAATGGATTTACGTGGGACGTAGGGGGCACTCCAGACGGATTCGAAGATTTTTGCAAAATTCTAGAAGATGATGTAGATGATAATGTCCCAGAAGCGAAAGTGTTGGTAAAACAACTCTTGGTGAAAGAAGGGTTTGTTAAACCCAACGAATTTGATCAACATGCGACCGGATATGCCGAGGCAGAAATGGATTCTTCCGATAGCGATGAAGATTATACTTATGTTGCTGTCACTTATCATCCTGAAGATTATACCATTATCATGACTATCCCCGTTAACGTCCCAATGGAAATTTGGGATAGATATGAGGACAAAGTAGAGTCCAAAGTGTATGGAGAGTCTGCCATTAAGCTCTTGAACGAGGCATCTCAAAGAGTGTTGGAGAAAACCCTTAAAGATATGGAAGTCGAACCCGATCAAAAGGAATTGCCAGGATTGGAAGGGAAAAAATTTATTGAACCACAGCGCGACATGAAGGTTTCGGGATATATTCCTTCGTCTCTATCTATTGATCTCCAAACCACTGATGATGACAGAGTTGTGCAAAGCGCCTATAGTATTGCCAAATTTATCGACAACAATTTCGAGGAATTCAAGAAAAGATACATTGAAAACATTAAAGAATATGCTTCCGAAGGGAAAGATCAATTCCCAGTGATGGGGACAGCGGCGGAATCGGACATCATGAGCGACCCTGACGACCCCGATCAAGTTTTCGAGCGTAAAGGGCGCCCACAAAGAATGTCGGGCGTGAGTAATGAACCATACCAACGAATGGCACGGGGAAGATTCAATAAAATGCTACGTCTTACCATCAAAGGACCTCAGAGAACAATGCCTAAAGGTTGGAAGACTATCACTCCTAAAGTTGGTAAAAGCGGACCGCCGGGAGAATAGAAAGTGGGCAAAAATGTCTTAAAAGTTGGCGCCGTTTACATAAACAACGACAAATCCCCAGGCGGCGTTTCTTACATTTATACTGACCGTTCTAATGATAATGCCCTTACAATAGGTAGGGGTACTACTTTGGGGTCAAATTCTCATCTCACAATTAAAGATGAGGAAACTATAATAGGTTTGCATGATAATCTCACTATTTTAAATGGCGAAACCGGCAAAATATCTTTTCAAGTGCAGGGATCATTTCCTCATGCGGTTACAGCACTTCCCAACACCCTAACCATGCTGGCGTCGTCCTACGTTGATGCTACGGGTAGCAGTCACGTTATTTCTGATATCGGCATTGGAAATAATAATCCGGTTACTACACTTAATAACTACCTGGGCTCGTTAGGTGTACCTTACAACATTATCACGCTAGGAGATCTCCTACCCGGCGGTATAAGTTTTCAATTCCTTGGAAGAGAAGAAGCGTCCATCTGCTCTTTTAACTCCGATCTGCACATAAGTGCTTTCGACGACATAAGCTTTTATACCGGACTGCATGAAGACCCGGCAAGATCAGACACGGCAGTGAAATTTACCGATGATGGGGACATTATATGTGAGGCCATGCAGCAGTATATTTCGGTCACACTAACAAACGATACGGATGTTCATAGTGATGAATATAATCCTTTTGATGAAAATGAGGGCCCTCCGACAACATTTCAAACTAATATAGGTGAGGGCATTACTTTTGATGCCGCAAATGGCCACTTTACAATCTCTAAGACGGGCGATTATGAAATTACCGCAGTTTTGTATATGGAGTCGGACACCGCCGCTTTAGATGTTTTTAAACTTGAAAAAAATGGAAATACTGATATCTGGGCGGCGGAAACATTTATACACAATTCGGTCGAACCCACCGAAAGAACTATAAATGGAATTTTTCCATTTATTGCGGGCACCTTCATCGAGGTAAGGGTGGAAGGCACCAACCTCTCAGTTAGAAATGGAAGCGGCATGAGCATTAAAAGAATAGCATAAAAATATAGTTGAGGACACATAAAGGTTTTACCTAAACAAAAATCTAATTACTAAGTATGAAAGATCTCTCTTCTACCAAATCTTTAATTCAGCAGTTTTACCCATTCGCTAAGGAAAGATTTGGGTTTAAAAAACCAGTTCGCCTATTCTTAAAGAAAGATAAGTGTAATGCTGGTGATCCGGTAGGAAAAACAGCACATTATGACCCTACTAATATGACTATCACAATTTATGTGACCGGAAGGCATCCAAAAGATATTTTACGGTCATTTTCCCACGAATTGGTTCACCACAAGCAGAATTGTTGTGGAGGATTCGATGATGTCTCACCAGGAGACATGGGAGAAGGATATGCACAAGCAAACGAACACTTGCGGAAACTAGAAGAAGAAGCCTACTTAGAGGGTAGCATGTGTGTGCGAGATTTTACCGATACTAACGGATACCAGGAGGAGTAACCATGAAAAAAACAGAAAATGATATTTTCAGATCAGCAGTTAAGCGAATGAAAAAAGAGGTGCTTAAAGCAACCTTTAAAGAAGCAGATAAAATGAATGCCTTAAGAGAGATGATGTCTTATAATCGTGATGACGGAATGTCCGGTGTTGGCAGCGAAGATAACGAGACAAAAATGTCGATGGCAGGACATCACGACAAAGGCGATCCCCTCGAAGATCCCGAAGTTGAAGGAGAGGCAGATTACTCAGCCGTTGGCGAGAAACATCCAGGCCCTGACAGTGGTACCACAGAAGTCCCCCACGGTGAGGATTTATTCGAAGGTCATGAAGACGAACGTGAAGAGCATGACCATGACAAAGACGCTGCCAAAGATGATTGGGATCATATTATTAAGTTAGCAAAAGATGCTCACGAAGATCATGTGCGTCGTGATGATGGTGAAGAAGGTGAAGAAGACCGAGATCGCCACCGCGATGCCGCTGAAGACGATTGGGCACATATTCATGCATTGGCAAAAGACGCTGGTATGGACAAGGAAGATGAAGACCACTTAGAGGAAGGCGGCCTGGGCAGATTCGCCCGGAAGAAGGATCCTGCGAAAGAGATGCAAAGAATCCAGAGGACCGCGACCGGGCGTTTGCCAGGTGAAAGTGCGGGGGCGCGGATGAAGATGCACAGAAGGAAAATCAAAAAATCCCCTCAAGTTGACGATGAAGGAAACATCATCGAGGATACACTTCATGAAATGATAAAAAAGCAGATTTTAGCGACATTGAAGAAAGGGGGTGAGTAATCATGGCAAGTCCAAGAAAACGCAGAGCGGTAAAGCGCGCAATCCTCAAAGCACGAAAATCTGCGGTAGTAGAAGAAGAGAATACTACAGTAGAAAAAGTCAAAGAAGTTGTTAAAAAGGCAAAGAGAAAGGGCAAGAAACTTCTTAAAAAACTTTTAGGCAAGGAGTAGAGATGAATTTTAATGACATGACACGAAAGTTTCTAATGGGAGAATCTAAGTCGCCTAGTGTCCAGAGTTATCTTCAATCCCTAAAAGAAGTCATAAGCGCCATTCGACCTAAAAGTGCGATGGATGAAAGGCGCTTGGAGATGGCACAAAACCACCTTCGTGAAATACGACGATCTTATCGTCGCTTAGAAGAGAAAGTGGGATTACTAGAAGAACAAGTTAAGGTATTGGAAGAAGGCAAGGAGTAAGTTATGGGCGGTTTTGCTGGGCATATGATGCATCTCAATGACAATCCTAATTTGACCTTTGGTCAAATGAAAGATGTCTTTGCGAAAGCAGCAACGGGCGAATTGGTTGGAACAGAAAAGACCGATGGACAGAATCTGTTTGTTTCTTATAGTGTTAGGAACAAAGAGGCACGTGCTGTTAGAAACAAAGGTGAAGCCGCTAAGGGCGGATTAGATCCAGAATCATTGGCATCTAAATTTGCGGATAGGGGCAATTTAACTAAAACTTTTGTGGAAAGTTTCGATGCATTTGAGAGGGCAGTTCAATCTCTACCCATAGAAACTCAAATGAAACTCTTTGGTCCAGATGCGAATAACTTTTATAATGCCGAAATAATGAACCCTAGTTCTGCCAATGTCATTAATTATGATACTAAGAGTTTAGTTATTCATCGTGTAGGACACGTACAACGAGACAAGGAAAGTGGAGAAATCGGATCCCTAGAAGATAGTACACTGGTGGGCGAATTAGAATCTGCTTTAGAGGGCATGCAAGACGCCGAAGCGGTCGACGATTATCGGGTCCAAGTTAATGCAATTAGAAATTTGGAAGCGCTCTCAGATGATAAACCCCTAAGAGATGCAATCACACGCCTAGATGCTTTTATGAGTAATAATGGATTAACTGATCAGGATAGTATTGGTGATTATGTGGTAAAAACTGTAAATCACAATATTGACAATCAACTTCCCAACCTTTCTCAAGAATTAAGAAATATGCTTTTGAAGAAAATTTTAGGACAACCAAAAGCAGCAACTATAACACAAATTCAAAAAAAATACATAGAAGATTTGGGCGAAGGAGAAGATCAGGGGGATTGGTCTAAAATCCAAGATATGGTCGACCACAAGAATTCTCGCTTTAAATGGATTATGTATCCACTAGAAGATATTGTTCACGACTTCGCAGTAGAAATGCTCAGAGGGTTAGAGAGCAGATTTATGCTCGATAATAAGACAGAAGTTAAGAGACTCAAGGACGAGGTTGCTTTAGCAAAAAAAGTCATTGAAGACTCAGGCAATGATGAGGCGATGGAAATTCTCAAGCGCCAAATGGAAAAACTAAAGGATTTAGAAAATGTCTCTACTGCAACTGAAGGTTTTGTGTTTGATTACGATGGAAATACTTATAAGTTTACAGGTACTTTTGCCCCTGTTAATCAAATCTTAGGATTGTTTAAATATGGAAGAGGAAATGTCCCTCCTCTCAAGAAACTAGAAGAGCAAGAAAACTTTGATGGTTTTGATGATGAAGATATAGAACTTACTGACGATGGCGATATGGAATTAGGTGAAAAAGAAAAGCTTTTTATTTATCCCGGAAGATTTCAACCAATGGGTCCGCATCACGCTGAGACATATAAGAAAATTGCCGCAGAACATGGACCCGAGAACACGTATGTTGCAACATCCGACAAAGTAGACGGAGAAAGATCTCCTTTTAACTTCGAAGAGAAAAGAGAGATCATGGTTCGCCACGGAATTCCAGCAGATAAAATTATACAAGTTAAAAATCCTTACAATGTGCTAGAACTTTTAAACCAGTATGAACCGGGTGAAGTAGAAGTTTCTTATTTCGTCGGCGCTAAAGATATGGACGAAGATCCCCGCTTCCAGAAGACCGGTGGTGTAAGCAGAGAGGGATATGACTGGAAGATAGATGTTGCACCACATGTCGATATAGATATAGAGGGGTTTGGAGAAATGAGCGGTACCTCGCTCCGCCAAGCACTTCAGCGTTCTGATGAAGATACGTTTAAGGAGATAATGGGATGGTTTGATCCTGGAGTCTATAATATGATACTTGCCAAATTAAATGAATTGGAAGAAGTATCAACGATGGGCGGTGGTGTTGGTGGAGTTCCGGGAGATATCCAAGGTGCCGGCGGTAAAAGGGAAATTCAAACGCTAATTAGAGAAGAGGATAAAATCATGCGAGAAGAACTAATAGTTGAAATGAAATTAAGAGATTTAGTTCGTAAAAGAATTAAAACTAGTATTAAAAATAATACGAAATCTGGTATTATCTATATCAATGAGCGCCAAAAGGCAATGATAGAAAGATATCGAGTAGAAAATGCTTTGAGAAAGCATGTTCGTAAGTTAATTCTTCAAGAAAAGACCGAACCTGTGCCACATTCAAATACTGGTATTAATCAATTATCTGATTTACTTAAAAAGATTGTTCCTATTCTATCGGTAGGATTTAAGTCGCTTACAACCGCCGAGGAGCAACGTAAATCTTTTCGAAGTCATATTATTAATGCTGTTATTAACTCACTAGCAATAGATCGTGCAGAAGATGACATTGATCCGGAAGCAATAACTGAAGCGGAAGATATTGATATTACATTAGAAGATCCAGAAGATGAGAAGTTTATTGATATTGAAGATAAAGCAGAAGAAGAGGAAGAACAAGAAGCATTTGAAACTATTCCGGGTCAGGATCTAACAGGCAGAAATGTAGCGCAATCAACTTTTGATCGCATAGAGAGAATTATTTTAGATTCATATGCAGTATTGGATGACGAGAAAGATCAAGATTTATTCTATGATTATTTGTTAACTAATCTAAAACTTTACTTTGATAAGTTTGAAGAAGAGTTAGAAAGTTCTCCAGAGGAACCAACTACCGATGAATATGAATCCGAGCAAGAGAGCGAAGCGCCTCCCGAGGCAGAATCCGGCGAAGAGGAAGTTGAAGCATCCGAAGATGCATCGCTCCTTTAAAAAAGTTCTTGACATTCAAATTTAAATATGGTACCCTAGTCGAGGTTGGTTGGGCAGGAGGGAACGAGAAGCAACAATGACTTGGAAGAAAAAGAAAAGAATTCAAGGTAAAAACAAATACTACAGTGTAAGTAAGAAACTATTAAGAGAAAACAAAACAAACTTAGAATTTGAAGTTATATTAAACTCTCTTACACTAGAAGAAATAATTGCCCTTAAATTAGAATTAGCAATGAAAGCAGCAGGTGCACCCATATATGGGGTACCATTATGGCGTTCCGTGAGGGATATAT
>Ga0209756_1004805_pt1 | contig 10410 bp, 14 predicted proteins | sample ETNvirenome_6_85_FD_184071 | JGI IMG/M metagenome (GOLD analysis project Ga0209756, IMG submission 184071) | Marine viral communities from the Pacific Ocean - ETNP_6_85 (SPAdes) (version 3) | ecosystem: Environmental > Aquatic > Marine > Oceanic | place: Pacific Ocean | collected 2013-06-19
TTCTCCACGTAAAAATTTCGACAACATGGTAAAATGGTTTGTTGAAGAATTTATCGATCAACCAGTTGGATTGGTTATTAAAACCAATTTAGCTTCAAATTCTATTATGGATTTTGAACACTTGCAAAAGAAAATGAAGATATTACTTGAAAATTACAAAGAACGAAAATGTTCTGTATATCTTCTCCATGGAGATCTTACATCGGGACAAATGACCGGTCTGTATCAAAACGATAAGATAAAAGGAATGATCAATATCGCTCATGGCGAAGGTTTCGGTCTTCCAATGTTTGAAGCTTCTCGCGAAGGACTTCCAATTACAACAATTGGCTGGTCCGGACAACTTGATTTCCTGCATCATGATGGAAAGGATTACTTCAATAAGGTTGATTTTACAATGCAACCAATCCAGAAAGAAGCACACTGGCCAGGAGTACTCGAAGCAGACTCTATGTGGGCTAATGCTGACCAAGGATCTTATAAAATGGCTTTAAGAAAGGCGTTTAAAAATTATGATAAGATGAAGGCGCAAAGTGAAGAATTGAAGAAGATAAATGATGAAAAATTTAGTGACGAAAAGTTGTTTGAAAAATTTGTTTTGAACTTCTACGATGAAGAATCACAATTAGAACTTGAGCGTGAAGTTGAAGAGTTACTAGCGGACCTACTATGAAAACAATTGTTTTTGTAGCAGATCTGTTCGTTGATGACTATGTCGGCGGCGCCGAGCTAACAACGGAGGCTATAATAGATAAATGCAAAGCAAAATACAAAATTGTTAAAAAAAATTGCAAAGGGTTGACAAAAGACTTTGTCTTGCAAAACAAAGATGCAAGGTTTGTGATTTGTAATTTTGCATCCCTCAGTGATGAAAAAAAAATTCTACTATGTAAAAACGTTAACTATCAAATTGTTGAATACGATTATAAATTTTGTAAATACAGATCACAAGAGAAGCACTATGCAATAGAAAACACTCACTGTGAGTGTGTGGAAAATAATAAAGGAAAGATAAATAAAATATTTTATGGATATGCCAAAAAGATTTGGTTCATGAGTGAAAAACAAAAAAAAATTTTTATAAAAAATGTTCGAACGATTAAAGAAAAAAATTGCCATGTTTTATCCTCAGTGTTTTCTGATGGCGACCTTAAATTCCTAGGAAGTATTAAAGATAACGAAAAAAATCAAAAATATTTAATTTTAAACTCAAGTTCGTGGATTAAAAATACAAAAGGATGCATCCAACATGCCAAAGATAACAACCTCAGTTACGAGCTAGTACAGGGCTTGCCATACCATGAAATGTTAATAAAGATGTCTACATCAAAAGGTTTGATATTCAAGCCATTGGGCGGAGACACTTGTCCTAGAATAGTAATAGAAGCAATGATGCTTGGTTGTCAAATTGAAATGAATGAAAATGTTCAACACAAAGATGAGCAATGGTTTTCAAACAAAGAGGAATGCTACAAATACATGTCTTCTAGAGCAAAATATTTTATGGAGAATGTGTGAAAAACAAAACATTAATAGTAATGGGAAACGGACCTTCTCTCAAGGACGTTGATTTTGGCCTTTTAGACGGATATGATACCTTTGGTTTAAATGCAGCATACAGGGCTTATCCAAGATTAAACTGGTGGCCCACTTATCATGGTTGTTTTGATTATAGAGTGACAGACAATCACAAGGAAAATTTTATTAACTTGATAAACTCAAAGAAAATTAAAAAACATTTTTATATAAGAAATTTAAGTGAAACAGAAAACTTTCAATTTATAAACCTCCAAACGTTTGGAACAACTAATAAAACAAACAATAAGAAATCAGATTTTAAAAGTTTTCATGATAACGGCAATAGCGGGGCAAATGCAAGTTCTGTGGGTGTTTGTTTAGGATATAAAAAAATAATACTTTTAGGGGTTGACTGCAATTATGTAGAATTTGTCGAGGGCTCCAAAAAAGACGGGCCTGGTGGCTTGGTCATGGAAAAAACACCGGATACTAATCCAAACTATTGGTTCGACGACTACCAGCAAAAAGGAGATGAATATAATATACCAGACGGTCTTTCTTTCCACATGCCAACTTGGAATACTTTTGCATATAGGGCAGCTCATGCAAATATTGAAGTTATCAATTGTAGCCCTATAACAACTTTGCGTAGCTTTAAAAGAATGAGCTTGAAGGAAGCTTTATCATGAATAGAAAAAAATGTATAGTATGTAATTCAAAGGATATTGGGAAAATAATAGATTTGGGTATGCATCCATTTGCTGATACTTTTGTTGATGAAAAGAAACAAAACCAAGGGTTGCCGGTTTATAATTTGTCTTGTGCATTATGCAATTCATGTAAACATATACAAACAGAGACGGAAACAGACCCAAATGAAAGATATAATTTGTTTGATTATTCCTATACATCATCCAATTCAAGTACTTCGCGACAACACTGGAACATGTTTTGTAGTGATATTATACAAGAATTGGAATTAAACGGCGACACAAAGATTTGTGAGATTGGTTCGAACGATGGATATCTTTTAAAATGTTTTAAGGAAAAAATTAACACTTTTGTATATGGTATAGATGCCTCAAGGGCCATGTGTGAAATAGCCAAAAACAATCACATTACATCAGAGAACATTGTTTTTGATTTAGACAAAACATCTTCTTTGAAGAAAAAATATGGCTATAGCAATTTGGTTATAGCAAACAATGTTTTTAACCACTCGGATGATCCAAAATCTTTCGCAATGGGCGTAAAGGAAATTTTAACAGACAATGGTTTTTTTGTTTTTGAGGTACCTTATTGGAAGAGTACTGTTGAGACTAAAAAAATAGACCAAATTTATCATGAGCATGTTAGTTATTTTACCGCTACATCACTAAAGCACCTCCTAAACGGCTGTGGTTTTATTATCAAAAAAATAAAGCTAGTGGAATATCACGGTGGCTCTTTGAGAGTGATAGCGCAAAAAACAACAGAAAACAAGAATTGTTATGACCTGGGGGGGTTTTTAGACCAAGAAAAATTTCTTTTTGACGAAAAAACATACAAGGATCTGAATAATAAGCTTGTAACTGCAAAAGTAAATTTTTTAATTGATTTGCTTAAATACAAAAAAGCTGGCCATAGCGTTGTCGCTATCGGAGCTGCTGCCAAAGGAAACACTCTTTTAAATTATCTGAATTTAAACAGCTCAATTGTTGATTATGTAACAGACATATCAGAGTATAAGCAAGGAAAAAAAACCCCATTGTCTAATATCAAAATTTGTGGCGATGACATTCTATCATCGTATGATGAAGTGTGTGCTATAATATTGTCTTGGAATCTAGACAAACCAATAAGAGATAAAATGAAAAAAATCAATTCAAAAATAAAGTATTTAAATTTTTACGAAAAGGTGAAGGAATGAGAAAGAAAAACATTTGGGACACCCCAGTCCCCCCTCTAGAAAAACACACTGATGTGAGAGGAGAAATTGTCGACATTTTTTATAAACAAAGTATAGAACATGTGGCTGTTATAAAATCTGCCCAAGGTGCAGTAAGGGGCAACCATTATCACAAATTCACAACACAACATATGTTGATAACCAAGGGTTCTCTGGAATATTGGTTTAAATCATTGGGATCCGAAGAGAAATCTCAATGTATACTTCTGCAAAAAGGCGATTTTATCACCACACCACCAAATGAAGTCCATGCTTTGAATATAGTCGAAGACAATGAATTCGTGGTATTCACGGAGGGAATTAGAGGCGGCAAAGATTATGAGGAAGACACGTTTAGAATAGAAGGTAGTATAATAAATGAATAATGAAATAAAACTCCATTTAGGATGTGGTAAAAGATATTTACCTGGTTATTTACATGTTGATATAAACAATTTACCGCATATAGATTATTGCACAGAAATTCATAAACTATCCATGTTTCAGGATAATAGTGTATCTGAGATTTATAACTGTGGCGTTATAGGATATTATGATAGAGAAGATGTCAATGCCCTTCTGAAAGAATGGAAAAGAGTGTTAAAGAAAGACGGAATGTTGAGGGTTTCTGTGGTAGACTTCGAAAAACAAGTTCAACTATATCTTATGGGTGATAAAATTATAGAAGACACTGGTGTATTGGGTCCTCTTTTTGGCAAGTGGCCATTTATTGATAAATTTTCAAAAAAAGGCGTTGTTTACAAGAAGACTGCTTATGACTTTAAATCACTAAAAAGCGTTTTAGAAAACCATGGTTTTGGAGAATACAAAAGGTATGATTGGCAAAACTTTCTTCCGGAAAATTACGATGATTATTCTGCCGCTTATGTTCCTCATGGGGATGTAAATGGTATTCATATAATGCTTAACGTGGAGTGCAAAAAGTGCTAAATTGTTATTCAAAAATAAAAACAGACGAGCTGATTTTTACCATGATTAAACAGAGAGAAATCTCTTATGGTAGAAAAAACCTAACACCTGATGAGCAATTTCTGCAAGTCGGAGCGAAGAGAACAAAAGCGGGAGAGTTTTTCAAGCCACACAAGCATTTGCTATGTGACAAAAGAGTTTCAATAACCCAAGAAGCGTGGATTATATTGAATGGAAAAGCAGAGGGGCATTTTTATGATTTAAATGATGAGTATCTTTGTTCCGTGGAGCTCGAAAGTGGAGATTGTGTAATCATTTATAAAGGTGGCCATTCTTTGAAAATTCTAGAAGATGAAACAGTTTTATATGAATTTAAAAATGGACCATATCAAGGAGCCAAGAAAGATAAGGAGTTTATTAGAGGTAAAGATGTCTGAAATAGGCTTTGAATCAGTAGAAAGATTTGAAAAGAATGTAGCTAGTTTTTTTGGCGCCAAATATGGTATAGCAGTTGATTGTTGCACTCACGGGTTAGAACTATGCCTCAGACACCAGAAGGTAAAACACTTCAGTGTACCAAAAAGAACATACGTCTCAGTTCCTTTGTTGGCCAATAAGCTTAATATAACATTTGAATGGAAAGAAGAACATTGGCAGGATTACTATTATTTGGGAAGTACAAATATTATAGATGCAGCAGTTCTTTGGAAAAGAGACTCCTTTATACCGGAAACATTTATGTGTATAAGTTTTCAATATAAAAAGCATTTAAATTTAGGAAAAGGTGGAATTATCTTGACAAACAGTAAAAAAGATGCTATAATGTTAAAGAAGATGTCGTATGATGGTAGAATTCCGAATATTCCATGGCGAGAGCAAAACATAAACACCATGGGTTATCATTATTATATGACCCCGGAAACAGCTGAAGAAGGCTTAAAGAAACTACCAACAGCCATCGAAACAAAACCAAAAAAATGGAAAGTAACAGACTGGCCAGACTTAACGAAAATGGAGATTTTTAGATGAAAAAAGCATTAATAACTGGTATAGGCGGCCAAGATGGCAGTTATCTCACACAATACCTCCTGGAGAATGGATACGAAGTCCATGGTATGGTTCGCAGACATTCAGTGGCGGAAAATCAAAATTTTAGATTGCACAATATTTCCAACATCAAGACTCATTATGGAGATCTTTTAGACTATCCATCTCTACAGAGAATTATAACAAAAGTACAACCAGATGAGATCTATAATCTAGGGGCAATGAGTCATGTGCGTATTAGTTTTGATATGCCTTCGTTTACAATTAAAACCAATGCTCTTGGGGTACTGCACATGTTAGAAATTTATCGAACAACTTGTCCCAATGCCAAATTTTATCAAGCTAGTTCTTCTGAAATGTTCGGAAACTCCGTGGATGACGATGGCATCCAAAGACTTACAACTCCAATGAACCCTGTTAGCCCATATGGTTGCGCTAAGGTTATGGGCTATAATCTTGTTCGTCATTATCGAAATGCATATAAACTACATGCATGTAATGGAATTCTCTTTAACCATGAATCCCCAAGAAGAGGTTCAAATTTTGTAACCAATAAAGTTGTAAAAACGGCGGTACAAATAAAAAAAGGTTTAAAAAATAAACTAGAATTGGGAAATCTAGATTCGTATAGAGATTGGGGACACTCCAAGGATTATGTTAGAGCAATGCATATGATTATTAACCACAATACTGCTGACGATTTTATTGTTGCAACCGGAAAAACCCACTCTGTAAGAGACTTATGTGATAAGGTCTTCAATAAGTTAGGCATGGATTACGAAAACTACATCGTCCAGAATCCAAAATTTATACGACCAGAGGAACTAAAATACTTAAAAGGAGATCCTTCAAAGGCCACAAAAGAACTTGGCTGGAAACCAGATTATACTTTTGATACCATGCTTGATGAAATGATAGACAGGTGGGAAAAAGAACTATGAATAAAAGATATTGTATACTTCAAGTGACCCCTTCTTGCCCAAACCCTGATCACGAAAAAACGTTCGACACAGAATATAGTGATTTTTATTTTGTTACGCATGATGAACCTCACCCAAGTGCATTGAAATTTTGCCCAAATACAGTCTGGTCAGAAACAAGAAACACACTTGTAGAACTTGTGCCAAAGAAATATGATTATTATGGCTTTATTGATCACGACTATATTTTAACAGCCAACAGTCTACCGGTACCAGAGCAAATTTTGGAAGACCTAGAGTGGAATCCAGCGGTCTTGACTTACTATCCCGGAAAAACCCTTCATACTCCATATGCACACGATACAGAATATTTTAATGCCAATGAGCGCTCCTGTATTCCTTTTACTCACGCAGGTTTTAAAATTGTTCACAAGTCTCTTTTAAATTGGTTTTTTCCTTTATATACAAAACATCGTGTTGACATCGATGCTTGTCATATGTTCAACATACAAGAGATACCGTTTCTTAAGAATGTTATATGTAGTCACAAAATTGTCTATGACAATGGTGTATCCGGAAAAGCAGTTTATAATTCGAATGGCGCTCTAGCAAAGATGAAAATGGATGAAATGTGGAGAGAGATTGCCCCTGCGTACAAAAAAATACATTTACTTGAAAAGACTGGTTTTAACTTGAATGACTCATTAGAAATCAAAAGATTTTATGTAGAGCTTTTTCGAAGAAAACAGGTTTTGAATTCAAGAAGCGATAAAGACATCAACTATTTGGATGTTGAGAAGATTTCTAAATTTTTTGATGTCAATAATGAGTGGATAAAAAACCATATTGTGAGTGCTTCATGAAAATTTTTATTCCTATCAAGCAGAATTCACAAAGAGTCCTGCATAAAAACTTTAGAATTTTCAAAGGTCAATCTTTATACAAATATGTGCTCGGCAAATACAGCGACCACAGAGTATATGTTGACACAGATAGCAAAGAAATAATTCAAGAATGCAAAGATGATCCGACTCTAAAGCACGTCACAGCTTTCCCTAGGAAGAAAAGTTTAATTGGAGATAAAGTATCGGTTTGTGACCTGATAATGAACTTTATAAGTTCTTACAATGTAAAAGAACCAATAGTGCAAACTCACGTAACCAGCCCGTTTATGAATGTTGACATATTAGAGAGAGCTTATAAACATCTAGAAAATCATGATTCTGTGGTCTCGTGTAATGTGCATAGTTCTAGATTCTGGAGGAAAGAAAGTTATGGATACTGTCCTGTTAACCATAACCCCTTAAAACTAGAACAAACACAAGATCTACCGGTTTTTTATGAAGAAAACTCTGCTTTTTACATGTTCTATCCAGCAGTCTTAAGACAAACAGGCAACAGGATTGGAAGCAACCCTTATTTCTATAGTATTGAGCATCCATACAATTTAGACATAGATACTGAAAAAGACTGGGATAGGGTTTTAAAAGAGGCCAAATATGAAAATTGATTTAGTTATATTAGACATTGATGGAGTATTAACTGATGGTAAAAAATACTATGGTTTGGATGGAATTCCATTTGCAAAAACTTATTGTGACAAAGACTTCACAGCCATAAAGAGATTGAGAGGTGCCGGCGTTCAAGTGTGTTTTCTCTCAGGTGATGAGCGAGTGAACAAAGCCATGGCAAACAATAGAAACATACCGTTTTTATCTGCTCGTGGAAAAGACAAAGCAGAATTTCTAGAGGCATATGAAAAGAATTATGACATCAAAAGAGAAGACATTCTCTACATTGGTGATGACCTTTTTGATAAAAGTATTATGGAGCTGGTTGGGCATGCATACTGTCCTTCCGATGCCTGTAGAGATATAAAAATAGTATGTGGAGAGGCTAATGTGCTATCTAATAAAGGCGGCTGTAACGTAATCTGTGAATTGTTCGATGTTTTGTTAGACAGAGAGCTTATATCAGACTGTACCATGCAAGATATCGAAAATTTAGACAAGAAGGAGAAATTTTAATGTATGATGTTGCTTTATATGGTCATCTAACCTTAGACAGAATATTCGATGGCTTTCAAAAAGATTTGTCCATAGGTTCAATAGGGAATGTCTGGAAACATCTAAATAAGAACAATCCTTTTTTAAAGATTTACATCGAACCAACTGATATTGGCGAGGCTTTAATTATGATTAATAGAAAAAATAATGAAAGGTCTTCGATAGCAAATCTAAGCCTACAGGTCAAATACCCCATTCTAAAAACAGCAAAGTGGAATCACATAATGTATATAAACCAGCTTGAAAACCATAGTTTTATCAAGCGCATCTCGGAAGGGATAATATCAGCCGACATATGCAGGGGCGAAAAGATAAAAGATTTGAGTATTTTAGAAAACATAGACTTCTTGTTTTTATCAGATGAAGATGAGTTCATGAACCCTCTAGAACTCTGCAAACTTTTAAAAAAGGGTTTGATACTGCACCACACAACTGGTAGTTCTTATTATGACAACACAGGAAACGTTGAAGAAATAAAAGTAAAATTAATCGATAATGTAAATGTTCTGGGTTGTGGAGATATGCTTGTAGCTGGTTTTATCGGGAAGTGTTTGAAAAACGGAAACATCTTGCAATCGCTAAAAGAATCGCACAAAACAATAACAAATATATTACAAAAACAAAAAAGGAGAATGAATGGAAAATCATAAAAAACAATTTTGGGATTTAATGAATGATATTAACTCAAATTCTATCAACTATGTGATTATCAGGGGCTTTCTCAGATTACCCGATTCAGGTGACAACGATATTGACATGGCACCTCACTATAGTGAATTTGAAAAAAGCATGGAAATAGTAAAAAAACATCTAGAGTGTCACTGGGAGCGAGAATATGGTTTTGCTGAATATGCCTTCATGAGAAATCATTCTTATAAGACTAGAGGTCCGGATAACCCCTCTATAGCAGAAAAGCGCTTCTATGTTGATAGTCAAAGTTCTTTGTACTTTTTAAGTCCTTTTAAGAATTTTACTACGTCATGGGTAGTATCTCATTCTTTTAGCGAGCATGTATATGAAACAAAAATTAAAAAAGTTTTTAAAGAGGGTTATATATGGATACCTTCTATGGAAAACGAAATAACATTGCAGATCTTAAGAAATGTCTTGGATAAGAGAGGTCACTGGAAACCAAAGTCTTATCAAAGAGTTTTTGAACTTCTGCCACAAATTGATCAAAAAGAACTAGAAAAATCAATATCACTAGTTTTACCATATGCAAAAAAAATAGTGAGCTCTCTAAATGCTGGGGATCTGAATTCTGTTAATAAATATAGCTTAGGAGGTTTATAATGGGAATAATTGCAAAAGAAGTATATGAAGGGGTTTGTGACTTCCCCATAAAAGGTTGTAAATTCGTTATCGAAGACAATATAGGAGATAGATTTCCTATACATATTCACATGGGAGACATCAGGGGTATTTATGACAATGGCAATATTCCGCAAGATTTGAGGCTCCGAGAACCATGTCCTTTTTATAGAAATTTGCCAAACATTCGTATTCACTTTACATATGAAGAATTCAACGAATTGTGGTCAAAGATGAAAAAAACAGGGAGGTTATAGTGGGACATATTGTAAAAAAAATACTAGGAGATGTCAATACAGACCCGGATTATAAAGACTTAACCATTGAGTATAATTCAGATGGCATGGTTCACATTCATTTAGGACCTCTTCGCCTAGACTTGGTAAAGTCAGCATACAATCAACTGTATGATGGTGTTATGGAAGCAAAAAAAACCATGGCTAAAATACATGGCTGGACAGAAGTCTTAAAACAACATGAAAACCTTCATGGTACAAAATACTATGAACTCTCTGTTCACGGAGAAGAATATTTCTTTGTTCCGGTATATCATGGACACCGATGGGCAGCTATTCCACCAAATGAAAAAAGAAAAGCTGCAATATACTCTAACAAAGAGAATAAAATAATTGAAATAAAAAACCCACTTTTGAAAATTAAAGACACCCATGGTGTTCTTACAAAGCTTTAC